>Ga0105103_10000898_pt1 | contig 16790 bp, 12 predicted proteins | sample PPLLaktember2015_2_FD_79107 | JGI IMG/M metagenome (GOLD analysis project Ga0105103, IMG submission 79107) | Freshwater sediment microbial communities from Prairie Pothole Lake near Jamestown, North Dakota, USA - PPLs Lake P7 Core (6) Depth... | ecosystem: Environmental > Aquatic > Freshwater >...
CGAAGCTTGAAGACGGGGAAGGCCATGCCCACGGGCTCGACGCGGCCCAGCTCCGCGAGGACTGCCTGCAGCTGATCCTGGGCGATGCCGAAGACCTCCATGTCGAGATCCTTGGAGGGCCGGCCCAGCAGTTGGTCGCGGACGAAGCCGCCCACGACCAGCGCGCGCCCGCCGCGCTCGCGCACGTGCCGCGCAATCCTCGCCGCTTCGGCCGCGACGCTCACGGATCCATTCGTCCCAGCCGTGGTCCCCACGTCATGAGCTTACACGCTGGCATTCGCTACAATGCCGCGAGAGGCGCTCATGCGAACCGCAATTTCCACGCGAGCCGGTCTGGCGCTGGCCGCCCTGGTCGCCGCCCTGACCTCCTCCTCACCGGCCGCGCAGGCACCTGCGCAACCCACCTTCCGAGCGGGCGTCGACTTGATCACCATCGATGTGGTGGTCCTGGACGGCGATGGCCGACAGGTGGCCTCGCTCGGTGCCGACGACTTCACCGTGGAGGTGGACGGCAAGCCGCGATCAGTGGTCTCGGCGCAGTACTACGCGTCGCGTGAAGCGCTGGTACCGGGCGCCGCGGGCCAGGCGCGCCCGCCTCGCCCCGCATCGCCGCTGCCGCAGGATCCTGCGTTGAACCTGATCGTGTTCGCCGTCGACGTCGGCGCCACCAGCCCCGACAGCCGCGTGCAGGTACTGGCGACCGCCAACGCCGTGCTCGACCGCCTGCCGCCCGGCGACCGCGTGGCCACCGTCGCCATTCCGCTTCGCAGCCGGGACCTGACGTTCACCAGCAACCGCGAGACGACGAGGCAGTCGCTGCAGGACCTGAACGGCTGGTCGCCGCGCCTCGGCCGGCAACTGGAGTTCGGCATCGTCGAGGCGCTGGGACAGGAGCGCAACGAACCGGTGTGGGAGCGCGTGGTCAGCCGCGTCTGCACCAACGCCGATCCGTTCAACCGCGACGCCTGCCGTTCCAACCTGGAATCCGACGCGCGTGCGCTCGTGCATGAAGCCAACGGCCGGGCGGCCACCTCGACGACCGCACTGGAAGGGCTGTTGGGGGCGCTCGCGCGCGTCGACGGTCCGAAGACCGTGCTGTACTTCTCGGAGGAACTGGCGACTGACGGCGCCCGCGTGGAAGTGGCGCGCGTGGCAAGAGCCGCCGCCCAGGCGCGGGCGCGGATCCACGTGATGCACCCGCAGCCGCCGCTGTCGGACGCTGGCTACACCTCGATTCGCTACGAGGCCCAGAAAGAGCGGCAGCGTCAGATTGAAGGCCTGGAGTTCGTCTCGGACTGGACCGGCGGCGACGTCTTCGAGCTGGGGCCGGAGCAGGAAGTCGCCACGCGGCTGATGACCGAACTGGCCGGACGCTATCTGCTGCTGGTCGACACCGGTCCAGGCGATCGCGACGGCAAGCCACACGCGATCAAGGTGGGCGTACCGAATCACAGAGTGACGATTCGTGCCCGCCGCGAGTTCGTCGCCGACAACCTGCGGACACTCGCGGCTCCCGCGGTCACCTTGCCAGAGCCGCCCCAGCCCGCCCCTGAGGACACGCCGGCGCCGGTGGTCCCCGCGCCGACGACCATCGCCGCGTCAGCGCCAAGTGCCACTCCGGCCGCCCCTGCGGCCCCAGCGGCCACCGGCGCCACCCGCGCCCGCCGCGCGTCGTTCGCCGTGACGGTGGACCCGCTGCACGCTGACCGCCGCTCGGCGGAAACCATCGAAGCGCAGCGCGCGCTGGTGGCCGCGGTCGCGGCCCGTGGGTTCGCGGTGGCGGAATCACCGCGCACCGCCGCCATCCACGTGGAGCTGGCTGGCCAGCGCTTGCTGGGCGGTGGACGCACGGCGCTCCCGGGACAGAACCGCTTTGGATCCGACGCCGTGTTCCTCATCCGCGCCACGGTGCGCGCCGGGCGCAACATCACGGAGATCCGCGGACGCAATCAGGTGAGCCGAGACGTGGTGAGGTCCGCCGCCCAGGAGACCGCGCGGCTGATCGAGCAGTGGCTCGGCGAGTCGGAGGCCGACGTCACGGAGCCGCGTGCCTCGGCCGCACCGCCGGCCTCCACCGTGCCTCCGCAGGAACTGCTGCCGCGGATGCGGGCCTACGTCGGCAACTACGAGTCCGCGCTCGCGGGCATCGTCGCCGAAGAGCGATATGTGCAGACGTACTCGCAGCGAGTGAACCCCTATCCCGCCCCGGCCCGCCTGGTGCGCCGCGACCTGCGATCCGAGATGGGCTTCGCGTGGTTCCCCACCCCTGGCACGTGGTTCGGCTTCCGCGACGTGCTCGAGGCCGACGGCACCCCGGTGCGCGACCGTCAGCAGCGGCTCGAGCAGCTGTTCGTGAGCCGCACCTTTCCTTCGGCCGAGCAGCTCGGGCGGGTGGCCGCAGCGAGCGCGCGATTCAACATCGGCCCGGCGCGCCGCAACTTCAACGTGCCCACCATGACGCTGCTGGTGGCGAGCCCCGCCAACCAGGGGCGCTTCTCGTTCGAGCTGCGTGGCTACGACGTGGTGGACGGTGTCCGCGTTGCGCTGATCGCATTCTCGGAGACGGGCTCGCCGACGCTGATCACGCGCGACGGCCGCGACTGGCCGAGCCGCGGCATGCTGTGGGTGGAACCGGAGTCCGGCCGCATCTGGCGGACGGACCTCCAGCTCTCCGATCGCGACATCGAGATGCGACATACCACGTGGTTCGCGCGCGACGCGCGGCTGGACCTGCTGGTGCCGGTCCGCATGCGCGAGATGTACGACTACCTCGATCGCTCGGACGAGTACGTGGAGGCGCTGGCCGACTACTCGAACGTGCGGCGCTTCAAGGTGGAGGCGGTCGGGGGGCCGATGGTCAGACGCTAGCCGACTGTGGCAAGCTACGCGGCATGCGCAACCTGGTGCTGCTGGCCGTTGTCTTCGCCGCGGGTGTCCTGGCCGGCCCTCATCTCGGCGTGCTGCAGGCGCAGCCGGGCCCGAAGGTCTACGAACTGCGGACCTACACCGCGCCGGACGGCAAGCTCGCCGACCTCCACGCCCGCTTCCGCAATCACACGCTGCGCATCTTCCAGAAGCACGGGATGACCAACGTCATCTACCTGGCGCCGACCGACGCGCCGCTCTCGCAGAACACCCTCGTCTACCTGCTGGCGCACCAGAGCCGCGAGGCAGCGAAGGTCAGCTGGGACGGCTTCCGCAACGATCCCGAGTGGAAGAAGGTGGCCAGCGAGTCGCAACTGAATGGCCCGATTGTCACCAGGGTGGACTCCGTCTTCCTCCAGGCCGCCGACTACTCGCCGATGAAATAGACAGGAGCGCATCATGATCGCACCCGCCCGCGCGCGATGGACCGCGCATGCCGTGATCGTCTCCGTGGGGCTCGCCACCATCGTGGTGGCGGCGCAGAGCCCCGCCACCCAGAAGCCGGCCACGGGCACCCCGCCGCTGTTCACGGGCACCTCAACCGCGATGGAATCGAAGGACCTGTCCGTCGCGCGGCGTCGCTTCGAGCCGGGGGCGCGCAGCTACTGGCACAGCCACGACAACGGGCAGCTGCTGTTCGTCGAGGAGGGCCGCATGTGGGCGCAGAAGCGCGGCCAGACGAAGCGCGACCTCGGTCCTGGCGAGAGCGATTACACGGGCCCGAACGTCGTGCACTGGCACGGCGCCGCGGCCACCACCCACCTCATTCAGGTGAACGTCGGCTTCGGAGGCGACTCCAGGTGGCTGGAGGCGGTGACCGACGCCGATTACAGAAAGTGACGGCACAGGCTTGATGGATCCCGTTGTCGACCTGCTGAAGACCCTTGTCGCGATCGACTCGGTGAACCCCTCGCTGGTCCCTGGCGCGGCGGGCGAGTCGGCCGTGGCGCGTGCGCTCGCTGAACACATGCGCGCGATGGGACTGGCGGTGCACATCCAGGAGGTGGCCGACGGACGGCCCAACGTCGTCGGCGTGCTGGACGGCCGTGCGCCTGGCCGCTCGCTGATGCTGTGCGGGCACATCGACACGGTGGGCACGGCAGGCATGACGCGGCCGTTCGACCCCGTTGAGCGCGACGGGCGCGTCTACGGCCGGGGCTCGCAGGACATGAAGAGCGGCGTCGCCGCGATGGTGGATGTCGCGCGCGTGCTCGAGCAGGGAGGCGGGCTCGACGCCGGTCAGCTGATCGTCGCCTGTGTGGTGGACGAGGAACACGCGAGCATCGGTGCGGACGCGCTGGTCACGCGCTGGCGCGCGGATGGCGCCGTGGTGACCGAGCCGACGGACCTGGCGATCGCGATCGCCCACAAGGGCTTCGAGTGGGTGGAGATCGAAACGGAGGGCGTGGCGGCCCATGGCAGCCGCCCTGCTGACGGCCGCGATGCGATTCGTCTGATGGGTCGGGTGCTCACCGAACTCGACGCGCTCGATCGGACGCTGCAGTCGCGCGCCACGCATCCGCTCCTGGGCACCGCGTCGCTCCATGCGTCGCTGATCCACGGCGGGCGCGAGCTGAGCTCGTATCCGGATCGCTGTCACCTGCAGATGGAGCGCCGCACGATTCCTGGCGAGGCGCCAGGCAGCGCGGCGCGGGAAGTCGCCGACATCCTCGCGCGTCTCCAGGCCGCGGACGCCGCGTTCAAGGCGGCCAGCCGGCCGATGTTCGCACGGCCGCCCTACGAGATCGCCGCCTCGCATCCGCTGGTGAGGGCGATGGGGCAGGCACAGGGATCTTCCGGGCCGCTGGAGCCGATTGGGATGAGTTTCTGGACCGACGCGTCAGTGTTGGGCGAGGCCGGCATCCCGTCGCTGCTGTTCGGCCCCACGGGTGCGGGGCTGCACGGGGTGGAGGAGTGGGTGGAAACCGCGAGCGTGATTGCCTGTCGTGACGCCCTTGTAGCGCTGACCAAGGGCTGGTGTGGAGGGAACTCTTGAACTCTTGAACTTTGAACTCTTGAACTTTGAACTTTGAACTCTCTTCCTATCTGTCCGCCACGATGCCGCGCAGCACGAACGCCACGTTCGCCGGGCGCTCGCCGAGGCGGCGCATGAAATACGGGAACCACTGCTTGCCGAACGGGACGTAGACGCGCACGCCGTAGCCGCCGGCGACGAGTTGGGCCTGCAGGTCGCGGCGGATGCCGTAGAGCATCTGGAACTCGAAGCGATCCTTGGCGTAGCCCTTCTGCTCCGCGTAGCGCTTCGTCGCCTCGATCATCGCCGGGTCGTGTGTGGCGATGGCTGGGAACTGGCCGTGGTCCAGCAAGTCGCGCATCAGCTCGACGAACGCGGCGTCCACCTGCCCCATGTCCTGGAACGCCACCGTCTTCGGCTCCTTGTACGCGCCCTTCACCAGGCGGACGCGCACCCCCATCTCGTTCAGGTGCCGCACGTCCTGCGGCGACCGAATCAGGCACGACTGGATGACGGTGCCCAGGCTCCGGTGCCCCTGCTGCCATAACGTCTCGAGCACCTGCAGCGTGCGGTCGGTGTAGGGCGAGTTCTCCATGTCGATGCGCACGAAGAACCCGTGCCGGTCGGCGGGCTCCAGGATGCGCCGCATGTTGTCCACGGCAGTGGCGCGGTCCACGTCGAGGCCGAGCTGGGTGAGCTTCAGCGACACGTTCCGCTCGATGCCCGACTGGACGATGGCGTTGAGGATGCGGGTGTACTCCAGCGCGGCGGCATTCGCTTCATCGAAGCTGGCGACGCTCTCACCCAGGTAATCCAGCGTCAGACGCAGGCCGCGCCCGGGCAGATCGCCCACGGCGCTGATCGCCTCTTCCACCGTCTCGCCGGCGATGAAGCGGCGTGCGAAGCCGCCCGGCCGCATGCCGTAGCGAGAGGCGAGGCGCTGGAGCGTCTCGACCTGCGCCAGCGAATGGAATACGGCCTTCGAAGTGGCGCCAATCATCAGACGACGAACCTCACGCTAATGCGTCGCGCCGGCGGGCGTGATCAGATGCTGGATGCTGCGACCGTAGTAGCGCAGGACGTTGCGGTCGCGCACGCGGTAGCGTCCCTCCTCCGCGACGATGATGCCGCGGGTCTGGAGCGGTTCGGTGGCGGACTCGAGTACGTCGGCCGCGGTGTGCACGGCGAGGTTGGCGCCGGTGGCCGCCAGCGTGTCGAGGATGGCGGTGATGCGGTCCGACAGCTCGGCACGCGTGATGTTGGGGCGCATCGCCGCGGCCAGCACGGCCGTCGGCACGACCTTGTAGAGCCGGCCGATCTCGCCCTGCACCAGGTGCGCGAGGTCCAGCACCGAGCGCCGCGACTCGCCATCATACCCGTCGAGCGAGATGGGCCGCCCGAACGTGACGAACGCGCGGCTGCGATAGCCGACCGCGTAGCGCACCATCTCGGCCAGCTCGCGGCTGAACGCGCGCTGCCGCCGCTTCACCTTCTGCCGGGCCAGCACGTGGTCCTCGAGCACCAGGTCGTACGACACCGCCACCGGCACGATCGACAGGCCGGACAGGTTGGCGCTGAGGCACGCGCTGAACAGGCCCGTCTTCGGGCCCTTCAGCTCGCCGCTGTAGCTGCGGCCGCCCTCCGGGTAGAAGAACAGGTCGTTGGTGTTCAGCAGGGTGCCGACGTAGGCCTTCAGCGTGATCAGATACGCCGGGTCCTTCGTGTTGCGCCGGATCGGCAACGCGCCGGTGACGTGCTTGTGGATGAGACCCAGCGGACCGCCGAACAGGTTGATACCCGCCGCGATGATCGGCGGCCGCACCCCCGCATCGTCCAGCACGAGCGGTTCGACGAGGTAGTCGGTGTGGCTGCGGTGATTCGAGGCCCAGACCACGCGCCCGCGCGCCGTTGCCGCCGTGGCGTATTCAGTGTTCTCCGCGACGCGGTCGATCTTGCGCAGGATCGGGTACAGCGGGTATTCGAGGGCGCGATACAGCTCGTAGCGCTGCGTCGTCCGTAGCTCCTCGAGGTACTCGAGAATGCGCGCGCGGGCCTGATCGCCGCTCAGGCCGTGCCCGCCTTCGAGGAACCTGGCGACCTCGTCCCGGTTCAGTACTGCTTCGGTGATGTCATCCATCTGGCGCGAGCACCGATGATAGTCCGAGTGGTGTGCCGCGTCATCCCCGCTCGATGGCGCGGCAGATGGCGTCTGCGAAAGAGGTCGTGGTGGCGGTCCCGCCCAGATCCGGCGTCACGTGCCCGGACGCGAGCACGTCGCGCAGCGCGGTCATGATGGATTCGGCCTTGGCGTCTTCCTGGAGGTGCTGCAGCATCAGCACGGCCGACAACAGCAGCGCCGTGGGGTTCGCGATGTCCTTGCCCGCGATGTCTGGCGCCGTGCCATGCACCGCCTCGAACACGCCCACGCCGCCCAGCCCCAGGTTGGCGGCACCGACGACGCCCAGTCCCCCGACGAGGCCGGCGCACAGATCCGAGACGATGTCGCCGTAGAGGTTCGGGAGCAGCAGCACGTCGAGGCGCTCGGGGTGCATCACCAGGTGCATGCAGGCGGCATCCACGATGAGGTCCTTGAAGGCCACGTCGGGGTAGCGCGCCGCCACCGTCCGGCAACTCTCGAGGAAGAGGCCGTCGCCGAGCTTCATGATGTTGGCCTTGTGGATGGCCGTCACCGTCTTGCGCTGGTGGCGCCGCGCGTATTCGAAGGCAAACTCCGCGATGCGCTCCGAGGCGACCGCCGTGATGATCTTGAGGCTCTCCACCACGCCCGGCACCACCACGTGCTCGAGGCCGGCGTAGAGGTCCTCGGTGTTCTCGCGGACGATGATCTGGTCCACGCCGGAGAACCGCGAGGGCACCGACGGCAGGTTCCACACGGGCCGCAGGTTCGCGTAGAGGTCCAGCGCCTTGCGCAGGCCCACGTTCACGCTGGTGAAGCCCTTGCCGACGGGCGTGCCGATCGGCCCCTTCAGCGCTACCTTGTTGCGCGTGACGGAATCGAGCAACTCCTGCGGCAGAGTCGTGCCGTGCTCCTTCACCGCCCCGGCGCCCGCCGAGAAGGTTTCCCACTCGGGGGTGAACCCGGTGGACGCCAGGATGCGCACGACCGCGCGGGTGACTTCGGGGCCGATGCCGTCGCCAGGAATGAGGGTGAGGGTCTGAGACATAGGGGCGTCAGGGATCAGGGATCAGGGATCAGGGATCAGGGATTAGGGATCAGGGCTCAGGAACCTGGGCAAGGCCCCAGGACTCAAGCCCCAAGACCCAAGACCCAAGACTCAAGACCGCCCTCACTCCCGCGACTCCCAGAATACGAGCATCAGGGCGCCGACCGCGGTGGCGCTCAAGAGCAGGTTCGAGATGCCGTGCAACTGGTAGAACGAGGTCCGGCGAGGGTCGGTTGAGGGGAGGGCAGCAACCGATCCGCCGATTTCGCGCTGCACGGCCTCGACGCGCGGGCTGATGCCCAAACCGGAAGCCAGCACCAACACGAACATCAGCATGATGATGGAGGCGCGAATGCCGTAGGCCACGGGCTTGGGACCGAGCAGCCGGCGGATGGTGAGCGTGAACAGCATCACCAGGGCCGCGCCGTAAAAGATGAGGTGGAGCTTCGCCAGAATGGCGCCGAAGACCTGCCCCGCAAGCACGCGGCCTTCCACGGGGTTCCAGGCCTCGAGGACGCTGAAAATCGTGGGAGCCGCCACCAGTCCGGCCACCGCCATCCCTCCCAGCCAGACACCCAGGGCCAGGATGTACAGGTAGCGCAACACGAACATCCCTTCATTATAGCGGTGCGCCTCCGCTCGCCCTGGCATTCTGAAGGCGAGCTTCGGCGCGGCAGGCCTCGACCCGCTCTGATAAACTTTGACGTTCTGTTTCCATCCCTGGAGGGTTTCCGGTTGGCTGTTGACGCATCTCTGCTCCCGAATCTCAGAAACATCGCCACCCGGCTCCGTATCGAGTCCATCCGCGCCACTACGGCCTCGGCCAGCGGTCACCCGACGACGTGCATGTCGGCCGCGGATCTCATGGCGGCGCTGTTCTTCGCCGAGATGCGCTTCGATCCCGCGAGCCCGCAGCACCCGCTCGCCGATCGGCTGGTGATGTCGAAGGGGCACGCCGCGCCGCTGCTCTACGCGATGTGGTCGGAAGCCGGCTTCATCCCGCGCGAACAGCTCACGGACCTGCGCCTGTTCACCTCCGACCTCGAAGGGCATCCCACGCCACGGCTGCCGTTCGTGGACGTCGCGACCGGTTCGCTGGGACAGGGCCTGTGCGCGGCCATCGGCACCGCGTTGAACGCGCGCCGCATCGGGTCGGACTATCGCACCTACTGCCTGATGGGTGACGGCGAGACCGCTGAGGGCTCGGTGTGGGAAGCCGCGTCGGTGGCACACCTCCACAAGCTCGATGCGCTCTGCGCGATCATCGACATCAATGCGCTCGGACAGAGCCGTGCGACCGAGCTCGAGCACGACATGGACACCTACCGCCGGCGCTGGCAGGCGTTCGGCTGGCATGCCATCGTGATCGACGGCCACGACATGGCGCAGATCGTCGCGGCCTACGCCGAGGCCCGCGCCACGAAGGGCCGGCCGACGGTGGTGCTCGCGCGGACGCTGAAGGGACAAGGCCTCGCCTTGACGGCGGGCAAGCCCAACTGGCATGGCAAGGCGCTGAGCGCCGAGCAGGCGACGGCGGCCTACGCCGAACTCGAGGCGCAGCTCGAGCCGGAGACGAAGCCCACGCCCGCGATCGCGGCGCCGCCAGCGGCGCCGAAGGCGGAGGCTCCAGGCGCCCTGCCCGCTCCGGCCTACAAGCTGGGCGACATGGTGGCGACGCGCGAAGCCTACGGCACGGGCATCGCCAGGCTCGGCGCGGTGGATCCCCGCGTCGTCGCACTCGACGCCGACGTCAAGAATTCCACCTTCAGCGAACGCTTCGAAGCGGTGCACCCGGAGCGCTTCTATCAGTGCTTCATCGCCGAACAGGTCATGGTGGGCGCGGCGATGGGGTTGGCGGCGCGCGGCGCGGTGCCGTTCCCGTCCACGTTCGCGGCGTTCTTCACTCGCGCGGCTGACTTCATCCGCATGGCCGCGATCAGCGGCGTCAACATCAAGCTGGCCGGCTCGCACGCCGGCGTGTCGATTGGCGAAGACGGCCCCTCGCAGATGGCGCTCGAGGATTTCGCCATGACCACCGCACAGCCCAACTTCACGGTGCTGTATCCAAGCGACGCGGTCAGCACCGAGCAGCTGATCGGCGAGATGGCCAGGCACCACGGGCCGATGTACATGCGGACCTCGCGCCCCAAGACGCCGGTCATCTACAACAACGACGAGACGTTCCCGATTGGCGGGCTGAAGGTCCTGCGCCAGAGCGCGGACGACAAGGCCACCGTCATCGGCGCGGGCGTCACGCTGTTCGAGGCGCTCAAGGCCTACGACGCGCTGAAGGCAGAGGGCATCGCCATCCGCGTGATCGATCTCTACTCCATCCAGCCGATCGACGCGGCATCGCTGATCGCCGCGGGACAGCAGACCGGCCGCCTCATCACGGTGGAGGATCACTACCTGGCCGGGGGCATCGGCGACGCGGTGGCGCGCGCCGTGGCGCCGGCGGGCCTCACCGTCACGCACCTGGCGGTGCGCGAGATTCCGCGCAGCGGCAAGCCGGACGAGCTCGTGGATCACTATGGCATTTCGGCCCGTTCGATCATCGAGGCGATCCGTTAACCCCTCCGCTCACTTGCGTGGAGGGGCCATCTGCCCGCTGAATCGAACGGACGGGCGCGAACCATGGGGAGTTCGCTCTGCCCGCTGATTCGTGGGGCGGGCGCGAACGATGGGGAGTCCGAGCCAGCCGTACGCTCAACTGAAGTGAACTGTGGGGTTAGAGGGAGTTCGCATGTCCGTCGCCCGGAGTACCGCCGGTGTCATCGGGTTCGTGCTGGCACTGCAGGCCGGCGGTGGTGCGCAGCCGCGCAGCCCGGGTGTGCAGGACGCGGCGTGGGCGCCGGATGGCAAGCGCGTCGCCGTCTCGTACCTCGATCGCATCTGGACCATGGGGCCGGACGGCCGTCAGCCGCGCGCGCTGGCGGCGAGCGACTCCGGCTCGGTGGAACGTGAGCCGGCCTGGTCGCCAGACGGTACCCGCCTCGCCTATGCCGCCTCCAGGGGCGACAGCTTCGACATCGTCGTTGCGTCGGTGAAGACCGGCGCGTCCTCGGTGGTGGCTGCGATGGCCGGCGACGAGCGCTGGCCCTCGTGGACGCCCGACGGACGGCTGGTGTTCGCGCACCGGCCCGCCCCGCCCACGGGACGCGCGGCGGATGCCAGCCGCCAGTGGGATCTCTACATGGCATTGCCGGTGGCCGGGTCCGACACGTGGCAGACGCCCGTGCCCCTCACCGATACGACCGACAGCGAGACCTTCCCGCGCGTGTCGCCCGACGGCAAGCGCCTCGCCTTCGTCTCCGAGCGCGACGCCGAAGACGACGTGGACATCTGGTGGATCCCGATGCCGCCGGTCGGCGTGGGCAAGCCTGTTCCGCTAGGGGCACGTCCCGCCGCCGGTCGGGACGGAAGCAGGGCCTCCATTCCGTCGGTCGAAACGAAGGCCCCGCGCGTCACGCGCGCGGTGCGGGCTCGAGGGGCCGAGGCGTACCTGTCGTGGGCACCGGACAACGATCGCCTGGCCTTCTATGCCGTCCGTGACGGCATCGGGTCGGTGTGGGTGACCAGCGTGGAGCCGGCGCGGCCGGAGGGCACCGAGGCGCCCGAGCCGCGCGCCAGGCCCTCGGCGCCGCCGCAGCTGGTGTCCCGCCGGGGCGGCTCTCCGGCCTGGTCCCCGGACGGCAACACGATCCTGGTGACGGGGCTGCCCGACCCGCAGCCCGTGTACAACGGCAACCCGCAGCGCAGCGAGAGCGAAGCGCCGCCGATGTTCGCGCTGAACGCGGCCTTCCGGATGTGGCGCGTAGCCGCGCCGCTGCCGGTGCACGAGACCGGCGGCGACATTGCGGTGCAACTGCCGCTGTCGGCCGCACAACTCGCGACCGCGTTCGACCGCGTGTGGGAGACCCTTCGCAGCCTCTACTATTCCGGTGGCTCGTCGCTGGCGTCGTGGACGCGCGCGCGGGACACCTTCCGCTCGCGTGCGGCGGCCGCGAAGAGCGAGAGCGCCTTCGAAGCCATCGTTGACGAGATGGTGGCCGAGCAGCCGTTGATCAAGCCGGTCGTCAGCTCGAAGGGCGGCATGGTGGTGTCGGGCAATTCGCTGGCGTCGGAAGCGGGGCGGCTGGCGTTCGAGAAGGGCGGGAACGTCGTGGACGCCATGATCGCGGTGTCGTTCGCGCTCGGTGTGGTCGAACCCGAGGCGTCTGGCGTGGGCGGTGACGGCTCGGCCGTGCTCTACCTGAAGGGCATGAAGCGGCCGACGGTGATCGAATACAAGGACATGACGCCGATCCGCGCGACGCCGGACAATCCGGCGATCGTGCAGGACGGGCGCATCGTCGCGGATGGCCCAGCGGCGGCGAACATTCCCGGCGTGGTGGCCGGGCTCGATCACCTCTACCGCCACTACGGCAGTGGCAAGGTGAAGTGGGAGGACCTGGTGGCGCCCGCGATCGCGCTGGCGGACGAGGGCTTCATCCTGGACGAGTCGCTGCCGACCAGCATTGCCGAAGGGCGGCGCTATCTGGAGAAGTGGCCGGCGGCCGCCAAGATCTACCTGCCGGGAGGCAGGGTGCCGCGCCCTGGCGATCGCTTCTTCAACAAGGACTATGCGACCACGCTGCGCGCCATCCAGCGCGGCGGCGCCGACGCGTTCTATCGCGGCGAGATCGCCCGCAAGATCGCCGCGGACATGGCAGAGAACGGCGGCCTCCTCACCTATGCCGACCTCGCGCAGTACCGCGCCATCGAGCGCGAGCCGGTGGCGGGCCACTATCGCGGACACACGCTGTATGCGGGCGGGCCGCCCGTCTCCACGGGGATTCAGCTGTTCGAATCTCTGCACGTGCTCGAGCAGTACACGCCCAGGCCCGGTGCGCGCCTGGTCACGGACGCGGACTATTTTCACTATCTGATCGAAGCCTGGAAGGTCCGCGATCCGCTGCGCCGCGTGGCGGATCCCGAACGGTGGCCGACCGAGTTCGCCGAGCACCTCACCACCGAGCACGCGAAGATGCTGTTCGGGAAGATCGATCCCGCGAAGGCGTCGCGCTACGAGCGCACGCCGCCGGATGATGCGCCGGGGACGCCTGCGGCGCCGACGGTGACGCCACGCATCTCGACGGGCACGACGTCGTTTGCGGTGGCCGATGCCGAAGGCAACATGATTGCGGTCACCCAGACGCTGAGCACCTGGGGCGGCACGTTCTACGTGTCGGAGGGGCTCGGCTTCCTCTACAACAACCACCTGCGGTCCAACCGGCTGACGGCGGGCGCATATGGCAGCCTGCTGCCGCTGATGCGTTCGAGCACGGCCAGCGTGCCGACGCTGGTCTTCGAGCGGAACGCGAACGGCGAGGAAGTGCCGAAGCTGGCGGTGGGCTGCGCGGGGAACGCGTGGATTCCGGTGTCGGTCTACAACATCATCACCGGTGTGATCGACGGCGGCCTGGGCGCGCAGCGGGCGATCGAGGCGGCGCGGTTCCTGCCCGGCCGCGACCCTGCGGATCCGCTGGAAACCGGCGAGCGCGTGGAGATCGAGGATCGCTTCCCGCGCGGGCTGCTCGACACCTTGCGCAGCCGCGGGCATCTATTCCAGAAGATCGGCCGGAAGGGCGAGGTTCGCTACGGCTATGCCGCCGCGATCACCGTCGACGTGGCGAGCGGCTCTGTCGAAGGGGGCGCCGAGCCACGGCGTTCCCACGCGGCGGTCGCGGCGGAACGGCACTGAGGCAGGGCTCGAGGCGTGGGGCTTGAGGCTCGAGTGCGATCAGAAGTTCACGACATCGATCGGAAGAGTTCACCAGATCATCACCTCACCAAATCACAAGGTTCAGCCCATGTCCGTAATCGACCCCGGCAAGAAAGCCCCTGCCTTCTCGTTGAAGGATCAGCACGGCAAGACGCACACGCTGGCCGACTACGCGGGCCGGCCCGTGATCCTCTACTTCTATCCGAAGGACGACACGCCGGGCTGCACGACGGAAGCCTGCGCGTTCCAGGACAACCTGCCGAAGTTCGGCAAGAGCAAGGCGGTGGTGCTGGGCGTCAGCGTGCTGGACGAGAAGAGCAAGGCGAAGTTCGCCGACAAGTACTCGCTGACCTTCCCGTTGCTGGCCGATGCCGACCACGCGGTGATCGACAAGTACGGCGCCTGGCAGGAGAAGTCGATGTACGGCAAGAAGTACATGGGCGTGGCTCGCATCACCTATCTGATTGATGCCGACGGCAAAGTGGCGAAGCGCTGGGACAGCGTGAAGGTGAAGGAGCACGCAGAGGATGTGCTGGAGGCGGTGAAGGACCTGTAGGCTGGCAAACCGGCAACCGGCAGACGAACGCCCGAGCCCCGAGCCCCAAGCCCAAGACCGTAATGCCCCCGCCGTCCCGCGCCGAACTGCGACTGCACGTGCACGGCATGGATTGCGCCGACGAAGCGGCGCTGGTCCGTCACGTGCTGGCGGTGCCAGGCATCCTCGACCTCAAGTTCGATCTCGTTGGCCGCCGCGTCGACGTCTCGTACGACCCCGCGGTGCTGCCCGCCGAGACCATCGTCTCGATGGTGGCGCGCACCGGCCTGGGCGTGCACTCGCACGAGCGCGGCGAGCAGGTCCACGACGACCATCACGCGCACGCGCACGCTGGCCACAGTCATGCCCGGGTTCACTGGTGGGCGGCGGCGAGCGGGCTGCTGATGCTGGCGGGCTGGGCGGCGGATGCCTGGTATGCCGAGTCGTGGACGGAGGCCGTGTTCGGGCACAACCACGCGGTGGCGGGCGCGGATGCGCATTCGATGCTGGCCTCCGCCCTCTACGGCGCGGCGATTGGCGTGGGCCTGCGCCCGGTCGTGCCCCGGGCGCTGGCATCGCTGCGCCACGTGCGGCTCGACATGCACGTCCTCGTCTGCATCTCGGCCATCGGCGCCGCGATCGTGGGGCAATGGGCGGAAGGCGCGGCGGTGGCGTGCCTGTTCGGTGTCGCGCACATGATGGAGGCGTGGAGCATCGAGCGGGCGCGGCTGGCCGTCAGCGAGCTCGTCGGCCACGAGCCGGGGTGGGATGACGATGGGGAAGTGGAGTCGGCCCGGGTGGAGCGCTTCATCGAGCGCTTTGCCGCGGTCTACACGCCGCTCGTCACCGCCAGCGCGCTGACGCTCGTGATCGTCCCGCCGCTGTTCGACGGTCAGTGGGCGACCTGGTTCTATCGCGGGCTCATCTTCATCGTGCTGGCGTGCCCGTGCGCGCTGGTGATCTCCACACCGGTCACGGTGGTCGCGGCCGTGACGTCGGCGGCCCGGCGTGGCGTGCTGTTCAAGGGCGGGCTGGCGCTGGAGCGCGCGGCGGCCGATCCGTCCGCAACGCTGACGCAGCGCGATGTGATTCTGATGCCAGGGGCCGACGCGGATGGCGGGCGGTTCGCGGGCGCGCACGCGAAGCGCGCCATGAACGTGATTCGTCAGAACGTGACGCTGGCGCTCCTCACCAAGCTGGCGTTCCTGGTCTCGGCGGCGATGGGCGCGGCGCCCCTGTGGCTGGCGGTGCTCGCAGACACGGGCGCGACCGTGGCGGTCACACTGAACGGCCTGCGGCTGCTCCGGACCCGGTAGTCGGACCCGCCCGTCTCACCTCGGCGCCTTCGACAGGCTCAGCAGGTTCGCGAACAGCCGATACGCGCCAGGCACGCCCGCCGGAAGCTGACGGAACCACGCGTACGACGTGTAGATGTAGCGGCCCTTGCCGATCTCGGCGTAGAGCTCGCCACCGCGATTCGGATCCTCGTTCGGGTCGCCCGCCTCGAGCAGCGCCGTGTACTGCGGATCGAACGTCGAGAACGCGTAGAGGTTGCGCTCCTGGACCCAGTCCGCGAAGTCTCCCGGGACGATCGTGTTCGGGAACTGGAAGCGCGGATGCGTTGGTTGCAGGATGCGGACCGTCGCGGTCTCGTCCGTCACCCGTGCGCCGATCACGCCCGGGAACGGCGCCAGCCCGCGCTGGGCGTAGTCGCCCTGCTGGTACTGGACCACCATCGTGCCGCCGCGCTCCATGTACTGGCGGAGCCGTAACGTGTTCGCCACGAAGTCGGGCCGTGCTTCCGACGCGCGCACCCCGACGACGATGGTGTCGAAGCGGGAGAGGTCGCCGGTCGACAGCATCTCGCTGTCGATGAGCGTGACCGGCACGCCCAGGCGGCGGATCGCGTCCGGCACCTGATCGCCGCTGCCCATGATGTAACCCACCGTCACCGGCGCCACCTTGACGTCGAAGGCGCGCACGCGGGCCAGTGCTGGCGCATAGAGCCGATGCGTCTGGATGTGCGGATAGGCGATGGCCTGCAGGTCCCGCGTGTAGCGCGCGGCGCCGACCGTGGCGCGGACGCCGACGTCGACCGTGCCCACGGGCACCGGTGTCGGCGCGTTCAGTGTGAACGCCGCCGCCGTTCGCTCGCCCGGCTTCAGCGTGAACGGCGCTTCGGCGGGCGTCGCCGTCCAGCCCGCGGGGGCCGTGAGCGAGAGCGTGCCGCTCACCGGCTGACGCGACTGGCTGGACACCCGCACCACCATGGTGCGCTGCTGCGGCGCTGCGCCAGAGGGGACGACGAGCAGGCGCGAGTCGAGGCCGACGGCAAGGGCAGGGACCACGGCGACGTTGCGGCGGATCTCGCCGCGCACGCGATCGGCGTAGCGATACTCCACGGGC
>Ga0105103_10000899_pt1 | contig 16785 bp, 29 predicted proteins | sample PPLLaktember2015_2_FD_79107 | JGI IMG/M metagenome (GOLD analysis project Ga0105103, IMG submission 79107) | Freshwater sediment microbial communities from Prairie Pothole Lake near Jamestown, North Dakota, USA - PPLs Lake P7 Core (6) Depth... | ecosystem: Environmental > Aquatic > Freshwater >...
AATATGCCGGCAGTAAATTGTGGCGCTGTGGCCCCGCCGATTTAGCTCACGACAATGCTCGAACGCCACGCGGACGCCGCCACATTTCAGGAGTTGATCGTAGGTATAGGCGAATTTCATTTGTCCGGCTCCCGCGTTACGCCGTACTCTTGTTTCAATTGCCAAAAGCCTAGCGCCTGTTGTTTATCCAACTCATTGATCCGGCTCGGCCCATGCTTTCGATACAGGAACAACGGCTCGCTGAAATGCGCGAACGTAAAGCTTTGCTTGATCATTAGGTTGCACCAGAAATCCCAGTCCTCGTAGATGGTCGTGTGATTGAATCCACCGCACGCATCAAAGCAATGACGCTCAACCAGCGCGCACGTCGACGGTACGATTTGCCACTGGCGCATGTTTTCGATCGTCGGCTCCGGTGCAGTCCAGTCGCCTGTTTGTGCCTGAAAGAATCGCAAATCAGTATAGACCACCTCAGCATTGGTCGAGAGTGCGCGGGCCACTGTTTTCTCGACATAGGTAGGATCAAGTTTATCGTCTGCGTCCAGGCAGATGAAGAAGTCACCGATCGATTGAGCGATGCCTCCATTCCGAGCGGTGGCCACGCCCATGTTTTTTTGCTGGCGCAGATGCACGCGCTTATCCTTTTTCACCCATTCGTTTATAACCTCGACGGACTTGTCGTAGCTACCGTCGTCGACCACAATCACCTCCAGCACTGGATACGTTTGATCAAGCGCCGACTGGATCGCCTCGCCAACGTACTGGGCATACTGGAAATTCGGAATGACAACTGACACGGTCGGCTTCGGCATATTGCGAAGCGGGATACCTTTCGGCGTGTCGTGCAGTCGCATTGGGTACAGCCCCGAAACCCACTGGTTGATTTTTGTGGTTTCGATGAGCGAGTCGGGTAATTCTTTCGGGTGCAGATTCCGATTATACTTCATCCACTTACTGAACTCGAAATTATACCCGCGCGTTCGGGCCAGGTGGTAGTAGGGCGCGTTGTGGAGGATTGGTTGCTTTGGATTCTCGAATGACTGATCGCCGGCGTTGTCATATTCCAAGATCGGCCGGAACTGGTAAAACTCTTTTTTGACGTGGTGCATATCGTTCGGCAACAACCCAACCACCGCCTCGACACAGTCGCGACGATACACGCGGTCAGGGTAATGCTCGAACTTGTCTTGCACATAGCCAGGACGCCAGGCCAGATTGAAATACGGCACGCGGAAACTGATCGCCTCGCCTGGGTTTTCGATGGCCAGGGTAATCTCCCGCATCGACTCGGCCGGATACCATTCGTCCGCGTCAACATTTAGCACCCAGTCAGATTTGAGTACCTGATAGCACATGGTGCGGAGTTTTCCCATGTCGATCGGCTCCTCGTATTTGATTTGGTTGATCCGGATAACTTCGGGGTTTTCGTTTCGCAGTTGCTGTACCAGACTCCAAGTGCCGTCGGTACTGCCGTGGTCAATGATTAGAATTTCATGGCAGAAATCCAATAAGCGATTAACGCAACCAGGGAGCATATCCTGCTCGTTTCTGACAATTATGTACGCGCCAAGTGTGGTCATGGCTTTGCAAACCACCAATCGTCCTGTCGAAAACAAACCTCGATATCGTTTTCCTGGGCGTAGCGGATCACGGCCTTGCGAACCTCCTCATAGGTGGCAAAATCGTGGCCGGCCACGATCCCACCTGATCGAACCTTTGGCGTCCAGGCTTTGATATCATTATACGCTGGCCCCTCCGCATGGTCGGCATCGATGTAAACGAAATCCAGGGACTCGTTAGCAACCGATGGCGCGGCTTGAACGCTGTCGTTGATCAGCCACTTAATTTTATCCTTGAATTCCGACAATAACTCTTTGGCATTTTCCTGCCACTGCTCAACCTCGCCGGCCGTTTTATCATAATGGGGTTTGTAGGCATCGACGAGATACATCTTTTTGAGTGGCAACTGCTCCAACATCTCGAACGCATGCACGCCGTTTTCAACGCCAACCTCCGCGCCAACGGCTGGCTCGCCGTTCATTAACGCTGCGACGAGGGCAATAGATGGTCTCATTTCTTCATTCTGACCTGAACCACGCGGGCCTGTTTTGCCGATCGCGGGCTTTCCACCACCTGGGCGCTGATGCACTCCGAGAATGTCACCTGGCCCATTGCTTCCGCATGGGGGTTGGAATAGTAATTGATAAAGGAATTCTCGACGAAAAACCGCTCATGACCAGCCGCCTCGACTGCAATGTCGTCGTGAAAATACGGAACCTCGATGTCAACCACTCCGCCTGGTTTTAGGACGCGGTGAATTTCACTCATGGCGAAATCGTAATTGTCGATTGGGTACATCGGGGCCATACCGCCGATGTGTTCCAAGACATGGTGAATTTTAACCTCATCGAATTTGTTGGAATCAAACGGCAACCCGCGCTTGATATCGCGGACGATGTCGGGCTTGAACGCTGGGAGAATATCAATCGCTTCGGCAAGCACGCCTTTCTGTTTGTACTCTTCCTTTTGTGCTGGCCAGTCGGGGCCAGGGCCAATGACCAGAAGCAGGTGACTCATGACGCCCACTCCTTTTTTGCCAAATCATCCTGAAATTTAGCAACTTCTTTTTGTTCCTCCGGCGTCAGTTTTTCCCAAACCTCTAACATAATTTCTCGAATTACGCTGATGTGCCGGCCGAGCGCGTCACGTTCTTTTTTATACTGGTCGTAGTTGTTTTTCATTTGGACGGCCGCGGCTTTTTCGGCTGTGCCGATGAGATACCGCTTAGCGATTGCGTTGGCTTTGATTTCACGAGCAACGTAATCGTTTTTATACGCGTCCAGATGCGTAACCAGCAACTTGAAGTGGTCGGATGCTGATAAAATATCGTGGTCGGTTTTGTAGGCTTTCGGCTCTTCTAATTGAGGCATACTAAAATTTCCTTTCTGTCCACGTCGCTGGTGCGCCGTGCTTAATTTCTAAGGGTACGTGTGAGTAATCAAATGGCTTGGTTCCTTTCCGCTTGATATCGTCAATCATTTCCTGCAATCCCACCTCGATCGAAACGCTGGATGTGAAACCAAACTCTTTGCGGATTTTATCACTGGAACACCAGGCTTCTTTGACCTCGCGCGGTCGATCGGGAACATTGATAGGTTGTCCAGTGAAACCTACTAATCCGGCAATGATTTTATAGAGTTCGTTGATCGTTAGCACTTTTCCGTCCCGATTGTCGGGGCCGATATTGTAGACTGATCCGGCCGGACAGGTCAGCATTCGCGTCATGGTGTCAACGCAATCGCGGACAAACGAGAATGACCGCGTTTGCTCGCCGTTTCCATAGATGATCGGCGACCGGCCCTGGAGCATCATGTTAATCATAATTGATGCCACGTTGCGGTACGGATCATCGTATTTTTGCCGAGGCCCGATGATGTTGTGCGGCACGGCGATCACGAACTCAAAGCCATGTGTTTCGGACATTTGTCGGATGATTAGCTCGGCTGCCACTTTTGCTACACCATACGGATCAGTCGGGTGCGGGGCATCTATTTCTTTGAATGGCGGAATGCCGTTACCGTACCGGCTCATCGATGATGTGAACACGAATCGTTTGACGCCAGATTGAATCGCGGCCGACAAGATTCCCACCGTGTTCTGTAGCGTGTTTTGGACAACGAACGATGGAGAAAAAACCGAAAGCCCCTCATACGCGGTACAGGCGCAGTGGTAGATTGCCTCGATTTTATTAAACTCCAGCACCTCGCGACATGAAGAAACGTCGGCCGTGTCGAACCGCCACCACTTTGTCACGCCGGCCGGTACGTTTTCCTCGTACCCACCGACCAAATTATCGATGCCAAAAACCTCATGGCCCTCGGCGATCAGCCTATCCGCTAAATGCGATCCAAGAAATCCGGCAATGCCAGTGATTAAAACTCTCATATTGCCCCGATGTGGGTGAGTAAATCAATCGCCCGATGGCGGTAAGTGTACTGGGCGATCGTTCGATCCTGTGCTTTTTTGATGTACGGCAAGCGTAAATGCGGGTTGCGAAGAAACCGATGGACGGCTTCTTGATACTGCGCGTGTGATCGGCACTTCACAACCTCATCGTCATTATAGCATTCGTCGATCAACGGTGACCAGTCGCAAATTTGAAACCCGCCAGAGCCAACGGTCGCGAATAAGCGCTCGTTCAGCGCGTACCCTGGCAGATCAGCAATCGAGGAATCATGGCGCGAGACAATGCCCTTTTGGAAATCACCGTGGATGTTCGGGCTGATCGTCGCCCGCCGGTAATATGAACCGAGCAGATTCGGCATGATTCCATTGAGTCGCGTGATCGGCAATCCGCCCAGCCATGACTCGTCACGGAGCGCGTACTGGTTGCCGAACCAAATCATCGGATAGGCGGTAACATTCTGGTCTTTGTCGCACACCGGACAGTAGGCATGGGGGAAATACAAAATGCGATCGGTGTACGGAACAGAGTCGAGGATCGGGCCTTTCCAGGTGGTTACATAAAAGTCAGCATCGATGTTGACCGGATCAAAGTAGTGGCCGGCTTTCCAATGACCAACCCAAACAATGATTTTCACTTTTGGTCGCAGGAAATCCAAATACGGCATGATCAGCGAATACCACTCGGACTGAACAAAAATAAAATCCTGCTCTTTCCAATCGTCCTGATACACCAAATTGGCAATGCGAGACTCGTGGCCCATTGATTCGAGCGTGTGCGACAAATGCCACTGGGGAGCGGTGCCACCGTTCATCGTCTTTTGCTGAATCCCAAGCTGGAAGTCAGGGTCGTAGGTTAAAAACAGGAATTTCATAATAGGTTGTTGACCAGGCCGTAAATTTCGTCATGGGTATATTTCTCGGCGGCGTCAGACTGCGCGTCGTCAGCCATACCCTCGTGCAGTTTTTCTCCAGGCCGGAGGCCAACCAATTCGATAGCGACTGGCTTGGAAAGTTTATTCTGCAGAATAACTTTACAAACCTCGGCCAGATCACCCATGCGTACCGCTTTCATTTTCGGGACGAACGGCGTCGCGTCAGTGGCGTGGTCGAGACAGTCAAAAATTGTTTGGACAGCATCGTTGACGCTAAAGAAAAAACGGGTCATGTTGAAATCGGTGACTCGCAATGGTTCGCCACGCTCGGCCGCCTTGCGCCAGATTTCCAAGACCGAACCAGTCGAGCCAAGCACATTGCCATATCGGACGACGCGGTAAATTCGATCTGACCAGCCCCACTCTCGGTGGTACTGTGCAAACAGATATTCCATGAGACGCTTGGTCATGCCATAACAGTTGATCGGATTGTATGCCTTGTCGGTTGAAACACCAAGCACCATCTCGACGTCCTCCATTGTGGCCGCGTCCAGTACGTTCATCGAACCAATGACGTTTGTTTTGATCGCTTGCTCGCTGGCAGTTTCAGCCAGTGGCAGGTGCTTAAACCCTGACAAATGAAAAACCTGGTTGACTCCGTGCATGGCTTTCGTGACACTGTTCCAATCGGTGACATCACCAGGCAGAATATCGACACCAAACTCTTGCTTAATCGATAGGAGTTTTCCCTCGTCCCTGGCCAAAACCAAAATCGATGCGGGGTTCCATTCTTTCTGGAGACGCGCAATCAGCGCTCGGCCGAGAAAGCCACTCCCCCCAGTCAATAAAATGTTTTTACCTTTGAAATCCATATTTGAGTTTTGTAGCATTATGATCCATTTTCATGTGACAACTTCGGCATAGGGAAATCCAGTCGGTAATTTGTCGTAAATACTTTTGGCTTTTATTTGCCCATACTAAGCTCTTGGTTTCAGAACAGATTTGACAAATCGATGGCGCACCGAGCATTTTTCTGACCCAGTAGTGAAGCTTATTATATTCGCTAACCGTCCCAGTCCATAGTTTCTTATTTTTATTCCAAGCTGGGAATTTTCCAAATTCTGTAGCAGGTGAAAGGTGCTGGCCTTTCTTTATTTCTGACAAAGGCGAAAGGTGGATACCCTTTTTTTCTTTGTTCCACGGAATAGTTTTGCTGGTAAACCAGCCAGGATTTTTTCTTTTTATTTTGTACGGTCTCGGCATTTTATTGCTCCAGCGTTGTCAGTCGATCATAGACGCTCAAAATGTTGTCACTGCCGGCCGACACTTTCCCTCGCTTAACCATGTCAGTAATTTTTTCAATGATATGGTTTTTTACGTCGTCACTGATCTCCACCTCGTAGAGTTTCGGCGGATCAGTTTCGTCGAACATCGGGACGCCATTGACGGTTCGGAAATTGATCGCTTCCTTTTCCTCCGGCGATAAATCAAATAATTGTCTCGCAAGATTCTGCCAGGCAAATAAAACCTTTATATCGTCAGACTTTTTTGTGCGAACCAGTCCAGCCACGACCAGACGTTCGGAGGCGGTCAGCTGGATGGTCATGCGGTTTGGAGTTGGGCGGCTCGTTCCTTTTCGAGCGCTTTTTGATCAGCGTAATGCTTAGCGCGACCAGCGGCAGTACGGTGAAGCACGCAGTTTTCAACGACTACGCCACCATTCGGGAGATTGATACGGTTGCCGCATGTTCGGCAGAATGCGGAGTTTGGGCTGATCTTGAATTCCATGTGAGTCTTTTAGTTATTTAGCGCTTGGACTTTGTCGCTATAGGTCTGAATGATACCACGAAGTTCGTCAATCGACCACTTTTTTATCCCGAAATGTTTGTGCCAGAGTAGCCGGTAATGACCGGCCCCATGCCGAGCGATCACGACCGCCTTTAGCCGATCGGGGTTCTTGCCGTTGTCCTGGTTGTGGTACTGGCATTGACAGTACACGGCCGTCGGATCGAACCGGAGCGGGCTACTGGTTGAAACTGGAAAGACGTGGCTGGCCTCCATCGGGCCGAAACAGTCCTTACCCCAGGTGACGCACCGCCGGCCATCACGCAGGACGATCCATTTGTTGAACCACCTTTGCGCGGTAAACAGCAATCGAGGGACGATGTTCGGTGACCGGCGTCGAACGGCAGTAAAGGCTTTTGGTTTGTTCCGGTACTTTTCCTGGGCGCGACGCTGGGTCGCCCGCCATTTTTCAATATCCTGCTTCACCGCAGGAACACGTACCAGAATCCCCACACGGCCACTCCAACCGTTGTGAGAAACAATAGTAGGATGAACAAACAGCCTGTGCCGATTCCGTCGAGTCCGTCGTCGCGATAGCTCATATTTTTGATATTACATCTAAAAGCGTTGCGTGAATAGCCGACAGCCTGGTTGTTCCGGCGGCACTGCCAGCCGAGTCGGGGCGATCCTTGCGCCACATTTTACACGTCCAATATCCTCTCGGGTCTTTGTACAAATCCGCGACCCAACCAATTTCGTCGAGTTTCTTTACGATCTGGCGAACGAGGGTAAAGTTTTCTTTCATAGGCGCGAAAGTTTATTGGCAATATATTTTTCTCTTTCCTCCGGCGTGGCTCGGTGCTTTTGCAGATCAGCCAACATAGGGAGCAGTTTTGCTTCAAACGAGCAGTCCTTTTCGCCACATTCGTTCTGGTGAGTTTTGATCAGGTTCGACAGGATGTGATATGTGCCATTGAGTAAAACGGTGGCCACGTCACCGGCGTTTTCTCCGGACTCGGACATGGCTTTGACAACCAGCCCACCCTTTACAATACTGCCCTCGATGTGAATGGTTGCCATAATTAGAACGGTAATCTTGCCTGGTCAATTTTAATCGGTTTTGGCACGCCGTCAATCACGTAGTAATTAAAGATTTGTTGAAACTCCGGAATCTTTCCACGAAATTCTTTGATCGAAACGCGCTCGGCGCTTTCGCGGTCTTTTTCTAATTTGTTTTCGCTGGTGTAAACCTTTTTTGGAACTGACCGTGTTCCGTTTAGAAACATCGAGCCAAGATGCGTCAGTAACCAGATGCCGTCGTGGGCAACATGCTTTCCATGTCGTTCTTTATTCGGCTTGTGAACCAGCCCCCAGTATCGGAGCTTTTGGAAATTGGCATGCTCGGTGTGGGTGAGTCTCAATCCAAACTCGGCTGGCATATCTTTTGTCAGGTGGACGCTGTTATCTCCCTGGCGGTAAACGGCCTCGGCAAACTTTGCCAATGTCCGAACCAAGCCACTCGTCAGGGTATGCTCAAAAACTTTTTTTGGCGGCGTGAACTCGGTTACGTGGCCACAATTGGCGCAAGGGATATTATAGGTCATTGGTTTGCTTTAAAAAATGCCTGGGCAAATCCGGCTGGTGTTATAGCGCGACGCGTTGTGCGATCGTACTGACCAAAAAACTCTCCGTGAATTTCATGGCTTTTTAGACGATCAAACTTTTTACTCGACCATGACGATCGTGGTTGTTCGGCAACTTTTTTCAGTTTCACCGGATCAACGAAATTTCCCCAAAGCGCCGTCCGTTTTTTGTATCCATCGCCGAACTCCCAGGGATCAAACGTAAACGCTGGCCGGCCAATGATGCGTCGAAGAAAACCGTGGTAGGGATTTTCCAGCGCCCAAAACTTGAGTGGCAATGTTTTTTCATTCGTACCTTGTCGAATCTCCATCTGTTTGTAAATTATGTTCAAGCATGCCCTGACGGTGAGCATACCGGCCTTTAGGTCGCGGGGAAGTTTCGCGTTTGTTCTAGCGAAGCTGAACATCGTACAGGGGGGGGCTGCAAGGATTCCGTAAACATTTTTTGGCGGTCGATACGTTAGCACATCTTTTTTTGGGAGAGTGACCAGGCGAACGTCATAACCAGCATCACGATACGGCTTTGACCATGATCCGGTTCCGCCACAGAGATCAAGAATGATTTTTGATTTATTGCTCATGGTGTTTCAATCGTTCCGACTCGTTTGTTGTCTTTTAGTTGGTAGAGAATACCCTCGACTGGATCGTAATCGGTGTGCATTCTTTTTTGTCCTCGGAACTGGCGAAAATCATCGTCCGTGAATCCTTTAGGTATTTCCATGACGTGCTTTAGACGAAATTCAGTGATACTCAAACAGCTGGCACACCGCTCTCGTTCATCGCCTTTTTTCCAGCGCTGGACAATAAACTTTCGACCACACTGCCAGCATCGCGCCATTTTTTCGTCGGGTGCTAGGTTCGGCATTTTACAGGTAATTTTTCCGAATAAAGTTTATGATATCGTCGCCCTTGACCATCCATAACGGATATTTTTTACCAAGACCATGATCGCGTGCTTGGAGCCGGTTAGCTTCAATCAGGCGGTACAGGTATCGCTTTGATCCGGCCCCGACCATATTAACGATCCACCGTTTCTCGGCGATCTGAGACAGCCGGTACCATTGGTCGGGTTTGATTTCGGTCAGGTGTTTTTGGACTGTGGTCATATGGGGGTCACGGTTACATCGATCACGCCGTGACGCGGATCGGATAAAGCTGAAAACTGATCGCGGTTTAGATCAATGATTCGTTCGGGGAAAATCGCCTTAGAGGGGCCGAAATCGCGCACCACACAGGTGATACTCGACCATTTTGCTGATACCAGCAATATGGTTCCTTTGGGCCAATCCCGCGTCGCACACGTGTCCGGTCGCTCGTAGACGAGCCACGACGCTTGACCGGATACCGGCACTGGTTCGCCATCGCAGTACACGTCCGGCAATCCGCATGGATCGGGAATCGCGGTAGCCACCTGAACGACTGGCGCTGGAGTGACCGAGATGGGTTTAACCTCTGATTTGAGGATGCTGACCAAGATCGTGATAATCGTCGCCACGAACACGGCGATCGCCATTACCACGTAGGTTATGGCCAGCACCCCCGATCGTTTTGTCGCGTACTGATCAACGTGGTACAGCAAGCCCAGTCGGATTTGACGCTTCCGACGCAACTCTTGGAGATATGACCAGTTGAACATCGACATTTTTAGAATGGAATATCCTCGATGTTAATCTCGTCCTCGGCTGGTTCAGCGCTCGTATCAACGGCATCACCAGCTGGCAACGCCTTAGCTTCCGGTGCGTTCGGGAATGTCAGTTTTTGGACGGCCTCGACGACTTGCGGGAAGTTCGGATCTTCGGCCCCGCGCACGAACGTCATGGCGAAATATGCGCCTTTCGGATGTTCCACCTGTTTCGCGCCGAGCGTGGTTTTATATCGCATGACCGTATCGTCGGCCGGAATGGACTGCAGATAGGCGAAGAAATCACCGAGACTGCCACCGCCGACTTTCAGCTTGGCGATTTTACCAGCATAGGCGACATACAGCACTTCGTAGTATTTCAGATCAGGGTGTTGCTTTTTCACATCCTGGTAGGACATTTGAATCGGCTCATTGCTTCCGACTTTCAAGACCACCATCGCGCCAGGCGCGGTCGAGTCGAATTCGTAGACGAACTTTTTACGCTCGCCATCCTCTTTGTTCTGCAACATTTTCCGAACGCGGATAATGGTGACCTCCATCGTGTCACCGATCAGCGCCGAGTCAAGATTGCCAGTATCCTTATTTTTCGACAGGATGTAATACTTTCCGGCCTCACCATACGGCGACTGCCGGCCGATAAACTTGATCGACGGAAATGACGACCGCGATCCGGAGTAATTTTCGCCCGACAGATTGCGGGCCTGGGCTACTAAAGCACTGTCCATAGATTATACCTTTCGATCAATTGATAAATGCTGGTTAAGTTTTTTACGGATATACCATTCGTGTTTTCTTGCCGCGATAGTGTCCTTGTTCTTCTCGGCATATTTTTTATTCCGGTCAATGATTCGCTGGCGGTTTTTCCGATAATACCGCTGGTCAACCTCTTTTCCAGTCAGGACGCGATCAGCATGGATCATGCTCTTTGGCCGATAATCGGAACCATCGCCTCGTTGGGAAACCCTTGATCATCGATCACGTATTGGTTGGCGTCGTGACAGATGGCGACCGCCTCGGCCCACGCATAGTGGCCAGCTTCTTTGATCTCCTGGGTGTATCCGGCACGGCGCGGTTTCCACCAGCCCTGATGTTCAACACTCCAAATCAGGTAGAACTTCGGCCGTTGGTCAGGCGAGAGGACGTCAATCATTTCTTTTTTCCTTTCCTCGGTTTCTTCACCGGAGCTTTACGCATGATCGAGCTAATGTGCGTCAGTCGGCCACCACGTTCTGTCCGGCGCACCTTGATCCGATTCGGGTGATCGTATTTCCAGCAACCGACACAGGGCATGAACCCACAATCGAAATCGTACTTGGCTTCGGCGATCGACACGCGGGTGATCTGGCCCTTTGTAAATTTCTTTTGGCGTTTCAGGTAGACAATCCAGACCTCTTTGATGCCAGCGCGTTCAGCTTCCCAATACGCGGCCGCCTGGGGCTTGTGCGTGAGATTTTGCTTATGCTTGGTGGTTTTCCAGTCGATGATGACCTTGATTCGTTTCTCGCCTGGCGGAGTGACCCAGCCACGGAAATCTTTTGTGCCGGCGTACCCACGCTCCGCGTTGTAAATGATTTTTTCAACCTGATCAGCTTCGATTTGGTACTGTTTAGCAAAGGTCTTAAAATTCCACAGGAACATTTTACCACCCTTTGTCGCTCGTGTTCGTCCTTTGAGCAATAACTCGGCGATGGATTTATGGACGGCCAGACCAATCTGACCACGGTAGTCGCGATAGCGGGCTGCAGCGCGGTATGACTTTTGATTACCCAGCCAGATATCGAAACCAATCCCTTTGCGCTTGGCCGAGATAATGGTCGTCACTGACGGAACTTCCTCATGGCGCGGATTTTTGTATCCGGCCTCTTGGAGCTGCGACTTGGTATAAAATCGCGGTTCGTCCTCGGCGTAGAGTTTGCCCTCGCCTAGATCGTTCGTTTTTTGGTGAGTCTTTTTCATGGTGACGACGTTAGTCTTTCAGAGTAAAACCGCATTCACACATAGCGGGCAAATCGTTGCCTCGAAATTTGAAGTGGTGCAACCCATCGCGATTGATAACGCATTTATCTGATTTACTTTTCTGCCACGTCCAGTGGTCGGCCGAGTGGTGATCCGGAACACCGTCGAGCGTACAATCGCAGACATCATGCTCGGCCGGATTATACTCCGGTTCGGGCGGGTCTGGTAAGACGGTCGCTGGTTCGTGCTGACGTTCGATCTCTTGGTCGTAGTCGTGAATCATACGGCCCCCATTGCGCGGTTACCATGTTCGATCATGTCCGCGACTTCTAAATTTTCTAACCAGCTCTCAAACGCTGATTCGTAATGTTCCTTATCGCCGTGGTAGTTTCGCATAAATACCTCGGCCAGATAATCTAGGAACGGTTCTGGTTGGCTCATAGACGACGAAGTTATGAGTGGATAAACCTAACTACCAAAGCGTACCATACCGTACTAGAACGTCAAGGTAGTTTATGCACAGGCAAAACCGAGGAAATAGACTGCAATCCGCGATCCTCTTTGACAGCCGTCCAGCGTTGGCGTTCCCGACGGTTGACCAAACAAAGGTCTCGCACGCGGGCAAAGAATCCAGTCCCATGTGGCCATTTCCCTTTTTCCACGGCATTAGGAATAACCGCAATAGCCTCGGACGCGATAATGTCCTCATCGAACAGCATCGTGTTGATGTGTCGCCTCCACATCGGCCACTGCCAGCGTTGCACCTGGGCATACCACGCTTCACCGAACTGGTCGCGCATGGCTTGGAATATCATATTTTGTGCTTTAGTGGTTTCTGATTGCATAGCTGCGGCTTTTCACTCCGGTAGCACCAGAGAGAAATCATGGGTAAACATATGATCGGGGCAATTTCGGGGTTTCACAATACTTGTTGTGACGATTATGTTCAGGCCGGAGACCACGTTGTCAGCCGCAGGACAGAGCGTGGATTTTGTCTGCACACAATCACAGCCGGTTTTTTATTCAGGACTCGCTGACGACCTGATGCACCTGTTTGATTGTTCTATCGGTTGGTGACCAAGCATGGGCGTCACCAATCGAACAAACCAATCAAATACAAAAATGCCAACCCTTGCGGGATAGCTTGAAATTGGGGAAAAAGTGTAGTAAAGTTTTCATACGTTTGTTGCGAAACTATCCTACCATAGAAAAGACCCGACGTCGAAAGGCGTGGGGTGGTAGGATTTGCCACGTTTCTGCTATACTGTTAACAGGTTTATCCACTGTTCGGAGAAAATGATCGCCGCCCTAGACCAAATCAAGGCCCGCGTCACGGAAGCTCGCAAGGTGACCCGCGCCGACATGCAGGAAGCAATCACGGCCATAAAAGCCGAGGGTGCGAACGTTGAGGACGAAATTTCCGAGATGGTGCAGGGAGTTTATAATGCTGATCAAACCGCCAAGCTATTAACCAGCCTGGATAGTTATAATTAACCGAATTTTCCCCTATGCCAACGACCAACCCAGAAATCGCCACCAAAGTTTTAGCCTCGGCCAATACCGAGTATAAGATCACGATTCCGGCCGGCACAAAGATGATGAAAGTCCGTAACCGGAACGCCGTCGATATGCGCTATGCGTTTGAAACCGGACGCGTCGCCGCTCCAATTGAACCATTTGGAACTATCAAATCCGGTGCAACGTATGAAACTAGCAAGATGCCAGCAAACGCGATCGCCTCAAACGAAGCGGGCCAAGTAATTTACCTGGCTAGTGGAACTGCCGCTCAGGTCGCCGAGCTAGAATTCTGGACGTAAGGGAAAAATTCCATGCCAAAGATTCACGCGAGATTGCGAGCAAAACGCAAACGCATGGGTAAACCATGCGAATCTTGTTATGGAAAAGGCTATAGCACTTGTGCGGGCATGTACAAAACTCGCTACGTTACGTACCCGCAAACGATCATCGTCATTTGCGGATGTGACAGGGGAGAGCAAATTAAAAAACATTTCTCACTTAAAAAGCAATTCAAGCCGTGAGCCATGAACAACGTCGTCCCACCACAACCATCTGTAACGGCAAATACTCCTACGCCAAGCGCGATGCCCAAACAGTCCGGAATGTTCGACAGCGGCGGGGGAGCAAGCGACTCCGCATCTACCCCTGCCCCGACTGCAACCTCTGGCACATCACGCACCACACCCGCCAGCACGTCTGAACTCGACGACCATATTCAGAAAATGCGGAACGTCGCGCGGGCCGCGGTTCACATGATGAACAAAGCTGACGCCGAGGACATGGCCGCCAGCGTGACCGAGGACATCGTGATCAAAACTCTGACGATGGTACGCGACTATCCAGCGTGGGTAGATCAAGCCTGGAAACGCGCACTTATCCACTCCCCCACTCCACGATCAGCCACTCCCCCACCGAAAAAGGCCCGAAAACGGCACACCCCGCAGCAGGGGAGTGGGGACTCATCAACAATCACTCTATGAGCGACCAACCCCTCGAACAACTCCAGTGGCACACCGAGCAGAGAAAAATAAATGACCTGCTCCCGATGGAGGCCAACCCGCGTCAGCTGACCGACGATCAGGCGATCACGTTGCGCCAATCGCTCGAAAAATTTGGCCTGGTTGAAATTCCAGCAATCGATACGGACAACACGCTCGTCGCCGGCCACCAGCGCATGAAAATGATGCAATTGCTCGGCCACGGCGAGGACACAATCGACGTGCGCGTACCAAACCGTCGCCTAACATCGGCCGAGCGGGACGAATACAATATCCGATCGAACGCCAACACTGGCGAATGGGATAAAGATTTGCTAGCGAATTTTGACTCTGACTGGCTGAAAGTCATCGGCTTCCCCGCCCAGGAACTCGATCGGTTGCTTGATTTAAACATCGACAACGATGAGGATAATTTCACCATGCCGGAAAAAACTGGCGAACAGGAAACGCCGGCCGCGCAACTCGGTGACGTGTATCAGCTGGGACTTCACCGATTGATGTGCGGCGACGCTACCAACCCTGATCATTTGAAAGCGCTGATGGGCGAAGTTAAAGCCGATATGGTTTTTTCCGATCCGCCGTACAACGTCAACTACGAGGGAACAAAAGATTATGGCGGTGAAAAAGGCGGAAAAATCCTCAACGACGCCATGACCGTCGAGCAGTTTGTGGAATTTTCCGAGCAGTTTATCAGGCGGATGAGCGAAAACATGAGGGGGGGGGCAGTGTATTACCTTTGCAGCGGGTACTCCAGCTTTCCGGTATTTTTATATGCGCTGAAACGAAACGGCTTAGAGTTTTCTACGCCGATCGTGTGGGTGAAAAACCAGTCGAGTATGGGCTGGGGCGATTATAAGCACAAGCAGGAAATGATGCTCAAAGCCAAAAATACGAAAAAAGGCAAAGCCGAACCGATCATGTACGGCTGGAAAGAGGGCGCGCATTACTTTTTGGAAAGCCGATTTGAAGCCGACGTGTGGGAAATCAAGCGTGTGGCTGGCAGTGACATGATCCACCCGACGCAAAAGCCGATCGCGATGATCATTCGGGCCATTACCAACTCCAGCAAGCGGGGCGAGCGCGTGCTTGACCTGTTCGGCGGATCGGGCAGTACGTTGGTCGCGTGCGAAAAAACTGAGCGCATCAGCTACACGATGGAACTTGACCCGCACTACGTCGATACGATCATCAAGCGCTGGGAACACTTGACTGGTAACACTGCCGTCAAGCTATGAACCGCGCCTTAGAAAAATATCTCAAAGACGACTGGGAGCTTGTCCGTACGACAATGAGATTCCACTACATTCGCAATCGAAAAAAATCCGCGCACCTGAAAGGCTTAGGCGTGCAGACCAGCCGGATCGTCCGGACGTGGTACGAACCATTTTATTTATTCTTTCGTGAGTGGTGCCAGGAGCATAGCACTTTACCAGAACCGTGGAAACGAAACGTGGTCAGAATGGTGTGCCGATATATTCTTGATGAGAAAGTGTGATACTATGACTCCTGAAACCGCAGAAAAGTATGCCGTCAAACAGTGGCTCGACCTCAAAGGGTATTTTCATTTCCCGCTGACGGCCGGTATGGGCAGCTATCGTGGCGCACCGGATCGCATGGCAATCAAAGACGGCAGGGTATACGCGCTGGAAATTAAAAAGCCAAATGGAAAGCTGACACCGCACGAAGAAGAATTTGCCAAGCGGTGGCGCGAAAACGGCGGACGATATTTGTGGGGTACGCTCGACGATATCAAATCCGGCCTGATGTGACCTGACTCACCAGACCGGAGACGACGCCGGTCTGGTCATTTAGATCAAATCTTAATCAAGAAAGGCAGGTGAACAACACTATGGACGAACAATCAACCCAACCGGAAACGACCACGCCTCCGGCTGACGAACCAAAGAAAGAGGGCGAGGAAACCTCGACCACTGGTACCGAGGGTAGCGAACAAACTGGCGAATCAACCACTGGCGAAGCCACTGGTGAAACGGCCGGCGCGGACTCGCACGCTTAGTGCTTTCATCCGGATGGCCTGTTGCCGCGTGTGACTGGCCATCTCCATGAGCGCATTTTGACATGAACGGCATGGGCGAGAGTGATGCGTGTTGTGTGACAGCCAGTCGCCAGCGTCGCGTCGAAACGAGCCGTCAGCGATACGTGGAAGCCGGTGGATCACTTGCAAGAAGCGTAGCGCCCAGGCGGGATTAGGCGGGACTGTCGTTCCCCGCGGCCGTTCTTGCCAGAATGTGCTAATTTCAAGGGAAATGATTGACTAATCAATATCAATGGCCAACGGAAAGCCAGGCGCACCATTCGGAAATCAGAACTCAAAAGGCAAAGGCCGGAAAGCGGCCTGGCAAGAGCGTGCCGATGGTGAAATTGCGCGCAAACTTTTCTTTAAA
>Ga0105103_10000900_pt1 | contig 16776 bp, 12 predicted proteins | sample PPLLaktember2015_2_FD_79107 | JGI IMG/M metagenome (GOLD analysis project Ga0105103, IMG submission 79107) | Freshwater sediment microbial communities from Prairie Pothole Lake near Jamestown, North Dakota, USA - PPLs Lake P7 Core (6) Depth... | ecosystem: Environmental > Aquatic > Freshwater >...
AAAAACACTGCCAGCAAAGGAGGTAAGCTAGGTTGGGTTAACAGTTACAATGTTCCTTCTGAATTTAATGAAACTATTTTTGATTTGAACCCCGGGGAATATACAAAGCCATTTGCTTCAAGGTATGGGCAACATATTGCGAAACTTAATGAAAGAAAACCACTTGAACCATATGATGATATAAAATCAGAAATAGCTAAAAAAGTAAAATCTTCGCCTGATTTTAATTCAACAACAAAAAATAATCTGTTAAACAGGATAAAGAATGAGTATGGTTTTAAAACATATGAAGAAAATATAACACCATTCTATACTCTTTGCGATAGCAGTATGTTAGAAGGTAAATGGGATTACACTGTTGCAAAAGATATGGTACTTCCTGTTTTTACAATCGGCGATAAGACATTTAACCAATATGATTTTGCTAAATTTATTGCTGAACGTAGAATTTATAAACATTCGATCCCAATTGCTACACATATCGATACAAGGTTTAATTCTTTTATTGAAGAAAATGTAATAGCTTTTGAAGAAGAAAAATTACCGTCAAAATATCCTGATTTGAGGTATTTACTTGAAGAATATCATGATGGTATACTTTTATTTAACCTGACTGAAAATATGGTTTGGAAGAAAGCAATTGAAGATACAGTTGGTTTAACAACATTCTATAATCAGATACCTGAGAAATATTCCTGGGGCCAGAGAATTGCAATCTCGAAATATACTTATTCAGACAGTTCCTTGGTAAAACCATTACTTAAACTGGCAAAGAAGAGTGCTAAGAGCGGTACTAATGCAGAAGCTTTATCAGCAAAACTTTGTCCGAATGATAGTTTACCATGTGTTACTGTTGTCGGAGTTAAGTATGAAAAAGGTGACAACTCGCTGATCGATTCTATTGAATGGAAATCTGGATCATACCTGGTTTCTAAAGAAGGTAATAAACAAGTACTTTTTTATGTAAATCAGATATTATCTCCTGAAATTAAAAAGCTCACGGATGCAAAGGGGCTATATACTGCTGATTATCAAAACTTCCTTGAAAAAAACTGGATCGAGTCTTTAAGAAATAAGTATAATATCCAGATTAATAATGAAGTTCTAGATAAAATAAAAGCTGAAAATAGCAAGGGAATGTAGTTTATACTACGGGTACTATGAATAAAGCATTTATAATATTTCTAAGTTTAGTATTTCTTGTTTCCTGCAACCGGTCTTCAAAGAAAGCTGAAGATATCCCATTAGCGAGGGTTAATGATAAATATTTATTTAAATCGCAATTGCAAAATATTATTCCGGATAATATAAGTAGTGCTGACAGTGCCCGTCTTGTTGCTGACCATATTGATAAATGGATCAGAAAACAATTGATTGTAACTAAAGCTGTTAAAAATCTTAGTGATGAAGAAAAAAATGTTGAAAATCAAATTGAAGATTATCGTTCATCACTATTGATTTTTAAATATGAGCAAAATTTCATTCGTCATAGAATGGATACTATTGTTACCAATCAGCAAATAGCTGAATATTTCAATAGTAATACATCAAATTTCATTCTAAACAGTAATATTGCAAAAGGTATATTTGTTCAGGTAGCCCGATCAGCCCCCGATGTTTCAAATGTAAGAAGATGGTATAAATCAAACTCGCCCGAAGATTTAAATAAATTGGAAAGCTATTGTTTCCATAATGCTACCAAGTATGAATATTTCGATGAAGATTGGCGGTATTTTAGTGAAGTATATCAAAACTTACCTGAGACATATCAACGTCCTGAAAATATTCTTCGATATCGTAAAAACTACGAAGTAAAGGACACTAATTTCTATTACCTTGTTAAAATAAGTGATTTTAAATTAGCTGGTTCGGTTGCCCCAATTGATTTTGTTAGAGATGACATACGAAATATATTATTGAACAAACGTCGTATCCAGATGATACAGGAGCTTGAATCAGATATATACAAGGATGCACTTAATCACGATCATTTCAATATTTATTAACGATTTAATATAAAATGGCCTTTTATTTGTTATGTTTATATACTTTTTTAGGCTGGTCTGATTAACCATTTTTATTGTATAACAAGTTGTTAAAATATCAATTTTATAATTTTGTCTGATGAAGCTGAATAAATTATTTTTTCTATTTGTACTTATTGCTTTATTTCCTGCAATTAAATCTCAAACCTATATTGTCGATGCGATAGTTGGAGTTGTTGGAAAAAATCAAATTTTATATTCCGATATTGAGGATCAGTATCTCCAATTGCAGGCTCAGAATGTTAGGTCTATGCCTGACCGCTGTGATATTCTTGAAGAGTTTCTATCGCAGAAACTACTTGTTAACCAGGCTGAGGTTGATAGTATTGAAGTAAATGAAGCTGAAGTTGAAGTTGAACTTGAGCAACGTATTTCATATTTTATTAACCAAATTGGATCAGAGGAAAAATTAATAGAATATTTTGGGAAATCAGTTCTTGAAATTAAAGAAGATATGCGCGATGCTATTCGTGATCAATTACTTATGCAACGTATGCGTATGCAAATTACCGCCGATGCAGATATTACTCCTAAAGAAGTTAAAGAATTTTATAATAAGCTCCCTCCTGATAGTATCCCTAACATAGATTCGGAAGTAGAAATTAGTCAGATTGTTATTTATCCTTCATCTAGCGAAGAAGCTATTTTTGAGGTTAAGGACAAACTACTTAAGATGAGGGAAAGGATTATGAATGGTGAGAACTTTGCAACTCTTGCCGTATTATATTCTGAATGTCCATCAGCATCAAAAGGGGGTGACCTTGGGTGGGCTGCAAAAGCTGAACTCGATCCTTCTTTTACCAAAGCAGCTTTCGCCTTAAAAAAAGGACAGGTTTCAAAAATTGTTGAATCAGCATTTGGCTTTCACATTATTCAATTAATCGACCGGTCAGAGGATCGCGTTCATACACGGCATATCCTTTTGAAACCAAAAATATCATATGAAGAGAAGGACAAGGCAAAAGCCAGGCTCGATAGTATCATGCACCTGGTGAGGACCGATACCTTAAAATTTGACAGGGCAGCTATGTATTTTTCAATGGATGAAGATACAAGGATGAGCGGCGGATTACGTATTAACACTGAAAGTGGTAATACAAAATTTAAAATTAGTCAATTTGATACTAAAGAGTTTTATATTCTTCGCGACCTTAAAGTAGGTGAAATTTCAGATGCTTTTGAATCAACCGATAACAAAGGCAAAGTTGTTTTTAAAACTATTCAGTTAAAATCAAAATCTGAACCTCATAAAGCCAACCTTAAACAGGATTTCGAACTTTTGAAAGGAATGGCTATGCAGAAAAAAGAGGGCGATATTGTTGATAATTGGGTAACTGACAAAATAAAGAGTACCTACATTCAAGTGAATGAACCATATAATGATTGCTCATTCCGTATTAAAGGATGGTTGAAAAAATAGTAAATATTTTTAACCTCAAATACCGTGAAATAAGAAATGTTAGCGGTATCTGGGTTATTACAGGCTTCTTTTTTGCCATTAATGTTTTTTCTCAGCAAACTGCTAAAATTCAATTTTCAGCAGCCACAACCGAATATGATGAGACCCTGGTTAAAGATACCCGCCGATTGATCGGGAATGTCGTATTTACGCATGGTGGTGCAAAAATGTATTGCGATAGCGCTTATTTCTATTCCGAAAAAAATTCACTCGATGCTTTTAGTAATATCTATATTAATCAGGGTGATACAGTCCATTTATATGGAGACTTTCTCCATTACGATGGAAATTCGAAACTTGCAAAAATTAAACACCATGTTCGTTTACTAAGACGTGAGACTATTCTTACCACTGACTCGCTCGACTATAATATTGGACGGGGAATAGCTTTTTATACCAATCATGCAGATATTAATGACCGTGAAAACCATCTTGAGAGTAAAAAGGGATATTATTTCACGCGTACTGATATGTTTGATTTTGTTGGAAAAGTTAAAATAGTTAACCCAGATTACACAATTAATTCTGATACTCTTAAATATCACACTGTTTCAAAAATTGCTTATTTCTACGGGCCTACCGAGATAACCAGCGACAGTAGCTATATTTATTGTGAAAGAGGTTGGTATAATACTGAAACCGATATCTCACAATTAAATCGGAATGCACTTGTAAAAAATAAGAAACAGACAGTAAGGGGCGATAGTCTTTACTACGAAAAACATACCGGATTTGGTAGGGCAATTAATAATGTAGAAATAACAGATGATGAGAACAGTATAATTCTAAGAGGGAATAGCGGCATATATTACGAAAATGCTGATTATGCAAGGTTGACTAATAGAGCAGTTTTTATGCAGGTTAATGAGCATGATACATTGTACCTTCATGCCGACACACTATTATCGGACCTCGATACAGGAGGGTCGAAAATTATTAAGGCCTATTATGGAGTGCGTATTTTCAGAAGTAATTTGCAGGGGAAATGTGATTCATTGGCTTATTCATTTGTCGATTCGGTAATGCGCATGTACCGGGCACCTGTATTATGGTCGGAAGAACAACAATTAACTGCCGATTATATTGAAATTCAGACACAAAACCGACAAGCCAAAACAATGTATCTTATAGGATCATCATTTATTACAGCAATGAAAGATACTATTCGGTTCGATCAGATTAAAGGGAAAACTATGACGTGTCATTTCAAAAATAATCAGATATTTAAGGTCGATGTTAATGGTAATGGCCAAACTGTTTATTACCCAAAAGATGAAGATGGTGGATATATTGGTGCAAATAAAGCAATTTGTTCCGATTTGGTAATCTATATTGTTAATGGAGAAATTAATACTATTAAATTACTTAAAAGTCCAGATGCAACTTTACATCCAATTGAAAGCGCCCCTATTAATGAGCTTACGCTAAAAGGATTTGAATGGTTGGATTCTATAAGACCTAAGAATAAGGAAGATATCTTTTCAAAATAATAATGGGACTCTTAATCCCATTATTAATATTCATCTTCATTAAAAAAGAAGTCATCTTTGCTGGGATAGTCAGGCCAAATATCCTCAATACTTTCATAAATTTCCCCTTCGTCTTCAATCTCCTGCAGATTTTCAATAACCTCCAAGGGAGCCCCAGATCGAATAGCAAAATCGATAAGTTCATCTTTTGACGCCGGCCAGGGCGCATCTTCTAATTTTGAAGCTAACTCAAGTGTCCAATACATAACCAATGAGATTTAGGTTTTACGCTAAAAATGCTGCAAATATAAAAATTATAATTACTAATCCAATATTGGTTGCCAAGTAATTTCAATGGCTTGGTTTTCAATTGTTAACAATCGCGAAAACACAAAAAGGAAATCTGATAACCTATTCAGGTATATTAAAACATCTGACGGAATTTTATCAATATCTTCAATTCTCAAAACTTCTCTTTCAGTCCTGCGGCATATAGTACGGGAAATATGACAAGTCGATACAGCCGGATGACCTCCGGGCAGAATAAATTTTGATAATTTTGGCAATCGTATTTCCATTTTATCGATTTCAGTTTCTAACCATACGATTTTATCATTAGAAAGTTTCGGAATTTTTACTTCACAGTTTTCACAATCACTTGCAAGAATGGATGCACATATCATCAAATCGTCTTGTATCTTTATAATCATTGATTGATGGTCGGAATTATTGACCTGGTCGCGTAGTAAACCTAAAAATGCAATAAGCTCATCAACTGTTCCGTAAGCTTCAATACGCTGATGATTCTTAGGTACACGTTTGCCCCCAATTAATGATGTTGTTCCTTTGTCGCCGGTTTTAGTATAAACTTTCATTTTCTGACCGTGGTTTATTAGTAATGAAATAAATATCTTCTTAATTAAAAACGCATTATGTAATTCCCTGGAGTAATATTCTTATTTCTAATTATTATCCCCATAAAAAACAGATCAATTGTTACATTTGTTCGAGGGTCATTCTTTATATCCTGCCATGCTTTTCGCATTGATTGCGACCAGTTGATATCATCAATAATAATAATACCTTCATCAATTTGCCCGCAAATAGTATCGAAGTATTTTAATGTTGGCCTATAGCTATGGTTGCCATCGATAAAAATTATAGAATGATTGCTTATTCCAGAGATGACATTTGAAAAACGTTCATCAAATACTCCTTCTATTATTTCAATATTTTGGAGGCAATATTGCTGAAAAAGCATACGGGTGAATGCGCACAGCGAAGAGTTCCCTTCAATAGTAATTACTTTTGATTTGCTATTTCCTTTTGCCAGATATATTGTCGACAAACCAATTGAAGTTCCAAGTTCTACAATATAATTCGGCTTATAATAATTTACCAGCCTGAAAAGTAATTTGCCGAATTTCTTGTTTACCGATGAAACACTCATCAGGTCAGATATTTTTCTCTGAATACCAACAAACTTGCGCGATCCGGCCCCAAATTCCTCACCGCTGATTTTTTCACCGGTATTTCTTAATTGCTTTTCTATTTTTTCAAATAAGGAGTATTCTTCATAATTATTTGAATTATAAATAACACTATTTACTAAATCAAATAAGTACGGTGAATGTATTCCGTGACCTTTTCTATATCATGCCAATAAGAGATATTTTATATATGATATTGCTGTAAATAACAGCTCGTTAAGCTTTTTTGACGACATTATATGTTTATGTTCAGCAAAAATAAGATTTTATGGATATCGAGAAATTATTTTATCCTGAACTAATCATAAATATTTGATTTTATTTTTTTCGCATTTATTGCGATCTTTAAGCCTCATGGAAAGTTTTTTACAAACCGATATAAAATTTCTGAAGGGAGTAGGCCCCCAACGGGCTGACCTTTTAGTCAAAGAACTAGGTATATCCACTGTTGGCGACCTTCTTCGTCATTATCCTTTTCGATATATCGATCGCACAAAAATTTACACTATTTCTTCCATTAACACATCGCTTACATTTATTCAGCTTCGTGGAAGAATTGTTTCCTTTAAGAAAGAAGGGCAGAAATATCGGCAACGGTTGGTAGCTACTTTTGTTGATAGTAGTGGTAGTATTGATCTGATTTGGTTTCAGGGAATTAAATGGGTTGAAAAAAATTATCAGCCTGGTATTGAATATATTGTGTTCGGCAGGCCAACTTTATATAACAGGAAGTTAAATATTGCACATCCTGAGATTGAACTTGCTTCAACATTTGAATTATCCGTTGGTGCAGCATTTTATCCACAATATAACTTAACAGAAAAGCTTCGGTCTGAATATATTAATTCAAAAACAATTCAAAAGCTGATTGTAGGTATTCTGGGTTCAGAAAAGCTTCAAATTCAAGATACTCTACCAGAATATTTATTAAAGCAGCTTAAATTAATATCCTTGACTGAAGCAATAAAAAAGATTCATTTACCTGTTTCCCCTATCGACATAAAAGAAGCTGAACAAAGGCTAAAGTTTGAAGAATTGTTTGCTATACAGCTCAAAATCTTGCGTCAAAAAAATGGTCGTTCCAGCCAGGTAAAGGGTATTGTATTTGGTAAGGTAGGCGATTACTTTAATGATTTTTATAAGAATAATTTACCTTTTGAACTTACAGGGGCACAAAAGAGGGTAATTCGTGAGATAAGGCATGATATGGGATCGGGCCAGCAGATGAACCGTTTGTTACAGGGCGATGTTGGTAGTGGGAAAACATTAGTAGCATTGATGTGCATGCTTCTTTCGCTCGATAATGGCCATCAGGCATGCCTGATGGCTCCGACCGAAATACTTGCAACACAGCATTATCAGACAATAGTCAGAATGCTTGACGGTATGAATATAAATGTGATGTTACTTACCGGTTCAACAAAAAAGAAAGAACGTCAGAAGATTTACGATGAATTAAAATCTGGAACACTTCATATTATCATCGGAACACATGCTTTGTTGGAGGATATTGTTGAATTTGCCAACCTTGGTTTTGCGGTAATCGATGAACAACATCGCTTTGGCGTTGCTCAACGTGCAAAACTGTGGCAAAAAAGTCCGGAAGTTCCTCATGTGCTTGTTATGACAGCTACACCTATTCCCAGAACATTGGCAATGACAGTTTATGGAGATCTCGATGTGTCTGTTATTGATGAATTACCACCGGGTCGGAAACCAATTCAAACCATGCATTATAGTGAATCGAAACGTTTAATGATGTATGGGTTTATTCGACAGCAGATCGATCGTGGACAGCAAGTCTATATCGTTTATCCTTTGATTGAAGAATCGGAGAAGCTCGACTTTATTGCTCTTACTGAAGGCTATGCAGGGGTTACCGAGCTCTTTCCCCCTCCAAAATATACTACTGTTTGTGTTCATGGCAAGATGAAACCAGAAGAAAAAGAATATAGTATGCAGCTGTTTAAAGGAGCGAAAGCTCATATTCTTGTTGCTACAACTGTAATTGAGGTTGGTGTCGATGTTCCTAATGCAACGGTTATGGTTATTGAAAGCGCCGAACGTTTTGGCCTTTCGCAATTGCATCAGTTACGTGGACGAGTAGGCCGTGGATCGGGACAAAGCTATTGTATATTAATGACGGGTTACAAATTATCCGACGATGCACAAAAGCGCTTACGAACAATGGTATCGACCAATGATGGGTTTGAAATAGCTGAGGCAGACTTGAAACTTCGTGGACCTGGCGATATTGAAGGTACACAGCAAAGCGGTATTCCTTTTGGACTTAAAATTGCTAACCTGGCACGCGATGGTCAAATGGTTCAGTATGCACGAAATATTGCTGAAAAAGTAATTGAAAATGACCCAGAGCTAAAAGATAATAAAAATTATCTGCTTAGCAAATTAATCGATGGGCTTAAAACCGATGAGATTGATTGGAGTACAATTAGTTAATGAGGCTTTTTCCTTCCCTTTAAGACGAATTGAAAAAAATGTATTCCTTATCTATTCTTCAACTCCATAAAGCCTATTAGTTTACTGGCATTGAATTACCTTTTTTTCAAAAATCAACAAATCATTAATTTGTAAATGGGATATGATATATATCAAAAATTTGGCGTAACTTATAATTTAAATTTATATACAATATCATCGGAAAAATGGGCTTTGTTTACTGTTTTTTTCTTATTAATGAATTGTACTAAAAGAATCTTAATGCTTTTGTCTTTTTTACACTTGCAAATCTTAAATTATGCCTAAACAAGCATATGACTTATTAAAATTTCAATATTCATTTGAACATGCTCCGCTGGCGGTATTTTGGTTGAATCGGGATGGGAAACTTATATATGTTAATGATCAGGCAGTCAACTCTCTTGGATATACCAAGGATGAATTTTATAATATGCATTTATGGGATATTGATCCTGTTTTTAAAAAGAAAGAATGGTATTACGATTGGGAAAAGTATGAAATTAATAGTCCGGGAGAGCTTGAATCCTTTAAATCACTTTATAAACGAAAAGATGGTTCGACTTTTCCTGTCGAAATAACTGCCCGGCGCCTTAATTTTGGGAATGAAGAATTACAGGTAGCTTTTGTTCAAGATATTACTGAAAGAAAAAAGTCAGAACTACTTATCAGGGAAAAGAATGCGATAATTGAAACACAGAACGAAGAATACCGGCAATTAAATATTGCATTACAAAAAGCCAAAGAACATGCTGAAGAAAGTGACAGGCTAAAAACAGTTTTCCTTCAAAACATGAGTCATGAAATTCGAACACCAATGAATGCCATTGTTGGTTTTGCTGAACTGTTAAAAAGCGAATTTGATGAGAAAAATATATCCTACAAATATGCACAAATTATTGGTCAGCGGAGTAACGATCTGTTGTCTATAATCAATGATATACTTGATGTTTCAAAGATTGAATCGGGTTTACTCCCTGTCAACAGAGAAGAATGTAATATTATAGACTTATTTTCCGAGCTGGAGGCATTTTTTAAGGAACACCAGAAAAAGATTCACAAAAACAAAATAATATTTAGCATTCAATTACCTGTCAATACCGATGAACTATATATAATTACTGATAAAGTAAAACTAAAACAGATATTCATCAACCTTATTGGCAATGCATTTAAGTTTACCCTCGAAGGAGTGATTGAAGCTGGTTGTAAGCAAGATGCTGAAGGAAAACTCTTTTTCTATGTGTCCGATACAGGTATTGGTATTCCGAAAGATCAACAAAATCATATATTCGAACGATTTGCACAGATTAATCAAAATCTGGCAAGTTCATTTGGGGGTACCGGCTTAGGATTGCCAATAGTAAAAGGCCTTATTGGATTATTAGATGGAAAAATATGGCTCAAATCGGAAGCAGGAAAAGGTAGTACATTTTATTTTTCATTTGCTTATAAGAAATATAATCCTGTGAGGCAGGTAAAAGCACATACGGAAAATTCGACAGATTATGATTATTCGCATAAAACAATATTAATAGTTGAGGATGATTACTTTAATTCTTTATTCATTAAAGAGATCCTTGCTAAAGTAGGATATAAGATTGAATATACTGAATTTGGCAACAAAGCAGTATCAATAGCTGCCGAAAAAAACGTCGATTTAATCTTAATGGATATTCGTTTGCCCGATACTGATGGCTATGACGCTACGCGCCAGATTTTAAAAAACAATCCGAAAATGAAAATAATTGCGCAAACTGCCTATGCCTCGCAAAATGACAAGTTAAAAGCCATAGAGGCAGGATGTGTCGATTACATAAGTAAGCCCCTGAAAAAGGAATTATTAATTGCTAAAATAAACAAACAATTTGCAGAACAATAGTCAACGATAGTAAGGAGTATGAATACTTTTAAAAAAATAAAAATAAAGAAACGGTTGTTATTAAATAACGTATTAGTATAAACTGGTTTTAATTACAGGGATTTAATGAAACTAAAACGGCAACATAAAGGTGCTTTTATTCAAGGAATATTTTTATTTCTAATATTAGCAATTATTGGTTTTACATATATCCGATATCGTTGGCTTCAGGCGCAAGATAGCGAAATTGATACAATTCTTCTTGCTAATTCTGAACTTGAAACCTCAAACGATTTTACCCTGGCAGGTGAAGAATGGTTTGATCCAAATAATGTCATAAAACAATCATTTTTAAAGGGTGAAATCATAGTCGCTGAGCTCGTTTCCGATCAATGGGGAACAGGGTTAAGCACACTTATTCCAATAAAAGGGGCCGGATCGGAAGAGCTTATTGCAGTTTTTGGAATGGGTTATAATGCTAAATTGTTGAATAGAGCATTACTTTCCAATGTTTTACAACCGGTTATAATAACAATTGTATTGTTATTATTTATTTTTCTGTTGATAATAATAATTTATAAAAATATATACCTGCGAAAAGAAACAACTAGCAGGTTAAAAACCAGCCTTGCGCTAAAACAAAATGAGGAGCATTATTATAACTTGTTTAAAAATATGCTTAATGGATTTGCGCTCTGCAAAATTATTTTTGATAAAAAAAATCATGCATCAGATTTTATTTTTATTGAGGTTAATAAAGCATTTGAGTTACAAACTGGTTTAAAAGAAATTAATGGAAAAAAAATAACCGAAGTTTTACCTTCAATTCATGAAACCGACAGTGAATTAATAAACAAATTTGGACAAATAGCAGCAACCGGTGAGCCGGCAACTTTTGAGATATATTTTAACTCATTGCGCATTTGGCTCAAGATATCGGCTTATAGTCCGCAACAAGAATATGTTGTTGCAATATTTGATGTTATAACAAGCAGAAAAAATGAAGAGGAAGAGATGAAACAAAACCTCTTCAGGGTAAATGCACTTCTCGAGTTAAATAAATTGAAATACAGAGATTTAAATAATGTTTATGTATTCATGCTCGATAAAATGGTTGAAATGTACCATTGCGAAGCTGGTTTCCTTGGGTTAGTGGATGAAAGCGGTAATAATGCCGATATTTTTGTTTCATCCAGACAGGCTGGAGTTTTGAGTTGGCCTCAAAAACATTGTATTAATTTTAACTGGGATGGATATGATATTTGGGCTGAGGTTATTAAAAAGCGAAGTAACGTTATTAATAATTATCTAACCAATGATAGTCCTGAAGTTAACTCACTTCCAAATAAATTGGTGCCTTTAGCAAATTATGTTGGTATTCCATTAATTGATAACGATAGGGTTGTTGCAATCCTCTTGCTGTGCAATAAGCCTGGCGGAAGTAGTAATTCTGACACTGTGCAACCAGGACTGATGTTAGAGGGGCTTTGGAATTTTGTCAAAGAACAACAATATAAGCATGAACTAACAACTACCCGGGAAAAAGCTATTGAGAGCGATATTCTTAAAACAGCATTTTTACAGAATATGAGCCATGAGGTACGTACACCTCTTAATGCTATAATAGGTTTTTCCGAATTACTTAATGATAATTATAATGACAGGGAAAAATTTGAATACTATACCAGTGTTATTAATCAAAGAGGTAAGGATCTGCTTCAAATTATCAGCGATATTCTTGATTTGGCAAGAATAGAATCGGGCCAATTACCCATAACTTTTGAAGAATGTAATTTAAATGCTTTATTTATTGATCTTTCTTATGTTTTTAAAGAACATAGTAAACGGATTTGTAAAGAACATGTCGATTTTAAGGTTAATGTTAATAGCGCTATTGCCAAACAAATGATATTAACCGATGCAAGAAAACTAAAGCAGGTCCTGTTTAATCTTACCAGTAATGCATTTAAGTTTACTGAGCAAGGGAAGATTGAATGCGGTTGTTATGACGATGACAAGGGGAATATGATATTCTATGTTTCTGATACGGGTATAGGGATTGTTCCCGATAAACACAAAATGATTTTCGACAGGTTCACACAGGTCGATCAAAGCCAGACCAGGTTGTATGGGGGTACTGGGCTCGGCCTGTCAATTGCTAAAGGACTGGTAAAGCTTCTTCACGGTAATATATGGCTTGAGTCTCATACCGGTAAAGGGACTACATTTTATTTTACTATTGAATATAAAACTACACAAGCAATGCCAAAAGAACCGTTCTTTATTCTTGAACCGGAAGAATTTTATTTTACCGACAAGACAGTGCTTATTGTTGAAGATGATCCTGATAATGCAGAATTCTTAAAAGAGATCCTTGCCAACAAAGGATTAATTATCTTGCATACAGGTTTTGGAAAAGAAGCCGCTAAGATAGCTCTTGAGCAAAAAATTGATATGATCCTTATGGACATCAACCTTCCGGATATGGACGGTTACCAGGTTACACGAATTGTGAAACAACAGAAACCTGAAATAAAAATAATTGCACAAACGGCCTATGCTGCACAAAGAGACCGTCAATCGGCAATGGATGCAGGCTGCGATGATTATATGAGTAAACCGCTTAAATATGAATCGTTACTAAAAATGATGAAAAAATATCTGTAATAATCTGTTAATACAAATACATTTTCAAATTCTTGCTTTTCGACTTTAGGGGGATATCAGGAAATTATCGTCGTATAGTATATAATTGAAATTCTGAATATAAAGCCTAATTTTTTTACAGGGTTTTGCAAGCATAGTAAACCAAATATAGTGTGACTGACTATAATGGTAAAGCCCCCACGAATCCGCCGGGGGCTTTTTTCTTTTTTTATATTTTTATACGTTTATAGGCTTGCAACAGATCGTCTTTAATATCGTCGATATGCTCAATACCTACCGATAAGCGTAGTAAACCGGGTTCAACCCCACAAGAAATTTGTTCTTCGATCGTTAATTGGTCATGCGTGGTAGAACTGGGATGTATAATTAGGGTTTTGGCATCGCCAATATTCGCCAGGTGGCTTATCAAATTAACATTATTTACCAGGTCATCGGCAGCCTTTTTGCCTCCTTTTACTTTAAAAGTAAGTACACCTCCAAAACCACGTTTTAAATATTTTTTGGCTAGTCCATGATATTCGCTGCTTTCAAGGCCGGGGTAATTTACTTTTTCAATCCAATCTTCCGATTCAAGCCATTTAGCTATGGCCAATGCATTTTCAGTTATACGGTCGACCCGCAGTGAAAGTGTTTCAATGCCTTGAAGAAAAAGAAATGCATTAAAAGGACTAAGAGAATTGCCATAATCGCGCAGGCCTTCAACCCTGGCACGGGTTATAAAAGCTATGTTGCCAAAAGGGCTATCGGAACCAAAATTATCCCAAAACTTCATTCCATGGTATCCTTCCGATGGCTCGGTAAACATCGGAAATTTACCATTAGCCCAGTTAAAATTACCTGCATCGGTAATTATACCGCCAATACTTGTTCCATGTCCGCCAATCCACTTGGTTGCCGATTCAACAACTATATTGGCCCCATGTTCGATAGGACGGAATAGATACCCTCCGGCACCAAATGTATTATCAACAATCAACGGAATTTGGTGCTTATGTGCCATTGCACCTATGGCTTCAAAATCGGGGATATTAAATTTTGGGTTCCCTATTGTTTCAAGGTAAATAGCTTTTGTTTTTGAGTCGACCAATCTTTCAAAGTCTCCGGGATCGTCACCATCAACAAATTTTACAGTTATGCCCAGGCGCTTAAACTGGACTTTAAATTGATTGTAAGTGCCTCCATACAGGTATGAAGTTGAAATAAAATTATCGCCTGTTTCCAGTATATTGGTCAATGCCAGAAATTGAGCCGATTGTCCCGATGAGGTTGCTAATGATGCAATACCACCTTCAAGGGCAGCTATACGTTTTTCAAAAACATCGGTAGTTGGGTTCATTATTCGGGTATATATATTCCCAAACTCTTTCAGTGCAAACAGATCGGCTGCATGGCCCGAATCTTTGAAAAGATATGATGTTGTCTGGTAAATGGGCACTGCCCTCGATAAGGTTTCGTCAACCCGATGCCCTGCATGCAGTTGCAGGGTTTCAAAGTGATATTTTTCAGCCATAATAGTATATTGTTAAATTATGAATTATTTGAACAAGAAAAGTGAAGATATTAGAAAGCTAAAAGACATGATTAGCAGCAACAGCACATGCACATAGGCATTGCAGAAGATTTTTTGTTAAGGCAGTTATGAAAGCTTAATTTCATTTCCAGATTATATGATAATACAAAGGAAATGATTTTCTGGTTAAAATTAAAGCTCATCATAAGGTTTTTAGTCAATTATTCATGAATAGGTAACATTTACTATCCACTAAAGTTCATTTATTTGTGTATTTATTGAACTGGGGCAACAACGAATACAATTGATATTTTTGCTGAATGAATGGCTAAAAACACAAAAAGCCTTCAATTCTAATATTTAAATGGTTCTGTTTTATATTATTTCACAGGGTATATTGCCGCTTGTATTTGTTTCCAGGTTATTAGAATTATGTTATTCTTTTTAATAATACCCTGAAAGTTTTTGCTTGCAGCAAATTCAATATCGCGTTTTCTCCATTCGGCATTGTAATAATCATGTCCTTGTGTCATAGCTTTTGTTTCATCGCAATAATTGGCCAGATGAAATATTAATTCATGTACTCCCGGGGTAAGGCTTTCAAGTATTTTTGTATAATATTTTTCCCAATCAGCGGGTTTTATATTTGGGCCGGCTTCATAAACAGAATCAATAAAATAGTGGTCGTTTAATTCAGGTAATTCAGTTAATTCATCGGAATATGAATAATTTCTGGGTAGAAAAACAGGTATCTTATACTCTTTGCCAAGTTTTAAATATATTTTGAAAAGTTCAGCATTCCCAAAAATAGTAAGCATATGATTGTCGAAATGCGATGGTTTGATACCTGCAGCAATAGCTTTATCAATTTGTGCCCTCATTTCTATTTCTACTTCTTCGGGTTTGGAGTTTCTAACAGCTTCTTCGGTAGTTGAATAAAAATATCCTTCGGGGGTCAGTAAGCTCTTAATCTTATCGGAAGATGCAACACCTTCCCATTTGTAGGTGTGCCATTCAGAAGAAAATGTTAAATGGATGCCATAATCAAACTGGGGGTGTTCATTGGCATATTTGGCTATTTCCGGAAACCACGGACAAGGTACCATTATAGCTGTTGAGCTTATATAACCTTTTTCAAATGCGTCAATTACTGACTGGTTTGTCGAGTGTGATACTCCTGCGTCGTCGGCATGAACAATTAAAAGCTTTGCACCGGTAGGATAACCTAATAATTCTGCCAAACTGGTTTCTTGGGCATAATTAGTAGAAGAAAGAAAAATGAAGGCAAAGGATATAATTAAATATTTCATAGTTAAGGTTATTTGGTTTACCAAACTGTTGTATGTGTTAAGTTAGTTATAATTGTTGAAGCAATTGAAGATATTTTAATGGTCGTTTACCTTATGTTCGGATAAATTTTTTCTGTGGCCCGTTTATACTGTTTCTCATCATCAATTTCGCACCACACATAATCTTCAATTTTTTTAACAAACATGGGCGACGATTTTGAAAAAGCCACGAATACATATTCGTAGTCGAGTTTTGGATTGGCATGGAACATTCGTTCAGCAATATTGCACATCCGCCGATAGGTATTGTATGAAACTTTACTGATACCAACCAGTTCACAATCAATCCTGTTTAATATGTCTGGGTTTTTCGATAAATTGACTAAATTGCTGTTATCGTCTGTCTCAATATATACTTCATCGCCCGAATTGGTTTTACCACTTGCAAGTATTGCATCGCTGTGGCCATCGATCAATAGCGCTTCTAAGCCCGATTGATCGTATAGCA
>Ga0105103_10000902_pt1 | contig 16735 bp, 12 predicted proteins | sample PPLLaktember2015_2_FD_79107 | JGI IMG/M metagenome (GOLD analysis project Ga0105103, IMG submission 79107) | Freshwater sediment microbial communities from Prairie Pothole Lake near Jamestown, North Dakota, USA - PPLs Lake P7 Core (6) Depth... | ecosystem: Environmental > Aquatic > Freshwater >...
TACTACATATATATATTTATGTATTTAAATGTAAATTCATTAAAAAATTACACTATTTGCTACATTTTTGAGTTTTTTCTTCGCTTTCCTTAGTAAAAACTCAGATTTTTGAATTAAAATCCGTTATATGACAAACAAAACAAGTACGACACTTAATCTGTAAAGCCTTTAGAAAAACAGCTCAATATTTTCAAGAAAATATAGCTAAAGCCCAAAGATCTGCGGTGCAATCTGGTCGAGAGGTAATATTTTAATTGTTGGGTCGAGTTTTATGGCTTCCTTTGGCATGCCAAATACCACAACTGATTTTTCATCTTGTGCAATAGTAATGGCCCCGGCTTGTTTCATCTCAAATAATCCTTTGGCTCCATCGCCACCCATACCAGTCATAATAATGCCAATTGCATTGCGACCTGCAAACCGGGCAGTTGAACGAAATAGCACATCAACACTGGGACGATGCCTGTTTACTAAAGGACCATCGACAACATCCACATAATATCGTGCACCCGAACGCTTCAGCAGTGTATGTTTATTGCCCGGTGCTATAAGAGCCCTTCCCCTGATGACACTGTCACCATTTTCAGCTTCTTTAACACTAATCTTGCATAAACTATCCAGTCGATTAGCAAATGAACGCGTAAAATGCTCGGGCATATGCTGAACTATTACAATTCCGGGTACATTAGGAGGCATAGCCTGGAGAAATTCCTGCAGAGCATCAGTCCCCCCTGTTGATGCCCCAACAACTACAACTATCTCAGTGGTTTTAATCAAACTTTGGTTTTTTGAAAATAAAAGAACAGCATCGGCTGAGAGCTTTGGTTCAACTTGCATCATAGGGACAACTTGACGACGATTGATCCTTGCATTTGCTGCAGCTTTAACTGCATCGCAAATCCTGATTTTCGATTCTTCAATAAATTCCTTTGTTTGCATTTGGGGTTTGGTAATAATTTCAACAGCGCCATATTCTAAAGCTTTTAAGGCCGTTTCTGTACCGTGGTCGGTAAGGCTTGATAAAATAACCACCGGAATAGGATGCTGGCTCATTATTTTTTTTAAAAATGTCAGTCCATCCATTTTAGGCATTTCTATGTCGAGAGTAATTACATCAGGAACTTGAATGGATATCTTTTTTGCTGCAATAAATGGATCGGAGGCAACCCCGAGTACTTCAATTTCAGGATCGGTTTTAAGTATTGCGGTCATTGTTTGCCTTACTATTGCAGAGTCGTCGACAATCAGCACTTTAATTTTTTTATCTTTATTAAATACACCTTGAGACATTTCCATAGATTAAGTTCTTGATTCTGAAGATTTAACAAACCTCTGAATGACTTCGCCTGTATAGGAATTGAATATTATTTTCCGACCAAGTTTACCTCCTGTACTCTGCGACAAAACAGGGATCTTTAACTCGTTAAGGATTTCAAAAGCAACTATTATATTCCTTCTACCAATATTAAATGTTGGCGTACTGTATTCAACCACTTCGCCACCACCAAAAACCTTGGCTATAAGATTTTCTTTATTAATCCCCGCTAATTTAAGTTTTTCAATTAGTTTTTCGATTGCAATATTACCGTACTTTGGAGTAGGCAAACCATCGCCGTTCCAAAGCGGTAGCATAAAATGATTTATCCCTCCTACCTTTCTGACTTTATCATACAAACATACCGAAACACATGATCCTAAGATAGTGTGCACATAGGCAGGTTTATCGGGTACGATCAAAGCCGCAGGATACAGATAAATATTTTCTACTATTTTTTCGATAATGGTAATCAAAATTTATCGTCGTTAAATAATATTTCATCAGCATCAACAGAAGTTCCGAAAGTTTCTTTTGTTGATTCAAAAACAGTTATTGTAAATGTAGTCCCTTTGCCAAGTTCGCTTGTAAAAACAATTTGCCCCTCAAGTATATCGACCAATGCTTTAATAATCGACAACCCAAGGCCATGTCCCCGATTCAGGGAATTTATCGCGTTGTCAACTCGTCTAAACCGGTCGTAAATAATTTGTTCATTGGTTTTTGAAATACCCTGACCAAAATCCTGCACTACAATGGTTAATTTATTGCTTTGTTTTTTTGTTTTAATGATAATATTTCCTTTATCGTAACTAAACTTAATTGCGTTGCTTAATAGGTTGCAAATTAAAAGGTGAATCTTTTGTGCATCCGATTTAAAGTTTATCGGATTGTCAACGGCTTCTTTTGGACTAATAAAATCAACCTTAAGGTTTTTGTGGCGTAGCTCGTACTTAAATGATTCAATAAGGTCGATAATTAATTTATTTATGTTGAAAAGAGAGATATCCGGAAATATTTCGCCCGATTCGAGCTTTGCAGCTGTAAATATGTTTTTAAGCTGAAAATCGAGATTAAAAACCTCCGCATGTATTAAGGAAACCATTGAAATTACCTTTTTCCAGTTTTCTTTGTCGACACTCAAAATATTCTCGGCCAGACCCAGAATTGAAGTAAAAGGGTTCACTATTTCGTTGCTTACATTTGAAATAAAATGGCTTTTCATGGCTTCAGCTCCATTAAGCTTCTGATTTACTTCAAGCAATGAAATATTCAATTGATTCAGTTCCTGTTTCAGAGCTTCGTTCTCCTGTAACTTTAACTGAAGCTCATGTATAAGTTCTTTAGTCGTTAATTTGGAGATATTCATCCTTTTAAAATTTATTTTTTTCTAAAAATTGTTGGCTGGATATTTTTCAATGGCAGGTCAAAACTGGTTATCGATTCAGAATGCCCTAGAAATAAAAAACCACCCGCAGTTAAATAACTGCATAAACTTTTAAGTATCTTTAATTGATTTTCACGATCGAAATAAATAAGTACGTTCCTGCAAAATATAATATGGAACTCTGGTGTTGAAGCAAAATTAATATATAACAGGTTTTGCCGATAAAAAGAAATTTTGTCCCGCAATGCTGCAATAACCCTCACCTTTTTAGCACCTCTGTCTTTACTTCGTAAAAAATACTTTTTTTTAATACTTAAGGGTATTTCAACTATCTTATCATCAGTATAAATTGCTTCTGATGCCTTTTTTAACATCTGCGTTGAAATATCTGAAGCTGTTATTGAAAAACTAATACCCCTATTTTTCTCAATATATTCAGATAACGAAATAGCAATGGTGTATGGTTCTTCTCCGCTTGAACAACCTGCGCTCCAAATATTTATATTTTTAACGCCCATATTAGTAGATAATTCTGCAAGTCCATCATTTAACAGATAATCGAAATGTATAGATTCACGAAAAAAATCAGTTTTATTTGTACTAACAACATCCATCATATGGATTACTTCTTCGCTTTGCCCCGTAGCGGAGAAAACATATTCGACGTAGTCCTTAAAATTATTCATATTCAAAGCTTTCAACCTTCTCTGAAGACGTCCTTGCAACATAATCTTCTTTTCAGGGGGCATTTTAATACCATATTCCGACATAATAAACTTGCTAAGCCGATCGAATTCTTTATTACCTAGCTCTGCATTGAAATAATTACCTAAACTGCTCATATTAGTTATCATCGCGGATATAGAGTTTTATCAAACCAATTATGAAACAGCTTCAGTTGCCACAGTTGAATCCAATCCTTGTGTTAAATTTTGAATATCCAGTAATTCATTGTCAACAAATACCTTTTCGATATCGAGAATCATAATAAACCCATCTTCAATACGGTACATTCCCTTAAGAAAATCTGTGTTCTGGGCCTCATTGATGTTGGGGATCTGAAGAATGCTTTTCTTTTCAATTTCCAACACTTCTTTTACTTCGTCAACAACTGCACCAACATTAACTATTGCGCCATTTTTATTTATTTCGAAAACTACGATACAAGTATTTGAAGTAATTTCGCCAGCTTCAATATCAAATTTCAGACGGCTATCAATAACCGGAAGCACATTATCTCTGTGATTAATCACTCCTTTCATAAAAGCAGGAGACTTGGGCAGTTTTGTTATTTTAGTCATCTCCAATATATTAAGGACATGTTCAACATTTACAGCAAATACCTCAGTCCCTATTTTGAATGATAGGTATGAATTAACATCCGAACCAATTGCAGTTTGCATAGTAGTATTATTTAAAATCATTTAATTAGTTTCTTGATGGTATCTAATAATCGTGCTGAAAGGAATGGCTTTACAATCCATCCTGTTGCCCCGGCAGCCTTAGCCTCCATTATTTTTTCAATCTGCGTTTCTGTTGTAAGTAATAATAAAGGGGTTTTTTGATATTTCTCTATCTTTCTTATATTTCTTATTAATTCAATGCCATCCATCTCCGGCATATAAAGGTCAGTAACCACAATAGCAATATCCTGGCCATCGAAATGCTTAAGGGCATTTATGCCATTATCGCTAATTATGACCTCGAACCCCTCGTTTTCGAGATTGTACTTCATAACTTCGCGAATACTAATTGAGTCGTCAACAAACAGAATCTTTTTCTTCATTTGTAATTTTTAGGCCCATTAAAAAGCACTGAAAATGATTATGCTTTTATAATTTTAAAATCGTTTAATGTATAAAATCCGACTACATACGATAGTTAGTATTAAATACCAACTATACTCTCACTTCAGCCAATTCATATTTATTGAGGACTTTTTCCAGATCAAGCACAATAATAAATCTTTCCTCAATATCAACTACTCCATCAATGAAGCTTAAATCGTAATTAATGCCCATATCGGGGGTTTTATGTAAATCTTTATATTTAAATTCGATAATATCCTCAACCTCATCAACAAGTAAACCCATGTGGTTACTGCTTTTACCCGTATTGCTATCAATAACAACAATCATTCCTTCAGCATCTTCAGAACGTTCCATACTAAACCGACGGTGCATATCAATAACAGGAACAATCTCTCCCCTAAAATTTATCACCCCTTTTATAAAATCTGAAGAATTTGGGACCTTAGTTAGCGTGCGGTATTGAATAATTTCCAAAACCCTATCGACTGAGATCGCAAAATTTTCATTTCCCAATCTATAATTGATATAGTGCTTATTATCATCGATATTTATTTTACTCATATCTATAGATGTTTAATTTAATATACTTCTGTTAAATAAGTAGTTTGTATCGAGTATTAGCGCCAGCTTTCCATCGACCATTATGTTACCTCCCGAGAAATAGGGTTGTTTGATAAATAATTCACCCAGACTTTTAATTACAGTTTGTTGTTCGCCAATAACCTTATCAACAATTAAAGCATATCGCTGATGGAATTTCTTAATAATGACAACCATTTCTTCTTCATTTTGGCCTGAATTGTGATTGAACTTCTCGCGAAGCGAAATAAAAGGTACCATTTCTTCTTTATACCTGAGGTATCGATTATTGTTGCCAAATATAACCGATCGTTTTTCCTGATAGCAATACTCAACCTCAAGCAATGGCAGCAGGTAATTGGCGTTTTCAACCTCAATCATTAATGTGTCAATAATTGATAAGGTAGTCGGCAATTTTAGGGTCATAAATGTACCCAGGCCTTTTTCAGTATCAATTTCAATACTTCCGCTAACTTCATTAAGCTCTTTATGAACAACGTCCATTCCAACACCCCGGCCTGAAACCAAACTCACATTTTTTGATGTTGTAAAACCAGGTTCCATTATAATAGCAAGCAGTTCCTGATCGGTTACAACCTGGTCGGGCTGGATATATCCTTTTTCGATAGCGCATTTTTTAACCTTTTCAAGATCGATACCACGACCATCATCATGTATTTGGATTATAACATTGGCCCCCGAATAAAAAGCAATCATCTTCAACAAACCTTCCCTGCTTTTCCCTAAAGCAATTCTTTCTTCAGCAGGTTCAATACCATGGTCGATACTATTACGAATAATGTGAAGAATTGGGCTTTCGAGTGCTTTTAGAATAGTTTTGTCGATCTCGGTATCCTGACCTTCAATAATCAGGTTGATTTCTTTATTCAAATCTCTTGATAAGTCGCGGATCTGACGTTTAAACCTATTGAACAATGTACCCAACGGAATTAATCTCAATTCAAGTGCATTATTGCGGAATAGCTTGGTAAGTTTCTCTATATTCTCAACACTATCTTTTAAATTTACATCACCAAGTCTTTCGGCATGGCTCTCCAAACTTGCTGTTGATGTTACCAGTTCGCTGACCAGGTTAAGTAATTCATCAATTTTAAACGATGCCACATTAATAGTAGTATCGCTATCGAACTTGGGCTTTTTATCTTCAACTTGTTCCTCTTTAACTTCTTTGGTTTGTTGAGCTTTGGTTTCCTTCTTAATTTCGTTTTTCTCTTCAACATCGCCAAGGACAAGTTCATTAAAATACTGAGCTATTAAATTGTTAAATTCTTTATTGTTAGCGTAAAACTTGTGCGTTGCTTTTGTAAATTTCGATCCTTTTTGCAAGGCATTGCTAATATATGGTTCAATAATGTATTCATCAGCATCGAAAAATATGAATACATTTTCAATGGTTATAAGCGGGGATTTGCTTTTTAAATATATCTCCCAACTTGCCTGGCAGACTTTTTTCGATTTTTGTTCATCCCAAGACAACCCGTTTTCATGAAGGAATACTTTAGTGTTGCCAAACTCATTCAATTCGGTTATAGTGCTTAACGGATCGATACCTCTCTCAAATATCCCTTTATCGGGAAAGAAATAAATACAAAAACAATTCTCATTAACGTCAGCAGAAGGTTTATTTTTCTGAGCTTCAGTTTTTTCAATATTGTCAGAATGATCAGAAACAGTAAACCCATTCTTCAACAATGTTATTACCTGGTTAACATCATCCTTGGCATCCTCTCTTTTAAGTAACTTTAAAAACACATCTATTCCTTTCGAAGTAATATCTATTAAATCTGAGGTGACTTCAAGCTTCTCTTTTCTTACTTGGTCGAATATGTTTTCGAATTCGTGCGCAAAATTTTGCACCTCAACAAATCCAAGCATTCCCGAGGAACCTTTTAGGGTATGCATTGTCCGGAAAACTGAATTTATTATTTCTTTGTCATGAGGGTTTTTTTCAAGATTTAATAAATCCTTTTCCAGCTGGGTTATTAATTCTTGTGCTTCGTTAATGAAGCTATCAATGAATTCTTCCATCATTTTAGTACTTTTTCAATTAATCTGGTAAACTCATCTATCTCAAAAGGTTTCCGTATCCAGGCAGTAATTTTAGCTTCCTTTGCACGATTTTGCTTGGCAATATTGGTTTCAGTAGATAACATAAAGATCGGAATATACTTATATTGATCTTTTGCCCTGACATATTCAACTAAATCACCACCATCCATATTAGGCATATTATAGTCGGATATTAAAAGGTCGACCTTGTCGCCATCGAAATACTTAAGAGCTTCTCTCCCATCCGAAGCTTCCAGTACTTCATATCCCAATTTTTCAAGGGTCCTTTTGATAATTTGCCGGGATGTGTTGAAATCTTCAACAACAACGATTTTTTTCATATTGTTTTGATATTTATTTCCTTTTAAAATGTTTCAAAATCTGAATCGGATGATGCCCTATTCATTATGTTCAATTCAACCTTAGGTTTGGTTTCAGATATCTTTCCAAACTTTTTTGTTTGATTATCCTGTTTCTTTGTTTGCCCTACAGAAGAAATTTTATGTTTAATTATTTCATCATCTATCTGGAAAAAAGCTACTAACTGTAGTAAACTATCAGCCTGGGCAGCTAGTTCTTCGGAACTGGTTGCCAACTCTTCAGAAGAAGCTGCATTTTGTTGTGTAACGGAATTAAGTTGTTGTATAGCACTGTTTATTTGATCGGCGCCCGAATTCTGTTCCAGACTTGAAGAAGCTATTTCCTTTACCAATAGTGTTGTTTTCTGAAATTCCGGCAAAAGAGCATCAAGAAGAACAGTAGTTTCTTCAGTAATCTTTATGCTATCTTTAGATATTGTTTGTATTTCATCAGCCGCAATTTTACTTCTTTCAGCGAGCTTACGGACCTCTGCTGCAACAACAGCAAAACCTTTACCATGCTCGCCAGCCCTTGCTGCTTCTACAGCAGCATTAAGAGCTAAAAGGTTTGTCTGAAAAGCTATATCATTGATAATTGTTATTTTTTCAGCAATAGTTTTTATCGACTCCAGGCTTTTCCTTCCCGACTGATTCATTGCCTCCATACTTTGAGCTGTTTTTGCTGATATTTTTTCTGTTTGCTTTGAATTATCGGTGTTTTGCTGGATATTACTGACCATTTCTTCCATCGAAGATGAAATCTCTTCGGTGGAAGAGGCCTGTTCGTTTGCCCCTTGCGACATTTGTTGCGACCCCTGACTGATTTGGCTACTGGCAGCTACAATATTATCGGCACCTGTGCGGATATTTAATACTATTTCACGTAACTTTTCTGACATCAAAGATAATGCCCCTGCAAGCTGACCAACTTCATCCTTCTGATCAATATTAATTTCAGCTAGTAAGTTCCCATTTGCTATCTGTTGTGAAAAATCAATACCATTTTTCAGTTTATTAACAACGGACCTAATAATTAATGAGTTTATAAAGATAAAAAGACTGCTGCCAATTAAGATCGCAATAACAATTGCTATAAAAACCTTACGTATCATATCCATCATCTCGTTTTTATATATGGTTGTTGCAACATATGATTCTATAGCTGGGATATACTTAAAATATTGTATTTTATCCTTCCCTTCCCATTCGTATGGCATCGATTTAGGTTCAGTTGTTTTTGTTTCTAACATTTTTTGAATAAACGTATATTCTTTAACATTTTTACCTTCGTTTGTTGGATGGATAACAAAAACTCCATCTTTATTTACCAAATAAGGATAACCTGATTCAAAGTACTTTTTATTTAGAAATATAGCTTTGAGACCTTCCATGTCATTTTCTGGAGTACCAACGAATATCATTCCAATGATTACTCCATTAACTTTTAAAGGATGATATGATGTAAGGAACCATTGATCCATAACCATTGCACGGCCTTTAAAGCTTTTATCATTTTCAATTGATTGTACAACAGGTGAAGAATTAGGAATATAGGTATTAATTGCCCGAGTGCCATCTGCTTTCAATATATTGGAAGCAATACGAAGATATCCACCATCTATTTTTTGAAAAATTGTAGTATTGGTATGGGTCATATTTGTTATTTTATCTACAATTTCATTATTATTATAAAGTGAAACTTGTCCAATATAAAGCTCTTGAATCTTTACTTCACGATTTTTTTTACTATCCTGGTCCAGGGCAACTAAATCTCTTACGCGATCAGTAGTATAGATTTGTCCAGATGAATTCAAAATATATACAGCTGTTTTTAAAGCATTATCGACTTCTAACTGCCGGTTCTTAAGTTCTCTGTCAATTATAATAGCCAAATCGTTTACCTGCTCGAACATTCGGGTATCTGTATCTTTAAAAACATTCTTTTGTTGGAGGTTTATTGCATACACACCGAATAATACCAGAATTATTATAAATATTAAACTAAGAGTAACATTCAGCCGGACTCCGATTCTATAATCTTTAAACCTTTTCATATTACTGAAACTTATATTTAATTAATACCTGAGAGGTTATTTTAAAATTAATAAGAGTTTATGCCCAATGCAGGTTAAAATGCTTTTTCTAATACAAAAGCATTTTACTTTTTTTAAATTAGTAAAAAAAAACGACTTCTACACTATAGCCCAATTAATTGATAAAGTTTATGAATTAATCTTTTTATAATATCGATTAAATTAACGTATTGTAACGGAACACTTGAAAAGCATAAATGAGTTTAATTACCCAAAAAGCTTTATAGATAAACCCGAAGAAAGAATATGCTATTTATTGCCTGATGAATTTACCAGTATAGAGAAAATTATTTTCCCTTAATTCTATTACATATAACCCCGATTTTAAGCTTTCCACATCAATTTCGATATAGTCCTTACCGGAAATATTAGCATTCAGCAAATTTAAGATTAACTGACCAGTAAGGTTATATATTGAAATTTCAAACATATTACTGAATTCATTTTTTAATTCGATAAATAGTCTTTCTGTTACAGGATTTGGATATACTTTTAATTTATCAGTAAAAGTTTGCTGAACCTCAGTAAAATTGTCAACAACCGCCACTTTAAATGTATCAGCAAAAATCTTTTTATCATTAATAATATTAATTGTAAGTTCTGCCTCCCCTAACGATAATGGATTTATTATTAATTGATTATCATTAACAGCTACCTGAACAACTGAATTATCTGAATTAACAAAACTAATATTACAATCAGTTCCAACAATATTAAAATTTACATCAAACAGATCGAGAACCTTAATTTTGTTAAGAGAAATTACCTGGTCGGGTATTAAAAGTCGTGATATTTCCTGAAAAACGATTGTAATTTCCTTAATTATTGTATCAGATGAAAAACAGTTGCCAGCAATCAATGTAATGCTCTTTATTCCGGATTCATTGTACCAATGAGTCGGATCGTAAGATTTTGAAATATCACCATCACCAAAACTCCACAGCCAATTGTTTGTATTATCAGAAGATACATTATTAAAACTAATTATCTCATTTGTTGAAAAGGTTGAACGATCAATTATAAAATCAGCCTTAACCGCATTGTTATTGGTTTCTTTGCTTGACCATGCCAATGCAAACCCTTGTTTAGTTGTTGAACCATCGCTAACAAAGCATATAAATGCTTTGCCTGATTTTGCAACAATTGTGTCATATTTTGTTACACCATTAGCAGGATATAAAAGATTACCTGATTTATCAAGTCCTTCATATATGTAAATAAAATCACAATCAGCTTCCAGATTAAGCATTTGGAGGGTAAGCCTAATTTCCGGGACACAAGGCACATTAATTGAAAACTCGGAATTCTCATTGTTTGAATATTTTCCATTGGGTCCGCCAGAATCATAAAGTAAGCCTTCGGTTGCTGATGAATTAATATCAGAACCCATTATTAGCGGATTGCGCACCTTAACTACACCTTGAACCGTCTTAGTGTTTTCGCCATATGCATTCTTTACCATTAAGCTAACAGTATAATCACCAGGCGTTGCATAAATAACCTTTGGGTTTTTGAGGGTTGAAACTGATGGTGTTCCACCCGGAAAGGACCATTCAAATGTTTCAGGGATATTGAGGCAAAGGCTGGTAAATGAAACACTATCGCCAATTAAATTAACCTGATTTGCAGGGATGAAATCAGCAACAGGCGCATCAATATTTGGTTGAATAGTCACAGCATAATCCTCAGCCTGACCTGCTTGAATTTCGAAACATGCACTTTGAATAGGAATATCAGAAAGATCAGATATTACCCGTAAACGCAATTTAGTATTATATGAAGTTGTTGCCGGAACAATAATGTATCCTGCGTGCAATCCGGTTTTAGCATCAGAAGAAAATACTTTTTCTTCGACTGAAAAAATACCATCGTTATTACTGTCAATCCAGATCCTGACACTTTCGTCGTTATCAGTATTAGTAATTATTGATACTGGTACTTTTTGTCCGGCAATGAGAGCAGTATGCGCAGAGCATGAAAAATCGATATATCCTCCTTCATCTTTCGCAAGTGAACTTGAATTGCTGATATTACCTAAAGCAAAATTAAGTATCCCAACCCCTGTCGGACTATTTGTATTTGGTTGACAAAACGCGCTAACTATGCTGTTTTGTGAGTCAATCGAAATCAAATCACTTTTAACATTTGTATCTGAATTCTTACAAAGAAGGGTTCCTGTTGCAACCAATTTTACGGAATAATTGCCACTTTCAGTATAAATATGCGATGGATTATCTAACGTGGAAGTATTCCCGTCGCCAAAGTCCCACATAAAATTACTAGCATTAAGGCTTTTGTTTATGAAATCGACCACCAACGGTAAAGAACATGTTGAAGTTTGAGAAACTTCAAATTCTGCCTCAACCAATGAATTAAATGCCCCGCCTACTCCTACAGCATACCAGGCATTAGTAACAGCAATAACTTCGCTGGAACATTCGCCATATAAATCAATTGCCGATTGTATTGAATAAAAACGAGCATCTTCATAACCCGAATTTGAAGTTAAATAAACCGAAAGGTTTCTGTAAACAATGGCAATTGCCTTGTCCATTCCAATGCTTGAAATATTGTAAAAATTGCCAAAATCATTAGTGCCAGAACCACCGTTACATAACAGGTAAAACCAATAATTCTGAACACCGCAATTACTATGTATCCCTTCACTGCCAGCATTCTCAAAAGACCAAAAATTACCTTTGTATGTATTTGGGTGTTTCTTTTGGTTTGGGTTGGCCAGGTTGCGAATACCAATACCTGCAATAGAAACCTGATCTCCAATAATAAAGTTGGCAGTACTTGGATTGGCATAAAAGTCGATAGCTACACCAAAAATATCGCTGAACGATTCATTTAATGCACCAGATTCTCCTGTATATGCAAGATTAGCAGTATATTGAGTAACCGCATGCGTAAATTCATGGGCAACAACTTCAGTAGATGCAAAAGCTTTATAATTAATATTATCCCCATCGCCAAAAAATAATCGGTCGCCATCCCAAAATGCACCGTTAGAACCTATACCATAGTGTACATAACTATTAACTGCGCCACCTCGATTATCAAACGAATTTCTTCCAAATCGTCCGATAAAAAAATCGTATGTTTTTTCAATCGAATAATGAATACTGGTTGCTGCATCATCCTGATTAATACTCAAATCCCAGTAGTTATCATTATCTGTAAAATCATATGCCCGCATATAACTGATCGATCCGGCAAGATTATGGGTTTGAATGCCGTTACCTCTGCTGGTTTCTTTTAGCCTATAAACATTGTTGTATTTTTCAGTTTTAATAAACTTATTACCATGATATTTTGTAACGGCTGTTGCAGTTATATCGCTCATTCTTAAACGGCTTTCGCTTTTAATAATGCTACCGCTATTGGCATCAACATATACATAATCCCTTGAAAGAGGTTCAATCGTATAAATATCGAATTTATATGCTAAAAAGTATTTATCATCGATGGGTAGGATAACCAGTTCACCAATAGGCCGTTTATCTGAAAGAAGTTTACAACCAATATATTTTGCTATGGTATAATTAAGCGCTTTTTTATATGCTTCAGGTTCTTTCAGCTTTGTTTTATTTGCAAACTGACCAATACGATGATATTCACCATTGGCTTTAAGTATATTGTTCCCTTTTCTATGGATTGAATAGTAAGCCCCTTCAACTGGTATACCATTATGATGCTGCTGATGACGGATATGTTCAAAGCCCAAATCATCAGTAGATCCTTCAACCTCAGAAAAAGTAGTACCAGAAGAAGTATTAAGTTCATCTTCAAGCTTAATCTTCCTCTTAAGGTGGGATGTAGTATTATTTTCCCTGAATTCAATATACTTAAGGGAACTGTCGTGACAATTTATCCAGCTTTTCTTTGAATTACGGACCAACTGACATGTATCCATCTCATTTAATCCCTGGGCATTGACTGACGAGATGAAAACCAGTATGATAATGAGATATTTCAAATGAAATTTTGCCATTTTGTTGGTCTCTGAAAATAATAACTTACATGAATTTACGCCTTATTTAATTAGCGGTTTTTTTTAGTTGATTAAGTACATAGAATTTTCGACGAATGGAAGAAAATAAGAGATGAGGGGAAATTTGCTAATGTGTTGATGTGCTAATGTGTTGATGCGTTAATATGATAATGTGAGTAAATGAATAAAAAGCAACTAATTGCTACAAGCTAATAACAAAAAGCGAAAGGCTAATAGCGAATAGCGAAAGGCGTTTTCATCATGGCGAAAAGCGAATAGTGTTGGCAACAGCAAACCAACAATTAACTATTAATTGCAAAAAAACATTACCCTTTTCAACAATAATATTATACAGATACGCCATACAATCATGTCGTTATAAGCAAAAAAACTGTTTATTGGTAAAATCATTTTCTATTTTATGAATACGAAAGTTTTTTTTACTAACTTATAAAATATAAATGAGTCATTTAAATGAGGTTTTTATCGGGATTTCATATTTATAAATTATTGTTTTTAATTCTTTGCTTGTATGGAAATTCTCAGGAAATACAATTTAATAAGCTTGTAATTAACGGAGTAAAATTTACAGGCAATGTATTGACCATTCATCAGGACAGGCATGGATATTTTTGGTTGGGAACCGAAGACGGACTTTTAAAATATGATGGGACCAAGCTAACTAATTATAGAAATGAGCGAAACAATAAAAATAGTCTCTCCGATAATTATATCACTTCGATAGCTGAAGACAGTAAAGGAAAATTATGGATTGGGACACAAAGAAATTTAAGTCGATACAACCCCATTACTGAGAGTTTTGAGAACTTTAAGCTGAATGTTAATAAAGTAGGCAGATTTTCAGGAAATAATAGAATCTTACTTTCTTCCGATTCAAAAGGTTTAATGTGGGTTTCGTCAGAAGAATTGCTTTACAATTATAACCCAACGACTGAAATATTTACACGAGTAAACAGGCCTTCAAATATTGCAGGTGAACTGATCCAAAATATAGGTTCGATATATGAAGACATTACAGGTGAAATATGGTATGGTACACCTAAGGGGCTTTATATTTATAATCCCATAACAAATAAAACCAGGCTTATAACTTTTGAAGAACCGACCAGAAAAAAACTTGGCCTTAATTATTTAAACTGCCTTCAACCCGACTCATTAAATAACGTTTGGATAGGATCATTTGGTGGAATAATAGTTTATAGCAGAAATGCCAAACAATATAAAACCTTTAAAATAAAACCCGAAAACCCAAATTATTTGTCAATAAACCAGATCCGCGATATATCAATAGACCGGAGCAATAAAGTTTGGGTATGCACAAATTATGGTCTCTATTATTGTGATCCATATAATACAAAAGATGAATTACACTTTAATTCATTATACAACATTGTTAATAATGATGAAAGTATAAGTAGTAATTCAACAACAAGCGCTTTCCAAGACAAAGACGGCCGCATTTGGATAACAAGTAGGTTTGGCGGAGTAGATATTTACGATCCAGGTCGTAAAGCTTTCGAAATTTTCAGGCATAATTACGCACAAAAGAACAGCTTAAGCCACAATAATATTTCATGTTTTGTCGAAGATAATTATGGAAACATTTGGATAGCAACAGATGAAGGAGGAATAAATTGTTTTGATACAACAAAAAAAACATTCACCCGGCTTTATAACCAACCAGGCAACCCAAATTCAATTTCAAATAATAAAGTCTTGTCATTATGTATTGACCATGAAAATATACTTTGGATTGGATATTGGAGTGGAGGAGTTGACAGATACGATATAAAAAGAAACAAATTCACACATTATCATTCTATTGCCGACGATGAAAGCACAATTGCATCGGATTATATTTTTTACATAATGCAGGATAGCCGTAAAAATATCTGGATTTGTCACTGGAGTGCAGGAATAACGTTATTCGATTACCAAACTAAAAAATTTATTAGAATTCCAAAGAAACAACAAAAACATACCGAACTTGCCAATAATACCGTTACAGTTGCATTTGAAGATAACCTGGGCAAAATATGGCTTGGTACCGAAAATTATGGAATGTTCTCTTATTCATACAAAAATGACTCACTGGTGCATTATACACATGATGTGAATAATCCATATTCAATTAGCCATAACTCTATTAACAGTTTTTGCGAAGATAAACTTGGTCGGCTTTGGATCGGAACGATGGGCAATGGAATCAACCTGATGGACAGAAAAACAGGTAAGTTTATTTATTTTACAAAAGATGAAGGATTGTCTGATAATGATATTTGTGGCATTGTTGAAGATTCAGAAGGAAATCTTTGGTTAAGTACACATCAAGGTATAACAAAATTCAATTATGATCCAAACGATAAAGATCAACCGATAAAAACCAGAAGCTACAATTTTTCGGATGGTTTACAAAGTAATAACTTTAATCGCTGGGCTTTTTATAAAAGTAGTACTGGATATATATATTTTGGCGGTGCAAATGGTTTTAACCGTTTTAAGCCTGAAAATATTTCAGATAACTTGAAAGTTCCAGACATTAAGATTACAAGTATTTATATTTTCAATGAAAAATATACCAATAATATCTCGCTCGGCAAACCTATTGACGAGATAAAAGAAATTGAACTAAGGTATGATCAGTCAATGATTACTTTTGAATTTTCTGCCTTGAACTATACCGATCCAATAAAAAATCAATATAAATGTAAGCTTGAAGGATTCGATACAGAATGGCGTAATAATGGTAACTATAACAGGGCAATATATACTAATCTTGACCCGGGGGAATACATATTTCGCGTGAAAGCTTCGAATAACGACGGAATATGGAACGAAAAAGGAGTTTCTATAAAAATAAAAATTATCCCGCCATTATGGAAAGTCTGGTGGTTTATTGCACTTTGTTTACTTGTAATTATAATCATTGGATATTATTTAATAAAGCAACGGGAAAAGAAACTTAAAGTTGAACTTGATAAACAAAAAGAAATTGAAGCTCTGTTAAAAACAGCCAAAGATAAAGCCGAAGAGTCGGACCAACTTAAAACAACTATTCTTACCAATCTTTCGCATGAAATACGAACACCTCTGAACGGATTAA
>Ga0105103_10000903_pt1 | contig 16726 bp, 17 predicted proteins | sample PPLLaktember2015_2_FD_79107 | JGI IMG/M metagenome (GOLD analysis project Ga0105103, IMG submission 79107) | Freshwater sediment microbial communities from Prairie Pothole Lake near Jamestown, North Dakota, USA - PPLs Lake P7 Core (6) Depth... | ecosystem: Environmental > Aquatic > Freshwater >...
CCTTCTCGGCTCGACGGATCGCTACCGGTAGAGTCGAGATGTGGCGCGGTTGCAGTAGGTCCGGTTTGTCTGTTGCCGCCGCTTTCGTTTGGCGGTGCCCGAGTAACCTCGCCAAAGCAACGGTCGCCAGCGAGCCGCCACCGAGCAGAGGGCCGCAAACTCGCTTGGTCAAGGCGCACCACAGCAAAGTACGTTCGCGTGGGTGCTGCTGCAGCCCACCTCAACGGCAAATGCACTGGGTCAAAGCGAGCCCTGAAACAGCGGCCCGAGAAACGGCCCGAGGCGCCGCCGCGGAGGCTGCCAAGGGGGCAGGGCAGGTCCGACGCGCTGCCGCCCCGCAGCGGGCCCGCCTGGCCACCGCTCGGCCCCCCAGTTACGCCGCCTCCTCGCCCTGCCCGGCCGACGGCCTCGCACCCTTGAGGATGATGCTGGCCGAGTTCGCCGCGTCCATCAGCGACTTCGAGCTCAGATGGGCATAGCGCTCCGTCACGGAGTGGCTGGAATGCCCAAGGATCTTCTGCACCTCGTACAGGCTGCGGCCGCTGTTGACCAGGAAGCTGGCGTATTGGTGGCGAAGATCATGCATCCGCAGGGTCGGCAGGCCGGCCGCCTTTCTCAGCCTGTCCCAGACCTTATGGACGTAGTTCAGGCGCCCATCGGCCTTGCCGTCCTCGCCCTTCCTGGTGCTGACGAAGAGATACGCCGACTGACCTTCGGTGTGGAGTGCCGCGAGCACGTCGAGGGCCGAGTCGTTCAGCGGCACCGAGCGCACGCGCTTGCTCTTGCTCGTGGCAGCGGGAATCTTTCGTCGAATGCACCGGCGGGCTACCCCAAAAGCACAGCCTTATGACCCGCGTCAATGCACAAGATGCTCTTGCGGCGCAGCGTTATCTTTCCCTCAACAACGAAAGGTCGCAATGAATGCGATGCTCAGCGTCCGCAAGCGCCTCGGAGTGGGCGCACTAATGCTCGCGCTGTTGGCCGCCGGGTGCGCCTCGACGGTACCATCGGGACCGCCCACAGCAGGCAATCCACTGCTTGGCACCTGGCGTCTAGTTTCCTTCGAATTGGAGGTCCAGGGTCAGAGCGACAAGGTACTCATGATGGGCAAGACGCCAGCCGGTTATCTCAGCTTCCTTCCAGACGGTCGCATGGCCGTGGTGATCACGGCTGAAGGCAGGAAGCCAGGAACGTCTGAGCAGGAGCGTGCTGCTCTTTACAGTTCCCTGGTGGCATACACAGGTCGGTATCGCGTGGAAGGCGACAAGTGGGTCACGACCGTCGACGCGTCCGCCAATCCCGCCTGGGTCGGTACGGAACAGCCACGCTTCTTCAAGATCTCTGGGGACACGTTGCAGGAATCGTCACCCTGGTTCCCGCGCGCCGACAAGAGCATCGTGCGCGTGGCCAATACCTATGAGAAAGTGAAGTAGGGGCTCACAGCGGCGAGTAAGCGCCCGACGCCATCGGCGGCAGCGTTACCATCGCCACCCACCTGCCCCCTCTGCTCGAAGCCGATGGTCAGGCGCACGGCCTGACGCGGCGCCAACTCCGGCGGCGAGTTCTGGGGCTGCATTGGGTTTCCGGTGTGTAGAGGGACGAGCAAGGTGCTTTAGGGCCCGCGAACCAAACGATCACTGATTCGCGTCCGAAACCGAAGCCAAGTCGTCTGCGATGAGCCGAAACTGGGCCAGCGCCGCCTCAAGGTCATCCACGATCTCCTGTGCGATCACGTCGGGCGGCGGCAGGTTGTCGCTGTCAGCCAGCGTGTCGTCGCGAAGCCAGAAGATGTCGAGGCTGGCCTTGTCGCGCGCCAACAGCTCGCCGACCTCGTGGCCCCGCCAGCGACCCTCGGTGTTCTCGGCGCTCCACGTCGGCGTTCTGTCGAACCGGTTCGCCGGGTTGTACAGTTGCACGAACTCGTCCAGACCGAGTACCTTCAGAGCGTTAGGTATTGGCCGAAGCAAATTCAGCCGCCGGAACCTTCCCGCGAATTTGAGCTGGCGCCCCAAGGGGTCCGCTGAGGGTTCGGATCCTGCCACCGGAGCATTGGCACGCTACGTCAGTGGCTGCAGTTTGTCCAAGGACGCGCACGCGGCCAGCGGCATCGACACGCTTGAATTGAGCGCTCGCGACGAGCGGCACAGTGAGCAGAGCAACGATGGCGGGCTTCGTGCTTAGGAATCCACCGCACAACCTCATTTGGCGACCCACCGCGTTTGCCGGATCATTGCCGCCATGTCGAAGCTAAACGTCGAAGCCTTGGCCACGCGCCTCGATGTGCAGGCCATCGTGTTGAAGGAAATGGCGCGCGTCCTGAAGCCTGAGCACGCTGCATCAGTTGCAAATGCGGTTCGCTTGACGTCGGTGCTGCATCAAGGTGCCCGTTGATACCTCTCGATTTCGCACTCGTACTTGGATGAGCATGTAGCTCCCCGTGGCGGTTGTGGGGCCGCGCACGCGACGAGGAGGCAGGCCACCATGGCGGCAATGACGTAGCGCATTCGAACTTCTCACCTTGCAGATGGGAATGCTAGTGGCACACCTATGGGCGCCTAGGCTCCAGCCTTTACATTGGCCCAGGTGAACACCACGAAGGCTACAAGCCCACAGACAAACGCTATCCAGGTGACATAGAGCAGTAGGCGGGGGTAGCTTACCGATAGAGCTTGACCACTGTTTAGACCCTCCCCCCCAATCACTTCAGTGGCATAGCCATGATGTGTCGGGGCGTATGCGCCTTCTGCCATAGCGGCCTTGACGGCAGCGTCGAGGGCAGTGAGTGAGGTCTGTTTGTTGGCCTGTTTGAGCTGGGCTCTGGCGCGCTGGTACTCGGCCTTGCTGTGAGCGTGAATCACGACCAGCGCAGCGATGCTTGCGGGCTCCAGCGCCGCCCCGAAATCGCCGCCCTTGACCTTGGCGATCAGGGCCTGAAAAGTGTCGCGGGCTTGCTGAAGCGCAGCGGCCTTGGCATCGGCCATAGCTGCCGTCGTAGACAACGGCGCGACGTCACCGGAAGCGTCGGGTTGAACAGCGGTGAAGTCGTCGCTCGGGTCATGCCAGCCCAGTTGGCGAGCATCGTGATAGATCGTGCCGAGGGTGATTGGCTTGCCGCCGTAGGTACTGGCTTGGAAGCGGCTCCAAACCTCGTCGAAGACCTCTTGGCCTGTCTTGCCGTTACTTGCACCAGGGGTGACCCAGGCCGCCGACGGTGCGCCCCGCAGGTCACCGCTGCTCCACCGGGCGACCAGATCCTTGAGCGCGGCCGCCGATTCTGGGTACTCGCGCGCTGCGTTCGCGAGGGGTGCTATACGCTTGAGTTTCCATGTTTCCTCATCGCAGTCTGGGTCCAGAAACTGCAGGGCTGACTGCAGTTTGATCAGATCAGGCGCGCCCTAGGGCGATGCCCCCGTTGCATCGTATTGGCGCCTTGCGCCCGATGGGACGCCAGTTTCGACCGCTGCAACGCTTAGTCTGGCATGGGCGTCGCTGATAGCTTGCAGCATTCGGTCGCCCTCGATGGCCGGATGCACGGTCTTCAGGCTCACACGCCTGGGTGCGTCGTACTTGTAGTTCAGTGTGCCGGGCATGCGCATCACGCTGGCGATGTCGCTCGTTCTGCTCGAATCGGCATGTAGCTCCAGGCTCTGTGCCAACGACTTCAGCTTTCGGGCGTGGACTTGGCAGGCGTCGACATCTAATAGCTTGTCGAGCGCCCAGTAGACGTGCAGGCCGCCGCCACTATCAAGCCCGTAGTTGGGCTCAGGCAGGCCGGACACTTCGCAAAACTTTATTACTGCGGCTTCGGCTTCGCCGATGTCACGATAGTCCTTGCCATCGGCGGCCTTCTGCACGCTGCAGTCGATGTCCATCCAGAAGGCGCGGGCGCCGGCTACGTTCTCGGCCTTGCGGCTCCCTGCAGTCTTGAACTCGGCGCAGGCGAGGTAAACGTCAACCCCGGCGCCAGAGTGATTGGCGGCCTCTGCCACAGCCTCTCGCGCATCATGCACGTGGATGTTCTTGAACTGACCGCTGCGTCTTTCGAGTCTGCCGATCTGATGATGCAGATCGGGTGAAGCCCAGAGTGCGTTCAAAAGCAACGTAGCAGGCCAGCAGATGACGTCGGCTGCTGGGGTGGCGATGCCGTCGCCGAAGGACGGCAGGTCGTCGGGCGTTGTGGTCTCTGGGCGATCAGCCCAGCACCCTTCGAATTCCTCACTTTGCCCACTTTGGGGCACTTCTGGCGAAGCTGCCGACAGGCTCGGCGGCGCCGCGGGCTGTACGTAGGTCGCGCCCTCGGCGGTGGCTGCGGGGATCACCGCAGATGTCTCCTGCAGCGACGACGAAGTTGGGGGAGATAAGCCCTCAGGTACAGCGGTACTCTGGGCTAAGTTCGGCAGAACCACTTTTGAATGCTCCAAGTGGAAGCATCCGCTGAGATGGATCGGCAAACGCGCGAGCGGACGAAAGCGGGCGCTTACCGTCCATGTACCTCGATCTAGGAGGTGTCTCGAGCCACCTCCCGTGACAGTGTCGGCTGACCCGCTTGGACACGGTGGCGCTCCGACACTGCAGGCCCTGCTGTACCAGCGATAGTCAACGTACGCAGAGTTTCTCTTTCATCGACATGCACGTCTATCGCACGTGTGTCATCCCACTGGCAAATGTCCGAAGCCGGGGCGTGGGCACTGTTGCCCGGCCATCTCAAGAACATCACGAAAAATTTGTACACGCGAACGGCAGTATGCGGCGCCTGTTGCAAGCATGGCAAACGCTCAGGGGGCGGAGCCGCCAATTCCCCCTCCGCCGCAACAAAAGCGCTGCCAACCTCGTCAACCGCTCGAAACACTTTGCGCAGCCACCATCCACCTGCTACTTCAACAAGGCGACGCTGCAGTCTCACTCCCTGAGCCACAGGCACCGTAGCCTGCTGGCATGAAACCCATCGAGCTATGGCGTTGGCGCCTGCGTGACGACATTGGCCGCCTTCACACCACGCGCTTCGTCATGATCGAGGCCGACGCCACTGACTGGCCCGGATCTCACGGCATAAATGCGAAGTCCGTTGTTACGTTCGCATTCAGCTTGATCTCGGTAGACTTCACCGCGTAGGTCGGCGCGCTGGCTTGAAGTGTGTATACCCCAGGGACCTGGTCGGTGCTGGAGAACGCGAACGTGGTGGCACCTGCGGAGTAGGCCAGCTTGGCCGGGGCGTCGGCGGGCAACAGCATGCTGTAGCTACCAGTGCTGGCATTGGCCGCGCTATAGCCGGCTTCGACAGTGGGCCCCCCACTAAGGGCCTGCATCGCGCGCACCGCGCCGCCAGTGTTGGCCGCATTTCCCTTGACGGTAACCATGCCTGACGCGATGTAGCTTGCCGCCGAGAGCGGCGTGTTGAGGCGTGCGGCATCGCTGCCAATAACGGTGGAACTGGAGTCACCAACTGGAACGCCGGTCATGACCGCATTGACACGCCCACTGGCGGTGATCACGAGGTCATAGATACCCACGGGCACCGGGTAAAGCACGAAGCGGCCCGTGGCGTCCGGCGGGGTCGCACGCACTGGTGCGCCGGCGTGCTGCGCTGAAACCGTCGTTCCAGTATTGGCCAGCGAGGGATCGACAAAGCCAACGATACGTTGACCCGCTGGCGACACGATCGGGATGACAGAGAGCACCGGCTTCAGCAGGTACTTGCCAGAGTTGCCGGCCTTGACGAAGGACTTGCACGCGTCGAAGTCGATGGCAAAGTCGGCGACCTCGCCAGCTGGCACAGCGATATTCACGTTCATCTTCAGGCCGCTTTGCTGGCCACTCGGCGTGGTCAGCGCGGTTTCGACGCCACCGGTGGGCATGATTGCGTTGGCCAGCGGGCTGGCCGCCGTATTGGGGGCGAGCACGAGTCGCATCTGGGTATAGGTGCCGGCGGGCAACTCGGTCTGGCCGAGCGGCAGCAGTGTGCCATTGTTCAATGTGAGCAGGTCCACCCGTTGCGGCGCGACGAGTGCAACCTCCGACCAACCGGCGTCGTTGTCTCCGGCCGAACTGCTCTGGTGCACTCGCACCTTCTCGATGGTGACAAACACCTTGTCATAGCCGCAGGCCGGCGCGTCGGTGAGCGATAGGCTCAGCGTGCCAGTGCCTGTGCTGACGCCAGTGCCGGTGCCGCTGCCGGTGCCGTTCGAGCCGCCCCCGCAAGCGGCGACCAAGGCGGCAACCGCCAGTACGGAGCCTGCCGGGGTCAGAGAATAAGTTCGTTTCATGGTCTGCGGGTCCTTTGCGAGGATTGCGCGATTGCGCAGTGCTGCGGCAAGCGTAGCCCGAAGTTGCAGGCTGCCTGTAAGCCGTTGTGATCCAGACCCGTAGGACAATGGCTTTCCTCACGCTGTGGCACGGCTTTGGCTTCGGGCAACCCATGAAGCCTAGATCGCTAAGCTCGACTATTGGCCGGCAACGTGACTGGCAGAGACTGGTACCGTGTGCACAGATTGCAATTACCAGTTGGGCATCGCCAATTCGATTACTGTCGAACGTGAATGGGCGTTTCGCTTTGTAAGCTTTTGTGCGACGGATATTTAGGTAGTTTTCCCTGGCCATGCCTTCGCAGAGGGCCTGTCGAAGAATTGCCATTTCGCACATTTCTTGTTAACGATCGCACACACGGTCATTCTCTGGACTGCCAAGAATTCACCGGGTGCGGCGTTCGGCCGTCGCGATGCCGATGCAAGTGACCGGTGATCAAAGCCGTGCGCAGATGCCGCTGCCGATCGACACACCAGGGGCCGCTTTGGGTACCCCGCCATGCCGAGAGCCAGAACGATCGAGACTTCAACTGAACGCTGCCGCTCTGGTGGCGACACTGTTCGCGTGGGCGCTGAGCGCTTCCGACGTTGGCGCGCACACAAAACACGTCGACACTGCCACCATGGCTGGCGCGGTCGCCGCAGTCGAAATGCCATTCGGCCTGACCTACCGCTGCGTCGTCTACCGCCTCGCGCGCTTCGTCTACCTGCGTCGGCACAGTGCATCGAAGTCGTGTGCCGTGTCATTCGCCGCCGCCGCGCCGCGGGGCGCAGCAGTGCCACTCCAAAAGGGCGGACGACAACGCTGCATCCGCTACGTCGACCCAGGACCTTCACTAGCGAGACTGCGCTGCGAGAACCGCGACATGCACGTGCGGTGCATGACGCATGAACGGCCAAGTGACATCGCCGGCACCGCAACCTCGACCAATGGCTACAGTCGGCCGCCCGCTGGACGACGGCTGGCGCCAATGGGTGGCGGAAAACCGACTGCGCGGCTGCACCCCTGAGTCGATGCTGGAGACGATGACGCGCAGCGGCCTGGACGCGCAGGCCAGCGCGGCGGCAGTGCGCGAGCTCGAGAGCAACCCGGTGTACTTGGCGGCACTGCGACACCAGCAACTGCTGCGCAAGCTGGAATCGGTGGTCGGTAACCTGCAGAAGCTGTGGGAATCGGCCAGCAACTACAGCGTGGTCGAAAAGCGCGAGCAGTTATCTCGCGACGAATTCGAGCAGCGTTACGTGCGCGGCTGCCGGCCGGTAGTCATAACCGGGCTTGCGCGCGACTGGCCGGCAATGAAGCGCTGGTCGCCACAGGACCTGAAGCAGCGCTTCGGCCATCTGGAGGTAGAAGTGCAGGCCGAGCGCCAGGCCGACCCGCAGTACGAGGTCAACAAGCTGCAGCACCGGCGCCGCGTGCGCCTGGGCGACTTCGTCGACCAAGTGCTGGTCAGCGGGCCCAGCAACGACCACTACCTGACGGCCAACAACGAGTTGCTGCGCCGGCCGGAGTTCGCGCCGCTGCTGGCGGACATCGGCAGTCTGCCCGACTACTGCGATGCCAGCCAGCTGCCCAACAGCTGCTCGTTCTGGTTCGGGCCGGCCGGCACGGTGACGCCGCTTCACCACGACACGCTGATGCTCTTCCACACCCAGGTGATCGGCCGCAAGCGCTGGCGCTTCGTCTCGCCGCTGGAAACGCCTCGCGTCTACAACTACTACGACGTCTATTCGCCGGTGGACCTCGATCGCCCCGACCTGCACCGTTACCCGGATTTCGCCCAGGTGAAGGTGCTCGACGTGGTGGTCGAGCCCGGCGAGACGATGTTTCTGCCGCTGGGCTGGTGGCACCAGGTGTCGGCACTGGACCTGAGCATGTCCTTCTCGTTCTCGAACCCGGCCGTGCCCAACACCTTCAGCTATCGCAACCCAGAAATCCGCAACTGGTAGCCGTCGATTGCAAACTCCAATTTACCCTTCTTCCTCCCAGTGACCTCGGATGGAGCCTCTCTCGAAGCCGCATGTGTAGCTTTGGGTGACCACAAAAGCATGTGGCACCCATGGTCAACATAAACGAGGCGACGCCATCGGCCCTCCTCGCCGGGCACGCGCACCGAGGGGGCGATGACATTCGACTTTGCACCGTCCCGCCTCAGCACCGCCCACTCGCCGCCCATATCGGCGCCTCGATCCAGGAACTCGCGGAGCAGTGCCATGACACACTTGTGCTGGGCTGGCGAAAACAGCAGCGTGAACGGGCGGTCCAATAACCTGTCCTGTCGATAGTCATAGATCTGGCAACAGGACGGATTGACGATAGGTAGGACGCCGTCGTAGTCGATGACCGCCAAGCCGATCGGCAACGGCTGTGCAGAGGACGGCACGGTGTACTGGCGCCCGCAATCGATGGGCGGCGCGCCGTCGTTGGTCCAAAAGGCGGGTATTCGGCGGCCAATTTGCGATTCCGGGGGCAACAATGGATCGCCTACTGCCGGTGGCGGATCGATCTTGAATGTCCGCTGCCATCTGTCGCCGACCTCCGGGTGCTACGGCAGCTCGGGCGCCTGCAGCGGGTGCGGCGGCCAGGGGCGGGCCCGGAAACCTGCGGACCTGAAAACCTGCCGAGGTGGACGCGCGACGTCACCCGAGGCGGCGGCAGGTTCCCAGGATTTCAGGTTCTCAGAGCCTCAGGCCCCTCGCGCCGCCAGCCCATAGGGTCAGTCGATGGCGGCCAGGATGCCCCGCGCCTCGGGGTGGCCCAGGGCGTACTCGCGCAGCAAGTGGTAATGCTCGGCACACACCTCGGCAAACACATCACCGCCGAAGCTCAAGTGACTGAACGCATACAGGCAGGCCGTAATGCCCAGGGCCTCGCCGGACAACTGGCCCACGTAGCCGTTCTCGCAAACGACCTCGAAGGCATGCGCATCCGGTGCCATGTAGAACCCGCCATTGCTGAGTGCATAGAACTGCCAGTAGCCGCCGCAGTAGTCCTTGGCCAGCATGCCGGCCATGTTGAACACGGTCGGCTCCAGGCACAGCGGGAAGTGCAGACCAAAGAGGCCGTGCACGAAGTTGACCCGGTCGGCTTCGGGCACCAGGTGCGAACTGATCTTGGTTTCAATGTCGGTCATGTCGATCTCCAGTGGGTGCCCACCAACGCCCGGACGTGACTCGGCCTCCGTGGCTAGACGGATCGGTGTCGACATCAGGGTGTTGGCGGAACGGTGGGCGCGAACGGCCCGAGGGGTTTGGGCGCGAAGCCCGAGAGGGGCGTGGCTGCGTTGGCGCGTGCCGTCAGCCAGGGATGTCGTCGGGCTCGATGCCGGCGAGCAGGCAGGCCTGCACCGCCACGGCCTCGATGCACGCCTCGTCGGGCAGATCCCAGGCCAACACGGTTTCGAGCGCGTCGAACAGACAGTCTTCGTAGGTCATGATGAACTCCTTCGTTGAATGAACAGAGACGCTCCGGCCGGAACCAGCAGGAGCACACAAAGAGCAAAGGCCAGGACGAGGCACAGCAGCGCCATGCCCAGCAGGCCCGGCCAGCGCGCGGTGGTGAAGGTCAGCCTGCGGCCAGTCGCGCGAACCAAAGCAAAGGTCAGAGAAGCCATAGAACTCCCGGCAAAGTGGGGCGGTTTTGGGTCGGTTTTGCGCCGACGTCTTGGTTAAAGCGTTGCGGGACAACGAGTTAGCGGTACACACCCACGGACTAGCTCTCCAACGACCAGTCAGGACTTGGCGACCGGCGACTTCAATAGCGGCTTCCTGGCCGGCGCAAACGCCTTGTTCGGAGCCTTCACCACCTTCGCCGCACCGGCGTCCATAAGGCCCTGTATGCGGGCCCCGAACCCCGGCACGTCCGCCACGACATAGGCCCTGGCCCTCTCGGGGTGCGAATGCACGGCGCCCTCCTTCTTCAGGATGGCCAGCAAGAAGCTCTGCGAGTTGATCGACCGCCCGGCGAAGAGAGCCTGAAAGGCCGTCGCGTTGACCGACTCCTTCAGCTCCGGGCTCTTGAGGATCCGAATCACTTCGGCCACGGCGACCCAGTCCCTGGAAAACATGCCGCCGCCCGAGTTGGCCGTGATCCGCAGCTGCGGCCGGGTGTCGAGGACACCGAATTGATAGATCAGCTTCGACTTACCCGAGAGCGAGTCGCAGTTGTCCTGTGCGGCGACATGCCGTGGATCGTCGGCCGGCAACTGCGCCATGTCGGACATGCATTGATTCAGCTCCGCGACCTCCGCGGCGTCGGCATCGAAGTCGTCACGCAGGTCCTGTATCAGGTCGGCCAGTTCGCGAGCCTCGCGGACCAGATCGGCCGTGTCGGTGTTGAACAACTGGCTGGTGAGAGTGGGCGTGCGGCGGCGCTTGTGATTTGGCAAATAGATCTCCAGAAATGAAAAAAGCGCCCGTTGAGGCGCTTGGGTTGGTGCGACGGGGTGTCGCTGCAGTCACTGTCGATCGTCAGGCAGGAAGGTATGCATGTCAGGCCAGTCGGCCCAGCAATGGCTGCCTCTGCCAACGCAGCCATAGCGCGATCGCCAGCTCGTCCGCCGTGATGTCATCAATGCTGCTGCTGCGCCTGCAGGCCGGCTGTGTGCGGGCTATTTGCTGCCCCTATCCGGCTGCACGCGATGGTGGGTACCCGCCCGAGGGCCTACCGATGGGGGACTACTGCAGGAGGGTGTGGCTGTTCACCCCTTCGGGTGCTTACCTTTGGGCGGACGACACTTCGACTGGCTCAGACTTTCCACTAGCAGGGTTTCGGGCTAAAGCCGATTGAGGTATGCGCAGTTCAAAGACGCGGACCATGGGATGATGTGAATTCAGGCGCCTTCACGTTTGAGTTAGACCTCACTGTCTCAGTGCCGCCCTTTCTATCTGCAGTGCTTTACGTTCTGGTACTGCTGCCCGTTGTAGCGCCACACTGGGAAGCACGTACCAGGCCCCAGGATTTCGATGTCGGGGAATCCGCGGCTCTTTGTCTTCAGGACCTTTGGCGAACCAGGGAAGCCAAACTGCGGCTTCCACTGCCCGTCTTTACCCCTCAGGAATAGGTTCATTTGTACTCCGCTTCTTCCGAAGCAAGAGCCGAACTCCTGCGTCATAACCTCAAGCTGACCGTCTCCGTTTAAGTCAAGTGCTTCGGCTTCGTACTCAATGTCCTGACCGCATTCCTTGTCGTACGTCTTGCCCTTAGTAGCCTTCATCTTCCCTGCGGTTGCGCTCTGAATTGCCTCGACAGCGGCCTTGTCGGATGGGGGTGCAGCCGCAGCGTTCGTGGTCACGGCAATGGCTATCACAAGCGGCGCGACGGGGAGCTTCATGGAGTTCTCCAAGGGTGCAGGTGCGGCGGGCTTTGCAGTGTGTGAAGTCTACGTTTGAGCTAAGCCCCCGGTCGCCTGCAAGGCGCTGAGGCCGCGAGGCGGATGATGGCACTGGTCGCTTCGCGGCTCAAGCCCGCCTGGCGTCAGCCGCGAAGCTCAAACGCAGGCCTCAGAACTTCGGCCGCGTCCCCGGTCGAACGTGAGGAGAACTGTGTCGTCTTTCCTATTGACTGCGGAACAGTATCCGGTAAGAAATGTTTCGCGGAGGTGTAGACCATGCTCAATATCTCGTTCCCTCGCCCTCTCAGCCTAGGGCGGCTAGTTGGGCTCGGCTTTATGGTAGGCGCCTTGGTGCCAGCGGCATTCACTTGGGCACCGGCATGGGCGACGGAGCGCCCGCCTGACGTACTTGAGTTAATAGGCATCCGCGTAGGTATGACCATCGAGGAGGTGCGGGCCCAGTTGGAGCAGCGCGAGCTCCAGGTTTACGTGGACAAGGCGCAGTTCCCGAACTCGCAGGACGGATTTCTTGTTCGTTTGCGCGGAGTGACACCCGGTCAGGACTTAATGAAGCAGCGTGAGGCCGTCACCGTGCAGTTTGCGCCACCACCTAATGAAGCCCGCGCAATCTCAGTTTTGCGAGTGGTGAACTGGCCATCGAATCAAGGACCGGCTATCGACAGTCTTGGCAACGCCATGACCGATAGGTTTGGAGCGCCGGCACGAAAGCCCGGCAACGCCTTCAACTCAGTTTGGATCTGGCTTTGGGGTAGTTCCGGATCTGCTATGCCACTAGATCCAAAAGGGTTCTGCGAGGCGTACCTAAGAAACTTTAGCTACCAAGGCGGAATGTCTATGGGCGCCTTCACACAGGAGATCGGGCCAGACAAGTTCACTCGTACCCTGAAGGCCGGGTGCACGGGCGGCGTCTACGCAACTCTTCAAGGCGACCAAGCAGGAATCCGTGCACTTGGAATGCAGTCCGTTGCTGTTGACTTCGCTGCAGCTGACAAGGCAATTCGAGCGACAGCAGAGCATATGGCGAAGCTGCAGGGAGCAGCTGCTAACCAACAGCGCGATGCCGCAAAGAAGGTGAAGTCCGATATCTGATCGCAAGCAGAGCGCATTGTTCTAGTTGACGCCAGAGCAATTGCCAATTCGGTGACCTTGAGCTGCCCTCCGCCAACCAGTTTGGGGTGCACCTAGGCGATGCGGTTTGGCGGTTGCGCGACGAGGCTGTCCGAGTGGTTGCGCTCGCGTTGGGCACCCGATAGTGGGCACCTGTTCGGCTGCACCCTATAGAGCGGCCCCTTCGGTCGTCACATCTGCGTATTCACCCGCCCGAGGTCCTACCGATAGGGGACCACTTTCGGGGGATGGGGGGGTGGTCGGCCGCGCCGCACCCTGCAGGCCCGGCTTCGCCGGGCTTTTTTGTGGTCTGCGCGGTAGGCCGCAAGGCTGATCGTCCCCTTTTCTGCGGAATATTCCCGCGCGCATCCCTCGAACGTGGGGTAGCAACTGGAGGGCAACTGAATGACGATGACGCTACTCAGTGAATTGGGGCGGGGAGACAGCGGTGGCGTACATGATGCTTCTTGCACTGGTCCCGTTGATCACTGCCATCGGCGTAGCCGTCGCCTGGGATCGGTGGACATCCGGGCCGGGCTGAACCCGCAAAGCGGGACGCAATCGATTGCCGGGGCAATGCAAGCAGCAACGGCGCCGAGCCTGAGTTGCTGCTGCGCCTACTGACCGCCTTCAGGCGCAAGCTGATGGTTTCTGACGAGCGCGTACAGACTACGAACGCTGCTCGACCTGATGTCTAGTTTCGACATCTGGTATGTGCGTGCGCGTTCCATGGCAAAGAATTGGGTATCCGTGAGCGGCAGCAAGGCCAGCGGTTGCTGCCGTTGGCCGCCAGCCTTCGAACTTACGGTCTCGGACACATTGCAGTCGTTGGGGCACGTATGCGGCGTCGCCACCACCGGCCGCTAACAGGGGGGCTGCTGACATTGCCGGTGACCTCGGAGGCGGCTGGAGGCCCACGCCGTCCGACCGACGGGAAACCTCGTCCGGGCCCGATCGAACGCCTGCTCTTCCTCGGCTCGACGGGTCGCTCCCGACCCAAAGGCGGCATCCGCGGTTGTGGACTCGTCGCTGCCAAGCGGTCGGTCGCATGCGTGACGTATCCGAAGGCGGCGGTCGCACAACGGTGTTATGGGTTGCAGCCAGCCGGAGGCGCAGCCAGCGGAATCATTGCGCCACCGGTTTGGCCAAGCGGTGGGACCGCGGTCTCGACGAATACGTCCACGATGGCACCACGCACGCGCGCCAGATCCGCGCCCCAGCTCAGGGCGGCAGCCTCGGATGGGGCAGGATCGGCCCCCGGCCCCGGCGTCCGGAATCCGGCGCTGAACCCACCGTCGCCGCGGACGTCGGTCGCGCGGTAGAACGCGCGACACACCAGTGGATTTGCAGGGTTGTCGCCCAACCGCATCATGTGCGACACATCGATCTGCGTACCGCTTTGCCTGACCTTGAAGACGTGCATCAGCACGCCGTTGGCGAACCTTCCCCAGGTGCCGTTGTAGTCGACGCCATCGATGCGCCCGGGAAGGATTTCAGTGACGCCGTTGGCATGCGCGCCAAGGCAGTCCGACCCGGTGTAGTTGGCCACGATGCGGCGCGTGGCCGTGTCGATGGTGGCATTGCCGGTGAACAGCCCCTGGCAAGGCGCGAATTGGTTCAGGTTGAAATTGAGCAATTCCAGGCCCGACAGGATGGCGGACAAGGAGCCGCGCGGGCCGTTGAACAGCATCACCTCCCAGGTGCCCTGCGGGCCGTTCTGCGTCTGGTTGATAGTCACGTTGATTGGCACGTTGACCGGCACGACCTGTCCCGCCCCCGTCGTGATGGTGCTGCGGAAGGTGCCCTTGTACTGGCCCTGGATGTCCAGCGAACTGCGGTCGACGGGTTCGACGACACACACTTCGGTGACACCGGTACCTTCCAGGACGAGGCACCCGAAAAGGAGCATCGACACCGGCGCGTTGCTGACCTCCGCCGTCACCGCCACGGTGAACTCACCCAGTGAATTGCTGTTCGCGGGCGATGGCTTGCCGAAGCGCACGCCGTCGCCCTGGAAGGACACCTGCACAGGCACCGCCTGCACGGCGGGATCGGTGCCGAACTTCAGGCCGAAGGTGAGGTCCAGGTCGTGTGGCTGGTCGATCTGCAAGGGTTGGACCAGATTGCGGGCGGTCACCACTAGCTTGGCGCACAAGTCGCGCAGCACCGTGTGGCGGTCGATTCCGGCGCTGAGCATGTATTCGGGATCGATGTTGTTTTCCGCCACCTGCTGCAGGTATGACACGTTCGCCAGGGCGGAAAGGCTCTTTTGCTCGGCGCAGAGCGTGTTGTTGGCCTGAATCGCCTGCTTGAACTTGAGTGACGCGGTCAGGGACCACATCGAGTCACGTGGCTTGATCTCGCTTTCCTCGATCGAGCGTTTCATGGCGCGGACCACCTCGAGCGCGCCCTCTTCACCTTCGATCCGATCGAGGGGGGCCACGAACTTCCAGTTTTCGTACTCCCTCCACGCGTCAAGTACTTCGTTGTCGGTGTTCGCGCGCTGCATCATCGGCAGCACCACGTCGTCAAACCACTTCAAGTACGCGTCGCGCAATGTGGCCGTCGGGTGTGCTGCGGGGTCATAGACGATGAATCCGATCCCGTTCCATGCCTCGTGTTCTGCTGCAGTCCGGAAGCTTGGCACGTCCAGGGAGAACAAGTCCTGGGTCGTGCCGAAGCCAGCCCCGGGCGCGCTGAAGTGTTGTACCAGTACCAGTACTTCATTCGCCCTGGCGACTGCCAGCTCGCGTGTCGTCTTGGTGCCGCCGTCCTCGACGCTGAAACCACTGAACGTGAGGCCGGCGCGCGGCGGGGCTGTCGTGCCGATCCTTAGTGCGGCGGAACGCCTGAGTTGCAGTCCCGCGGGTTGAAGGTCCACCGCGCCGACCATGCCACCCGACAACGGCAGGTTGTCGATTCGAGTCACCGGCGTCATCGTGATGCGCACGGAGGCACGCAGCGCACCGGCCGGGATCTCCAGCCGGTACTTGGTGCCGTCGGCCGCGGTGGCCTCGAGCGCGCCACCGGCGGGGCCAATATCGGCTGCAATGGCTGCGGCAGTCTCCAGCACCGGTTTCGGCGCTGGCGCCTTGGCCGGGTCGTCAGAGCCGCCGCAGGCAACCACCACCGCGCACAAGCCGAGCAACAGGGCGCGACGCGCCGTTGTGAACGATTCCATCAATTTGCCCACCCCCCAAGCCACCAACGCCGCCCGATATATCGCGCAAACCTGGATGCACAGCCATAACCAAAAAGGGCAGACTGCTTGCGAGTCTTGGGGGAAGGAAACCATGCGCCTGCGGTTGCTGGAAGCAGAGGACGTGCAGAGCTGCCTGTCGGCGTGGCCGTTTCCCGGAGTCGGCAATGACCTTGCGGTGCCCGTGGTCGAAAGGTGTCTCGCCGAGGGCCGGCTGCAGGGAACCATCATCGAAGATCCGGCAAACGGCGCGATGCTGGCCTTTGGCCTGAGCGGGTTCGTTGGCGTTGCCAGCTTGGACGGCGCTGCGCGCTGGTCGCAACCGCTGGTGGCAAGCCTGCTGCAAGCCGAAGCGGCGGGCGCGCGGCCGCTGCTGGCGCCGCAGGCCCAGTGCGCTGCCGCACTCGCGAAAGATCTGCACCTGGTCGTGCTGGCCTACCGCCAGCACACATTCGACAGCCAGCTGCAGCAGGCACGGGCGGTGCTCGCGGCCGGCCATGCCGCCTATCGCCTGTTGCATGAAGGCTACCCACTGCGCAGTGTCTGGCAAGAGGGTGAAGCCGCCGACGAGGCTTGGATGTGTGCCGGCGGCATGAAGGTCAAGCAGGTCTATCCGTCCGCCGCCGGGCCGGGCCGTATTCTGTGTGGCGTTAGCAGCGAGGAGATCGATTCGCCCTGGCCCAGCCATACCGTGAGCTTCCTGTTCCGGCAAACGGTGAGCCGGTTACACCTGGCGTCGATGCAACGCAGGGTCGCCCACCTCG
>Ga0105103_10000904_pt1 | contig 16723 bp, 15 predicted proteins | sample PPLLaktember2015_2_FD_79107 | JGI IMG/M metagenome (GOLD analysis project Ga0105103, IMG submission 79107) | Freshwater sediment microbial communities from Prairie Pothole Lake near Jamestown, North Dakota, USA - PPLs Lake P7 Core (6) Depth... | ecosystem: Environmental > Aquatic > Freshwater >...
GAAAAATGAAGACGACACTGAAAAGCATGTTTGAACGAATCGGGACCAAACAATCATCCGCAGCGGATGCCGGCAGCATCCGAACCATAGCCATATGCGCCGCCCAGGTGCCATTTTTCAGAGGCGGTGCCGAGTCCCATGTAGATGCCCTCGTAGGGCAGCTGAAGTCTCGTGGTTACGAGGTGGAGTTAATCAATATCCCCTACAAGTGGTATCCACATGCGCAATTGCTGAGAAGCATGGAGATATGGCAAAAACTGGACCTCAGCGAATCGAATGGCAAGAAAATCGACCTGGTCATTGCGACCAAGTTTCCCTCCTATTTTATAGAACATCCACGCAAGGTAGTCTGGCTGATTCATCAGTACCGCCAGATGTACGATCTGCTGGATAGTCCCTACTCCGCCTTTGATATGGGCAAGCGCAGGGATAGAAAGCTGCGGGAAAAGCTGGTCGCCATGGATACCGCAGCCCTGGCCTCATACCCACGCAGGTTCAGCAATTCACAAAACACGGCGGATCGCCTGCTGAAATACAATGGACTGCAGGCCGAGGTGCTTTATCACCCGCCACATCTGCAGGGGAGATACAAAAGTATCGACTATAAGGGGTACATACTGTCTGCGGGGCGCCTGGACAAACTCAAGCGCATCGACCTGCTGCTGCAGGCAATGCCGCATATGAGCTCCAGTATCCGCTGCAAAATTGCAGGAACCGGGCCTGAAAGAGAGGAACTGGCGCGGCTGGCCAGGGAATTGGATGTCGAGGACAGGGTGGATTTCCTCGGATTCGTCTCCGACGATGAACTGATTCAACTCTATGGCGAATGCTCGGCTGTGTTCTTCGCTCCCCGGGACGAGGACTACGGCTACATCACTCTGGAGGCCTTCCTTGCCAGAAAACCCGTCATTTCCGCGACTGACTCGGGAGGGCCGCTGGAGTTCGTCGAGCATGGCACCAATGGCCTTGTTCTTGCGAGCCTTGATCCCGAAGCAATGGGCCGACAGATAGAGGAACTGGTGAGCAATAGGCAGCTTTGCGAACGCTACGGGCAGTCAGGCTATCATCGCGTCGAGCATATCAGCTGGGAGCCGGCAATCCGGGCACTGGTGGGAGAACAAAAAAAACCCGGCATATAGCCGGGTTTTTTCTGCCGATGGGCTGCTTACATCATGCCGCCCATACCGCCCATACCGCCCATGCCGCCCATATCGGGCATGCCGCCGGCACCCTTCTCTTCCGGATGGTCGGCGATCATCACCTCGGTGGTGATCATCAGGCCTGCTACGGAGCCGGCTGCCTGCAGGGCAACGCGGGTCACCTTGGCAGGATCGAGAATACCCATCTCGATCATGTCGCCGTACTCGCCAGTGGCGGCGTTATAGCCATAGTTACCCGTACCTTCGTTCTTGACTTTATTCAGGACTACGGAAGGTTCACCACCGGCATTGGCAACGATCTGGCGCAGGGGGTTTTCCATGGCGCGCAGGGCCGCGGCAATACCGTGGTTCTGGTCTTCGTTGTCGCCTTTCAGGCTGGAAATTGCCATCACGGCGCGCACCAGGGCGACACCACCACCGGCAACCACGCCTTCTTCCACCGCCGCACGGGTTGCATGCAGGGCGTCTTCAACGCGTGCCTTCTTCTCTTTCATTTCGATCTCGGTGGCAGCGCCGACCTTGATCACCGCCACACCGCCTGCCAACTTGGCGACGCGCTCCTGCAGCTTCTCGCGATCGTAATCGGAAGAAGTGTTCTCGATCTGGACACGGATCTCGCTGACACGCGATTTGATGGCATCGTGGTCGCCGGCGCCATCGATAATCGTGGTGTTGTCCTTGTCCATGCTCACACGCTTGGCGGTACCCAGGTGCTCCAGGGTGGCGGATTCAAGATCCAGGCCCACTTCCTCGGAGATCACGGTGCCACCGGTGAGGATGGCGATATCCTGCAGCATGGCTTTGCGGCGGTCGCCGAAACCGGGCGCCTTACACGCGGACACCTTGACGATACCGCGCATATTGTTGACCACCAGGGTAGCCAGCGCTTCGCCTTCGACGTCTTCCGCCACAATCACCAGCGGCCGGGAAGCCTTGGCGACCTGCTCCAGCAGGGGCAGCATTTCGCGGATATTGGAGATCTTTTTCTCGACCAGCAGGATGTAGGGCTCTTCCTGGTCTGAGCTCATGCTCTCCTGGTTGTTGATGAAGTAGGGTGACAGGTAGCCGCGGTCAAACTGCATGCCCTCAACCACCTCCAGCTCGTTCTCCAGGCCGGAACCTTCCTCGACCGTGATAACGCCTTCCTTGCCGACCTTATCCATGGCCTCGGCAATGATGTCGCCCACCTGGGTATCGCTGTTGGCGGAGATGGTGCCCACCTGGGCGATCGCCTTGTTGTCGGCGCAGGGCGTGGACATCTGCTTGATCTGCTCCACTGCCGCGGCAACCGCTTTGTCGATACCGCGCTTGAGGTCCATCGGGTTCATGCCGGCGGCAACAGACTTGAGGCCTTCGTTGAGGATGGACTGGGCCAGTACAGTCGCTGTGGTGGTGCCATCGCCGGCCTGGTCAGAGGCCTGGGAAGCCACTTCCTTCACCATCTGGGCGCCCATGTTCTCGAACTTGTCCGCCAGTTCGATTTCCTTGGCCACGGATACGCCGTCCTTGGTGACGGTGGGTGCGCCGAAGGATTTGTCCAGGATTGCGTTGCGGCCCTTGGGCCCCAGGGTCGCCTTGACGGCGTCGGCGAGAATGTTCACGCCCTTGAGCATGCGCGAGCGAGCTTTGTCGCCAAAATATACATCTTTAGCTGCCATGATCTGATTCCTTTAATTTACCAATTCAAATGTTGTGAGATGCAGGGAAACGCTTTCCCGACCCTTTACTCGATAACCGCGTAGATTTCGCTTTCACCCATGATGATCAGCTCTTCGCCATCCACGTCGATGGTGTTGCTGCCGGCATACTGACCAAACACGACTTTGTCGCCAACTTTCAATGCCAGGGGACGAATGCTGCCATTGTCCAGCGCCTTGCCCTGGCCAACCGCCACGACCTCACCCTGGTTGGGCTTCTCTTTAGCGGAGCCGGGCAGCAGGATGCCGCCGGCGGTGGCTGTTTCCTCTTCCTTGCGACGGACGACTACACGGTCGTACAACGGACGGATTTTCATCTCTATTACTCTCCTGGTGACAGATATTTATGGATACCCTCGCGGGGCTGGGCTCAACTATTGGGGCATTAAAGCTGAATTCAAGGCCCCGATTAGCACTCTTTTCAAGAGAGTGCCAATTCTAGTCAGGGGCGGAAGGGAGTCAAGCGCTGCCAGGGCTTCCTCGAAACCCGGGCAATCGGTATATATCTAGTTATATATCAATAGGTTAAGTGATTTCATCGTCATCGAGTCGGCGATACTGGCCCTCGATGGTCACACGGTTGGCCGCGTCGCGCTCGGGGGCGTAGGGCTCGGGCCGGGGGCCAATTAACCAGCCCGCCAGCCGTCGCCGCAGGGGGCCGATCACCACGATGAGGGCGGCAACATCGGAAATCATGCCGGGAATCATCAACAGCACACCCGCCAGGCCGAGGGCCATATCGTCCAGCAGCAGCCGGGGCCCCACCAGCTGGCCCTGCTGGCTCTGCCGCAGGCGCTCGACCATGCCCCGCCCCTGCCGCTGCAGGAGGGCGATGCCCAGCAGCAGCGTGAGCAGGACATAGCCCAGCGCAAACAGGGCACTGGTCTTGATACCCAGCTGTATCAGGCTGAAAAGCTCCAGCCAGGGCAGGAGGATGATCAACAGGCGCATGCGCGACTCTCCGTTTTGCGCAGTATGGGGTCTGGGGGACAATTTACAAGGCGGCTACCTGTGCGCCTGTTACTGGCCGCCCCTGCAGGGTCGGCCGCCGCCGGCCGCCTTTGCCCGTCATAACACCGGTGATAGAATCGCGCCCGCCCGCAGCGGGCGCAACGCCCGAGGGAAGGACACATTGTCGGTGCAACTATCCGTAGATCGGGCCGTTAACCGGGCCTACCTGGTCCTGACAATCGCCCTGCTTGCGGGCCTGTCCGCCTACCTGTTCCACCCCACCCTGTTCCAGGACGGGACCCTGGTGCACGGGGACAACGTGCACCATGGCTATTCATTCCTGAAGTTTCACCACGACATCCTCCAGCAGAACCTCTCGCCCCTGTGGACCCGGCTGATTTACGGCGGCCATGCCCTGTTCGCCGAGGGCCAGGCGGGCCTGAGCAACCCGATCAATTACCTGGTGGCCTGGCTGCTGCCACCCGAGTTCGGCCACAACCTGCTGCACTGGCTGGCCATGACCGCATTCGGCGTCGGCTGCTATGGCCTGTGCCGATCCCTGGCACTCAGCCCCCCGAGCTCGCTGTTTGCGGCGCTGGCGGCGGCGTTTTCCAGCCTGGCGATCCATACCAATACCAGCATGATCGCTGTCGAGGCCATGGTGTGGGTACCCTGGACCATGTGGGCCTTCGAATCCTGGCTGCGGGATCCGCGCCCCGGGCGCGCGGTACTGTTCGGCCTGGCGACCGCCATGCTGGTGTTTTCCGGTTATCCACACTTCCTGCACGGTACCGTTGTCTACCTCCTGGCAAGCCTGTGCAGCCTGTTCCTGGGCGGATCGCTGCGGGCGACGATTCCCCGGTTCATAGGAACCCACTGGCGCAGCGGCCTGCTGGCGATTGCCGTCTGCGTCGCCCTCTCAAGCGTGCAGTGGCTGCCGCTGCTGGAACTGGCCTCCCTCTCACATCGCAGCGATGGAGTTGGGATCGTCGTTAACGGCACCACCGAGTTCCTGCTGCGGGGCCTGCTGTACTCCACTGATAACTTCAACAGCTCGGAGGCCATTGCGCCCGCCTGGTTCCCCAACACCGGCAGCCTGCTGGTCTGCCTGCTTGCCTCCGGGTGCCTGGTTGGCACCGGCAGCGCCCGGGTGAAGGGCCACATCGTCGCCACCGCGCTGCTGCTTATTCTCGGCTTCGGCACCCTGTCCCCGCTGTACCGCATGATCATCGACTACAACCTGATTCCCGGGATACGCAGCTTTCGCCTGATGTTCCCCTATTTCATTATGACTGTCGTCGGCGTGGCCGTACTGGCGGCCAGCGCGCTCGACGACCTCGGCAGGCTTGCGCGGAAGCAACTGTCCACGCCAGGCCCTGGCGCGATCATCCGCACGGGTGCGCTCCTGCTCGCCTGGGGCGCGCTGCTCTATCACTTCCACACGGACCAGGCGCCGCTGGCCAACTACCTGGTAGCGGCGCTGGGCCTGGCGGGATTCGTGCTGCTGGCCGCTGTCGACAGGTTGCGCCTCTACCCCCTGTGTGCCTGCGTGCTGCTGCTGGCGGAAATTCTCGGGCTGAAACTCGCGCCCTTCGGCACGGTGGAAACCGGACTGCTGGCCAGGGAGCCCCCCGCGGTGAGTTACATCCGATCCACCCCCGACCACGACCAGTTCAAGCACTACCAGTTGGGCCTCGCATCCCTCACCTTTTCCAACCCCTACACCTGGGAGCTGGGAAACAGGGCAATGGGGGAACTCAACAGCCTGGTGGCATCCACCAACCTCATCTGGGGGATTCCCTCGTTCAGCGGCGCGCTGGCCCTGAAGTCCGCGCCCAAGCCGACGATAGACGAGGTGGTGGAACTGGAACTCGAAGGGCAGGCTGACGACAGACCCGGCAGCAGGCTGATGGACATCCTGTCGGTCAAGTGGCTTTCCGACAGCCGGCGCGGGATAACCCCCAGCCGGCACCTGGTGCCGATAAAAGACCCGACGGGCAATGTGATCGTCTGGGAAAACCCCTATGCCCGGCCGCTGGTACAGACCTATACCCAGGCACGTTTCGTTGCGAACTGGGAACAGGCGCTGGATGCCCTGCGCCAGGGTGCGGCGGATCATCTCCAGCTCGAGGCCGACCCCGGTGAATTCGCGGAGCCCATAGCGCCGGGGGCAGATAACGAAATTGTGCTGAAAACGCTGAAGTCTTCGGACACCCAATACCGCTTTGTCGCCAACTCAGAGGCGGGCTTCTGGCTGTTCCTCGCCGATACCTGGCACCCGGGCTGGCGCGCGAGGATAGATGACCAACCGGTGCCGGTGTATCGGGCCCAGGTACTGGGCAAAGCGATTTTTGTGCCCCCCGGGAAACACGGCGTGAAAATCTACTTCAAATCCGCCAGTTTCAGGCTGGGCGCCGCGATATCGGCAGCGGCGCTGGCGGGCCTGCTGGTTTACGCCGCGATCGCTTGCGGCAGGCGCGTGAAGGCGCGCCGCCAACGGCGCTGATCAACGCGAACTATTTCTGCAGCTGGTAGGTGTATGCGCCGGCGAAGGGAAAACGAAAACCCGCCGGCAGCAGCGCCTCATAGACCTGGCCCGCGCTGCTGAAAATCGCCGCCCCCAGTTTCTCCACCAGGTCGGAAGAATTGCGACGGGCGCCAATAGTGGTTTCAACCCGGGCAAAGCCGATAGCCCGACACATCCGCTCGAAGTGCGCTGGCGCAAAATCGTTGAGATGCATGGGCGCGTACATCAAGGGGCGCCGCAGCAGTTTGGCGAAGGGGAAAAAGGGCCGGGTGTAGGGGATGCGGATGATCGCCAGGCCCTCGCTGGCCAGCAGCCCGTGGATGCGCTGCATCATCGCGCGCGGGTCGAACACATGTTCCAGCACATAGAACGAGGTGATCACGTCGAAGCTGCCCGGCGCCAGGTCGAGGTCCTCGAAGTTGGCGGCGTGGGCTGCGATGTGCGGATAGTGTTCGCGACAATAGCCGATGGCATTGGACGAGGGGTCGACCCCGGTGGCCTCCCACCTGGACGCATCAAACTGGCTGAGAAAGTGCCCGTAGGAACTGCCGATGTCGAGGATTCTGCCAGTGTCCCGGTGGGCACTGATCTGGCGGTAGATGCTGGCAAAGATCGCGGACATTTCACCGCCCCAGGATTCCGGCAGGCCATCCTGGTCCGGATAGTACTCCTCGTAAAAATCCTTCAGGTCGGCCATGCACGGCCTGGGATTCACGAACACATAGCCGCAACCGGCACAGCGGGTGATTGCAAGATTGTTTTCCCTGGCCACAAGCGTGGCATCGCGCCCATCGCACACCGCGCAGGGAAGTTGCTCGAGCGCCCTTTTCGGTGTATACGGCCGGTAAAAATAATTTTGGTTCATGGGCCGAAAGTATATAGGTTATAGTGATACTGTCGAGCCGCGCGACACACAAATGACTCCCCATGAAACTGCTTGAAATACGTACTGATGCAGAGGAAATGCAGGCGTGTTCCCGCCTGCTGAAAGCGGCATTTCCCCATGCAACGCACCACAGCGCCAGGTATCTTGAGTGGCTCTATCGCGACAACCCGGCCGGCACTGTCATTGGCTTTAACGCCTGGGAAGCGGACCAGCTCATCGGCCACTATGCCTGCATCCCGGTGGACCTGCGGCTGGACGGACAGGCCTGCCAGGGCTTGCTCGCGCTGCACACCGCCATGCACCCTGCGTATCGCAACGCCGGTGTGATTTACAGCCTCGCCCGGAAAACAATCAAGCTGGCCACTGAACAGGGCTATGCCTGTGTCTACGCCGTTGCAAACGCCGCCAGTACACCGATTTTCGTCAAGGCCCTCGGCTTCCAGTGCGTGTCGCCACTGACCGCGGCTGTCGGTTGGCGCAGGCTGCGACCTGACTGGGGCGCTGCGCTGGCAGCCAATCGCTTCAGGCGCCACTGGAGCGCACCCGGTGCCAGCTGGCGCTGCGCCAACCCGAGCAGTGCTTCCGGCCTGCAGCCGGGCGACCAGGGCAGCATGGTGTTCACCGCAGCTACACCCTATCCGCTGGTGCATGCCTACGGCCTCATGCCCGTGGAATCAGCCCTGCCCGCCACCGGCAGGCCGGCCGGCCGCGGCCTGAAACTCTTCCTTGGGCTGCTGCCGCAGGGAACCTGCCGCTTTGCGGGCTACCTGCCCATTCCCGAGCGGCTGAAGCCCTCGCCCCTCAATTTCATCTACCGCCCACTGGGATCTGCCGCCCCCGCGCAACTGGAGCGCAACGACATCATCCTCGGCTGCCAGGATTTCGATGCCTATTAGCCCGGTGCCACTGCCGTGAACCTGTTTCTGTTTGCCCACCAGGATGATGAATACGGCGTCTATCCCGTGCTGGAAGAACTGGTCGCCGCAGGCGAGCCGATACGCGTCGTTTACCTGACCAGCGGCACCCTCGATGGCCGACCATGCGCGCGGCGCAACCGCGAAAGTACCGGGGTACTGGCGCGGCTCGGGATACGCGGGCAGGACATCCTGTTCCTCGGGACGCAGCTTGGATTGCCGGACGGAAAATTGTGCCAGCACGTCGAGCGCGCCGCCCTGGCGCTGCTGGATCATTGCGGCGCTGCGAACCGCCCAACCCGCATCTACACGCCGGCATGGGAAGGGGGACACCAGGACCACGATGCCACCTGCATCATCGCCTGTTACCTGGCCCGGGCGTTTTCCTGCATTCAGGCGAGCCGCCAGTTTCCCCTTTACCACGGGCAAGGGCTGCCGGGCAGCCTGTGGCGTACCTTCGCGCCACTGCCGGAAAACGGACCGGTGGAGTCGACCCGGCTGGGCTGGCGGCAACGCCTGCGCTACCTGCGCCTGCCCCTGCTCTATCACTCCCAGTGGAAGACCTGGCTGGGACTGTATCCCCTGTACGCGCTGAACCTGCTGAGCCGCGGCCGACAGTACCTGCAGCCGTTGAGCCCACAACGGCTGGGCCGGGCGCCACACCCGGGGCAATGCCTGTACGAGCGGCGCGGCTTCTGCAACCGGGAAGAGTTTGGGTATCACACGAAGGCGTTGGTTGATAAAATCACCGCTGATTGAAACAGCGCGGGCTCCGCCGCAGCGGCCGGGCCTGCCTTCCATCCACCGAGGCACCGCAATGCGCACACTGATCCTGCAGACCATGGCGGAAGTCGCCGAGAGCGCCGACTGCACCCTGGTCGACGACCTCGGTGACGCTACCGTGCTGCTGGAATCCGGCCTCGATTCCCTGGGCTTCGCCATCCTGGTCGCCCGGCTGGAGGAGGAGTTGGGCCGCGACCCTTTCACCGAGCGGGAAGAGGTGGTCTACCCCAGGACCCTGGGCGAGTTCATTGCCATTTATGAGCGGTGAAACCGCCTCCCTGCTGGGAATGATCGAGGCGCACCCGGAGCGGGCGCTGATAATTCACCACGACCAGCCATTCACGCCGGGCTCACTGAGCCGGGCAGCTCGCGACATCAGGGCCCGTCATCCGCAACTGCAGGGCGCGAATGTCGCCCTGCAATGCGCCGATAGCGGCGACTTCCTGCTGCGCCTGATCGCGCTGGACGGCTTTGCCCGGGAGATACTGCTGTTGCCTCCGTGCCTGTCAGGGTCGGCGCTGAAAGGCACGCTCAGCCGTGCAGGGAGCACCCACCTGCTCGATCACACCGGCGCAAGCGCGGTCGCGCCGCCATCGCCGGCAGCTGCAGCCGGCGGCGAGACGCTGTGGCTGTTCACCACCTCCGGCACCACCGGGGAGCCCAAGGTGTTTTCCCATACCCTGCGCAGCCTCACGGTCAGTACCCGGGCAGGCCGCGGCGACGCGCGCGAGTGCCGCTGGGGGCTTGCCTACCAGCCCCATCGCTTCGCCGGTATCCAGGTCGTGCTGCAGGCACTGGCCAGCGGCAATGTGCTGGTGCTGCCGCCGCCGGGGGATATCAACGCCAGCATGGAGGCGTTTGCCAGGCACCGGGTCAACACACTCTCGGCCACACCGTCCCAATGGCGCAACTTTCTCAGCCACGGCGCCCTGCGCGGATGCGCCCTCGAGCAGATTACCCTGGGCGGGGAAATTGCCGACCAGGCGATCCTCAGCGCGTTGGCGCGGCAATTTCCGGCTGCCCGGATCGTGCATATCTACGCATCCACCGAGGCCGGGGTCGGTTTCTCGGTAGCCGATGGCAGGGCGGGCTTTCCTGTCGCCTGGCTGGACCAGGGCCCGCCCCTGCAGCTGAGGATATCCGCCGGCGGTTCACTCCTGATCAGGAGCCCCGCCCTGTCCCGCAGTGAAGCACTGCTGCCGCGCCTGACTGCAGACGGCTATCTCGACACCCAGGACCAGGTCATCGCCAGCGGGGACAGGGTCTATTTCCTGGGCAGGGCATCCGGCGTTATCAATGTCGGCGGCAACAAGGTTCATCCGGAGGAGGTGGAAAGCCTGGTGCGCGAAGTACCGGGCGTTCGCAATGCGCTGGTGAGTGGCAGGAGCAGCCCGCTCATGGGCCAACTGGTGCTGCTGGAAGTGCAGGCGGACGACCTCTCCGCGGCCGCCTGCGCCGAGCTCAAGCGGCGGATTCGCGACCACTGCCGCCAGCACCTGCCAAAATACAAGATGCCCGCCCTGATCAATATCGTGCAGGAGCTGGCGGTGTCCGAATCGGGCAAGGTCGAGAGGAAGCACTGCGGATGAAAGTTGTGGTTGTCACCGGAGGTACCCGGGGGCTGGGCCTGGCCATCGTGCACCGGCTGCTCGATGAGGACTACCGGCTGGTAGCTGTCGGTCGCAATTGCAGCGGGGAACTCACCAGCCTCATACAGGAGAACCCCGGGCGGGTCAGCTTTGAAGCCTATGATTTTGCCGAGACCGCGGGCATCCACGAATTCGCGCTCCACCTCGGGCGCCAGTACGGGCGCATCTACGGTCTGGTGAACAATGCCGCCCTGGGACATGACGGCATACTGGCGACCATGCACGAACAGGAAATTTCCGCGCTGCTGAAGGTCAATGTCGAGGCACCCATACTGCTCACCAAGTACCTGTTGCGTCCCATGCTCATCAATCGCGGCGGGCGGGTCATCAATATCTCCTCCATCATGGCCGGGACCGGCTTCAGCGGCCTGGCCGTCTACGGCGCGACCAAGGCGGCGCTGGGCGGGTTTACCCGGTCCCTGGCGCGGGAGGTCGGCCGGGCCGGCATCACGGTAAATACGGTCGCCCCGGGATACATGCAGACGGACATGACCGGCAGCCTGCAGGGCGGGAAACTCGAGGCCATCAAGCGCAGGAGCCCGCTCGGAAAACTGGCGGGGGTCAGGGACGTGGCCGACGGCGTGGCTTACCTGATGGGAGAATCAGCCGCCATGGTCACCGGCATTACCTTGACCATCGACGCGGGCAGCACGGCATGACGGCTTGCGGGAACGGGAACCCGCGATGATTGCGGTCGTCATACCCTGCTACCGGGTGACCAGGTCGATCCTGCAGGTCATCGCCTCTATCGGCCCGGAGGTCGAGCTGATTTACGTTGTCGATGACGCCTGCCCCGAGTCGTCCGGCAAGCTGGTGCAGGAACACTGCACCGACGCGCGGGTGCGGGTGATATTTCACGAGCGCAACGAGGGCGTCGGCGGCGCGGTCATTTCCGGCTATCGCGCCGCGGTAGAGGACGGTGCCGATATCATCGTAAAACTTGACGGGGACGGCCAGATGGACGCCTCCCTGATTCCCTACTTCGTCGAGCCCATCCAGAGTGGCGAGGCGGACTACACCAAGGGCAATCGCTTCTATGAAATCGGCAGTGTCATGCGCATGCCGCTGGTTCGCCTGGTCGGCAACGCCGGGCTGTCATTCCTGACCAAGCTGTCCTCGGGTTACTGGGGCCTGTTCGACCCGACCAACGGTTACACCGCGATTTGCGCCAGGGTCATACCCTACCTTCCGCTGGATAAAATCGAGCGCGGGTATTTTTTCGAGAGCGACATGCTGTTTCGCCTGAACACCCTGCGGGCGGTGGTGGTGGACCTGCCGGCCGACGCCATCTACGGCGACGAAATCTCGAACCTGAAGATCGCCCGGGAACTGCCCAGGTTTGCCTTCAAGAACCTGCGCAACTTCGGCAAGCGTATTGCCTACAACTACTTCATACGCGATTTCAGCTTCGCCAGCCTGCAATTGCTCCTGGGCGTATGCCTGACGGGCTTTGGGGTGGTGTTCGGCCTGCTCAAGTGGTGGCAGGGCCTGCAAATGGAGTCACTGGCGAGCGCCGGCACCGTGATGCTGGCCGGTCTCAGCGTGATGATCGGCATGCAGATGCTGCTCGGTTTTTTACAGTACGATATTTCCAACCAACCCACTTTCGCTTTTCAACGCAAAATCAAACCGCGGGCCCTCGATCGCCAGGTGTCCAATCGCGGCGGGGCGCCAACATGATTCTGAGTCCAACCCAGTGGGCCGCCGTCATCTGCGTGGTCGGCATGAGCCTCGGCCAGGTACTGTTCAAGGTCAGCGCCAATTCACTCAACGCCTCGGGTTCCATCTTTGCACCCAGGACATTCATCATCCTGGCGGCAACCTTCGGGGTGTACGCCCTGGTTTCAGTGGGCTGGGTGTGGGTATTGCGCAAGGCCCACCTCGGGGAGGTTTTTCCTTTCTACTCCCTGGCCTACATCCTGGTGCCGCTGGCAAGCTACTACCTGTTCGATGAGCGCTTCAGTAACGGTTACCTGTTGGGCGTCGTACTCATAATCGCGGGCTTGTTGTTGTGCGGGCGCGGCTAGGCCCGGGCGGCTCTTTGTTAGGCAGTGCCGAGGGGTTTGGACAGGATGCCCTGCCCGGCGCTATCGACCAGAGAATCTGGCTGGTGGTGACAATGATTCCCGCGGGAAAAGTGGCTACCTATGGCGATGTCGCGCGCCAGGCGGGTATGCCCGGCGCCGCCCGGCGGGTAGGCCGGGCATTGCGCGCCCTGCCCGCGGACAGCGGCATCCCCTGGCACCGGGTGGTCAACGCGCAGGGCGAAATTGTCGTTCCGGCCGGCGGCGCCACACAGCGCCGCCGGCTGGAAGCGGAGGGTGTCGGCTTTTGCACTGACACACGGCTCAAGCTGCGCCAGTACCGTTGGCTGCCGGCTTGATGTTGCGGCGCGCGAATGACTGCGCCAACTTCCCGCGGGAGGCCTGGCGCCAGGTGACGCTGGCTGCACCTGCGGAACTTGCGCTCTACGGCGCACAAAACCGCGGCTTCCTGGATGTGACTCTGGCCAATGACTCCGCGCAGGCACTGATCCCCGGCGCCGATCATGCGATCGCATTTTCCTTCCGGCTGCTCGATCAACGCGGGGAACTAATCCCGCTGGAAGGCAACCGCACGCCGCTTACCCGGGTGGTTGAAGCGGGTGCCAGGCATACCCAGAAGGTCGCGGTCAGTATCCCCGCGCAACATATCGAGGCTGCGGCAGCCGTGCGGATTGGCCTGGTTCACGAGGGGCAGTACTGGGTCGAGAGCCTGTACCCGGAACATCCGCGCACGGTAAAAATAGAGCCCCGCGGGGAACTGGACAGCCTCGATGCGCGCCTGGCGGCGGCAGACCAGCTGTGGCAGAGCGGCAGGGGCAATGGCCTGCGCTGGCCCTATGGCTCGATGATGGTGTCCGAGCGCCACAAGTTACTTTACATGCCGGTGCCGAAGTGCGCCTGCACCCTGCTGAAGTCGATGATGGTGGAGCTGGCCGGCATAGAAAGCCCTGGCATCGCCAGGGAACTGGATGTCCATTTCATCACCGACCGCTTCAATACCGGCGTGCAATTGAAAGACAAGCCCATGGAACTTGCCCGGGACATCCTGGCATCGGACCGGTACCTGAAATTCGGCGTAGTTCGCGATCCATTCGAGCGACTCGCCAGCGCCTACCTCGATCACTTCGTCTACCATCGCCCGAGCCTGGACCACCCGGCGCAGGCCGGGATCAGCTTCAACCAGTTCGTGGCCACCATCCTGCGCCAGGACCCCTACGATCTCGACCCGCACTGGCGGCCCCAGTACCTGTATTTTCTCGGGGTAAAACATATCGGCCGGATTTTTCGCCTGGAGGACATCGACCAGCTGCAACAGTACCTGCGCGAGAACATCGGCGCGGAGTTACATCCCGACCCGGAAAAGACCAGCAGCAGCTCCATGCTGCTCACGAACGATGCGAGCGACTGCAGCGCGATGAACCTTGCGCAGCGAGGGGCCATCCATCCCGACTCATTTCGCTCGAGCAGCCAGGCCGCCGCGATCCGCGAGTACTACCGCGAGGACTTCGCGCTGTACGACGCGGCGGTGTAGGGACGCCGGGGCATGGGCGTATGGAACTGAACGCCAGCGCTCGAGCGCCAGGCGCGCCCATGCCGCGCCTGCCCGGGCTGGACGGGCTGCGCGGCCTCGCCGTGATCGGCGCGATCCTGTTCCACGCAGGATTCAGCTGGGCGCAGGGCGGGTTTCTCGGGGTCTCCACCTTTTTCGTCCTGTCGGGTTTCCTCATCACCAACCTGCTGGTGCGCGAGTGGGACGGCAGCGGCAGTATCCGCCTCGGCCGCTTCTGGGCCCGGCGCTTTCGCCGCCTGCTGCCGGCGGCGCTGCTGACCCTGGCACTGGTGGCACTGCTGTGGTGGCGGCTGGGTACGCCGGAGCAACTGGCAAAGCTGAGGTGGGACCTGCTCGCCGCCCTCGCCAACGTGGCGAACTGGCGCTTCTACCTGGCCGGCAGCAGTTACGCCGACCTGTTCTCGGCGCCAGGCCCGCTGCAGCATTTCTGGTCACTGGCGATCGAGGAACAGTTCTACCTGCTGTTCCCGCCCGCGGTCATTGCCCTGGCACGGCTGGGAGGGCGCCGCCTGCTGGCGCCTGCGCTGACTGTCGCCGTCGCGCTGTCCATCGGCCTCACGCTCGGCCTGGGGGATAACATGGACCGCATCTACTACGGCACGGACACCCGCGCCGCCGAGCTGCTCATCGGCGCGCTGCTGGCACTGTGGTGGTCCAGCCCGCTGCGCCGGATTCCGGCGCACGCCGCGCACTCGGGCAATCGCACTGCCCGCGCCGGGCTGGTCGACAGCGCCGGCGTCGCCGCCCTCGCGCTCATGTTCTGGAGCTGGTGGGCAACAGGCAATACATCGCCGGCACTGGGCTATGGCGCGCTGCCGGCCTACGGCCTGCTCACCGCCTTCATCATCTACGCGGCGACCCTGCCCGGCGCGGTGACCCGCTTGCTCTCACTGGCGCCCCTGCGCTGGATCGGCCTGATTTCCTATGGCCTCTATCTCTATCACTGGCCGGTCTTCCTGCTCCTCGACGAGCAGCGCCTGGGCCTGGCCGCCGCGCCGCTCTTCGCCGTCAGGATGCTGGTGACAACCGCGCTTGCCCTCGCCTCCTACCACTGGCTGGAGATGCCGGTCCGCCGCGGCGCAGTGCTCGGATCGGACCGCGCCGCCGCGGTCGCGGGGCTGGCGGGGATAGGCCTGGTCGCGCTCTGCGCTGTCCTGGTCACCCTGAACCCGCCCCGCAGCACCATACCCTATGCCGACGTGGATCTGCGGGATTTTCCGGCGGCGTCAGCACCGCTCACCGGCGCCGCCGGTGCCAGTGCGGATGCGACGGGCGGCGCCATCGCCGGCACGGTGATGATCGTGGGCGATTCCGGCACGGTGGACGCCTCACCGGCCCTGCGCGCGGCCTTCGAGGCCGCGGGCGCCAGCAGCGTGATCGAGAAGGCCTTTCCCGGGGTCGGGCTGAGCAACCCGCAGCTGCCCTGGCGCGACGCCTACCGCAAGCTGGTCGACGAGCACCGGCCGGGCCTGGTGATCATGATGCTGGGCGCCTGGGACATGCCTTTCGTGAAAGAACAGGGTGATGAGGCCTACGCCCGTATCGTGGACGAGGCGGTGGCGATCCTGACAGCCCGGGGGGCGAGGCTGCTGTGGCTGTCGAGTCTCCCCGGTGGCGCGACCCCGGACCGCGCCGTCAATCGGGTCTACCAGCAACTGCCGCTGCGCTTTCCCGGCCAGGTGGCCTACGCCGACATCGAGGCTGCGCTGCGCGCCAGCGAAGGCGCGAGCCAGGCGGTGACGCTCGAAGGTGCGGAAAACTGGCCGCGCGCCTACACCGCCGCCAATGGGGAAACGGTGCTGCTGCGCAAACCCGACTTCTGGCACCTGTGTCCCAGTGGCGCCGAGCGCCTCGCACTTGCAGTCAACCAGGCAGCCCATGCGCTGGGCTGGGCCGAGCCGGCGGCGCCGGGGTGGCAGCAGGGCAGCTGGCGCACGGATGCGCGCTACGATGATCCGCCGGGCGGCTGCGTGCTCAACTGAAGGGCCCGGGGACAGCAAGCGTCCACCGGCGCGTCATATCCGCCAGAAATCCGCCGGTTTGCCCCAGGCTTCGAGGAAGCGCAGCGAGTCGGGCAATATCCGCTCCCGCACCAGGGCCAGTGAGCGCTGGTCCCAGTGCACGGGTTTATTGAAGGGGCGGCGCAATCCCAGGGGCCTGAGCACACGGTCCTGTGCCTCGGGGCTCAATTTTGCAAGCTTGAATCCCGACCAGTGCCAGGTGCGCAGGCGGCGCAGGACCCGGGTGTCGTAGAGCTTGGAGCTGCCCTCGTTGAGACGCAACTCCTCCACCGCCCGAAAGCTGCTGTCCACACCCAGGTGGCGGAAACACCGCTGCATCTCGCGCTGGGGCTGGCTGCGCAGGTCCTCCAGGAACAGCACCAGGATGGCCTCGGCGCCGAAAGCGTCGACGTATTTTGAGATGCGCTCGAAATACAGGCTGTCCACGATCATCTGCGGAAAGACGTCGAGGCATTCGGCCATGCCGAAAGGCGCGTTCAGGCCGAACTTTACCCCGCTGTGATGCATTTCCCGGTAGCTC
>Ga0105103_10000905_pt1 | contig 16723 bp, 13 predicted proteins | sample PPLLaktember2015_2_FD_79107 | JGI IMG/M metagenome (GOLD analysis project Ga0105103, IMG submission 79107) | Freshwater sediment microbial communities from Prairie Pothole Lake near Jamestown, North Dakota, USA - PPLs Lake P7 Core (6) Depth... | ecosystem: Environmental > Aquatic > Freshwater >...
CACCGCCAATACAGCCACCGAACTGCACCTGGTCGAGCCGCTCGGCTTCCGCATGGACGACCGCGAGCTGAAGCGCGCCGGCCTCGACTACCACGAGTACGCGCGCGTTACGGTCCACCGCGACTTCGACGCGTGTCGTGCCGCGCTCGACGCCGCCGCGCCAGGGCGTCGCTGGTGGGCATTCACGACGCAGGCGGTGTCCTCGCTCTACGACGCGTGCGTCGAGCCGGACGACGTGCTGGTGTTCGGTTGCGAGTCCGTCGGGTTGCCGGTGTCGATCGTCGCGACGTTCCCCGAGGACTATCGGCTGCGCATTCCGATGCGCACGGGCGTGCGCAGCCTCAACCTCAGCAACGCGGTCGCGGTCGCGGTGTACGAGGCCTGGCGGCAACGGGGCTTCGCCGGCGCAGGAAAGTAGGGTCAGACTCGACTTTCGTCGCGTGCCTTGTTGCTGGCCCCAGCCCGCGCCCGCACGAAAGTCGAGTCTGACCCTACTTTCAGTGCGCTTCGGGCCGCGGCTCGCGCCGCAGCGGTCGTCCCATCGCCGAGCCCCCGCAGGGGCGGAACGCGAGCGGCCGGGTCAACGCGCGATGCCGGCGGACCGGCACCGCGCGACCGGCATTCTCTCTACATGCACCTCTCGTATCCGTGCACTGCATTCGTACCCTGGTCAAGCACCTGGTCACAGAGATCGAATCCCTGCGGCGCACCCTGGTACTTGAAGGCGGAAAGGGCATTGCCGCTCGTGCCCGGCCTGAACCAGACGCACGGCAGCATCGGCGAGGCGTTCACACCTGCGTAGGTGCCCCAGAAGTGCTCGTTGACGAACTGGTTGCCGTCGGAGGAAACGATCATGCCTGCGTTCGTCCCCGTCGCCGGCGTGACCGTGCCGTAGTCGTTGTTCGCGAAGCGGTTGCTGCCGCAGGCTGCCTGCACCGTCACCTGCGATCCCATCGCGACGAGTTCGGTCAACCGGTTCTTCTCGATGCGATTGTCCGTCGCGCGATAGGTCACGGTCGCGCTCGGCGCGAACATAGTCAGCAGGATGCCGTTGAGCAGAAGCTCGCCGTCAACGACGTTGGACCGGAGGACTACATTGGAGGATGCCAACGACACGCCGCTCTTCGATGGCAGGGTCGACGACGGCCCGGCGTAGCCACCCGTGATGTGGTTGCGTTCAATGAACACCGGCGTCGTCGTCCCTCGTACGCCAATACCGGCTGATACCGGCGGGCCACCGTAGCCGCAGTTCGTGATCGTGTTGCCCGCCACAATAACCGTACCATCGTTGCGGTCGATGCCCACACCGACGAACGCGAATCGGTCGATCTCGTTGGCCATGATTTGGGCGTCCATCGCCGAGAGGTTCATGAGGATCCCCGTTTCGACGTACGGAGCGGTCGGCGGAATTGTGATCGGCGACGCGCGGCGGATTCGATTGTTCATCACACGGAAGACGCCGAACAACTGCTGATTGGGCGCTGTCAGGACGCCGGTCGCCTCGATGGATGTCGCCGCGCCAAAACCGATGCCCGTGTCATCCGGCTTCACGTCGTAGAGCACGCAGTCGCTGACCTCGAGCCCGGCGGTCTTGGCTACCTGGACTGCAGCGAGCGATGGATAAGCGAAGAAGACGTTCCTCACGGTGAGCTTCGTTGGCGCCGACGCGAAATATGGGCACGAGAACGCCCGCTTGCCTCCGTATACGACAGTGCGATCCGGCATGTAGCCAGGCTCGGGAGTTGGGTCGTAGGGGAACGTCATGGCAGTCGGAGACATGAGTTCGCCGAGGATCGTGACGTCCTTTATGACTCGGACAGTACCTCTGTCGGGGCTGGGATAGGCGCCGCCGAAGTTGAAGAACTGCGGCGCACCAGCCGCATCAGTCGCCTTGAGGCGTACGACGCCGCCCCCCGCATAGGTGCGCCCCGATGGGCCGGTGCCCCCGTTTACCGCCGCGGTGACCTCGAGCACATCGACCGGATAGAGACCCGTCGGATGGACATCCACGGCGACAGGTGCGGGAGCCTGCGGGCTTGCGGCCAAGGCAATGCCACCGGCTCCCGAAGCGAGCGCGGCGACGCCCGCCGCTCCGGCGCCCAACGCCCGCAGGAACTCGGCGCGCGTCAGAAGCGGCGCGCCGGACGAAAGGGAACGGATAGTCGTACGTGACTTCATGGCGACCTCCTTCGGCATGCGCACGCGATTCGCGCACATGCTCACGATCGACCTGCGACAAGGAATCTGCTCCGCGGCGCCACACGAGCCACATCCGTCGCGGGAACGGCACCGGGCAGGGATGCAATCGACAACAGGCGAGAAGCCGTCAAAGCCGCCCTCCTCCACGGATTGCCCACCTAAAGTACGCTCGTCGGAGCGCGCGACCTTGGCCCTCGGTCAATTGCAGGCGGAATTTTCCTCGTCTATGAAGCGGGCAACGCCGAAACCCACGAGAAGCAACTGGAAGATACGTAGCGTCCGAGGATTGAGGACGCCAAAGAGTGGCGCGGCTTGACGTGTGTCAATCCGCCACGATGCGTCCTGTGTGCTGCGCGAGTACCGTAACCTCATCGCCCACCGGCGAACCTTCCTTTCCACGCGGGAGCTGAGTTGGGCGGGCGATTAGTACGCATAGTGGCGAGTCCCCGCGATGCCACGAAGGCATCGGGTGCCGTGTTCGTCGCGAAGCGAACGGACTGACATCGATCACGCGTGGCGGGCTACAGATGCGGGCGATGCAGCTCGCGCCCGAGGAGAGGGATACCATGAAACTCCATCGATCTCTGCTTGCGGCCGGCTGTGTCGGCCTGCTGTACGTCACGCCGGCCGCGGCCCAGGCGGTGTTCACCGAACTGATCGCCAGCGAGACGTTCGCCGCGTCGCCCGTCGAGGGCGTGGTGAACTGCCGTGGGCAGGTGATGCCCACGGGGAACTTCTATGCCCCCTGCGGGCTCGGCGTGCCTGGGACGATTCGTGGCCGCCAGATCTTCTATCTGGAAACGGTAGCCGGTCACCCGGAGCTCAACGGCCTGAACACCGTCATTGCGAACATCAACTTCGACGAGAACGCCGACGGGCGGATGTGGGGGACGTTCGAGTGGACTCTGCTACAACCTCCGGGTGGCAGCTTCGCGGGTACCTTCGCCGGAACGGTGAACCTGACGAGTGGCGCCTTGCAGGTCAAGCTGATTGGCCACGGACAGGGCGACGTGGAAGGTCTGCAGGTCAAGGGTGACGACGTGCACACCTTGTATCTTCAACCAGGCGTCGTGACGTTCCGCGTGTTGAACCCCGGCGGGAAGAACTAGGGCAACGCGCTCGTCGCGATGTGGTGCCGCCGAACCCAACGCCCGGCGGCACCAGGGTTTCTCCCCCGGCGCGGGAAAGTAGGGTCAGACTCGACTTTCGGCCGGCGACGGGCCGGCACCAGCACCATCGCTCGCGGCGAAAGTCGAGTCTGACCCTACTTTCAGTGCGCTTCGGGCCGCGGCTCGCGCCGCAGCAGTCCCGCCACCGCTTCGCGCACGGGAAGGTCCTCGTGCAGCACCCGGTCGACGGCTTCGGCGATCGGCATGTCGATCGAGTGCTGCGCCGCGAGCACTCGCACCGCACGGGCCGCCTGCACGCCTTCGGCGACGTGCCCGAGGTCGGCGAGGATTTCGGACAGCCCGCGTCCCTTCGCGAGGGCGAGGCCCACGCGACGGTTGCGCGACAGGTCGCCGGTACAGGTGAGCACCAGGTCGCCCAGGCCCGCGAGTCCCATCATCGTCTCGCGCTTGCCGCCCAGCGCCACTGCGAGCCGCGCGGTCTCGGCAAGGCCGCGCGTGATGAGCGCCGCGCGCGCGTTGTGGCCGAAGCCCAGGCCGTCCGAGGCTCCCGCCGCGATCGCGAGCACGTTCTTCACCGCGCCGCCGGTCTCCACGCCGGCGATGTCCTCGCTCTCGTAGGCGCGCAGCGTGTCGCCGCGCAGCAGTGCCGCCACGTCGGCGGCGACACCGGGTGCGGTCGCAGCGACAGCCAGCGCGGTCGGCAGACCGCGCGCGACTTCCTCCGCGAAGCTCGGACCCGACACCACCGCCACGGGCGCGGACCACAGCGGCGACAGACGCTGGTGCGGCAGCACGGGACCGTCGTCGCCGGAGACAAAGCCCTTCGCCAGCCACACCAGCGGCGCGAGAGTGCCCCGGGACGCGAACGTTCTCGCGACCTCCTCGAGGGCCGCCGCCGGCGTCGCGACGACGAGGAAGTCGACACCCACGACGCGATCGGGATCGGCCGTCACCTCGAGCGATCGAGGCAGCGCGACTCCGGGCAGGTACCGGACATTCTCGCGCGCCCGGCGTATCGCATCGGCCTGCTCCGCCAACCGCGCGACGAGGCGCACGCGCGGCGCGGCCGTGGCGCGCGTCGCGAGGTGCAGCGCGAGCGCCGTGCCCCATGCGCCGGCGCCGAGAATCGCGACGGTCACGGGCATCGGTGTGTCGCTGTCAGAGTCCGAAGACTTGCGTGATGCGGACGTAGCCGCCCGTGCCGTCGCGGTGGCGCACCTTCACCCAGCCCGGCCAGGCGGTCGTCGACGGCGAGCTCGCCGCCTCGGCGAGCTCGAGCAGCACGTTCTGCTCGGCACGGAACACGAGCGGCGCGGCGTCCTCGGCACGCTCGCGCACGTCGGCCACCGGCGTGCGCACGAGCAGCGTGCGCTTGTCGCCGAGCGCCTTGCGCTCGATCCAGCCGATCGTGCCGCCGGCGTCGCGGACCTTGGCCCAGCCCTCGACGATGACGATGATCTCCACCGGCACGTCGCGCCCGTAGAGAAACTGCGGCTTCGACTTCGCCGAGGGGCCGTCGTAGAGGATCGTCGGCGCCTCGGCGGTCGCGCGGAACTCGGCGGCGCTCACGGCGCCCGCGAATGCCATGACCACCACGATCAAAGCCGCTGCGAACGAGTCCCGTGCCACGCCGTCGCCTGCCTTCGCCTCACGCTGCCCGCACGTCACGGATGCTGGAGGTCAGGAATTCAACGCCGGGGCCGGCGCCGGCTGCTGCTGCGCAATCTGCTGGGCGTAGAGGGCCTCGAAGTTGATCGGGTGCAGGTGCACCGGCGGATAGCCCGCGCGCTGGGTCGCGTCGGCGATCGTCTCCCGCACGTACGGGAACAGCACCGTCGGGCAATGGATCGCCATCACCGGCTGCAGCCGGTCGGCCGGAACGCCCTTGATGGTGAAGATGCCCGCCTGTGCCGCTTCCACCAGGAACAGCGTCTTGTCCCCGCTCTTCGCGGTGACCGTGATCGTCAGCACGCTCTCGTAGACATCCTGCGCGATCGCATCGCTGCGCGTGCGCAGCTGCACCTCGACCTGCGGTGGCTCCTGGAGCTGGAACGACTGCGGCGACCCGGGGTTCTCGAGCGAGAGGTCCTTGACGTAGATCCGCTCGATCGCGAACTGGACCATGTTGGCGGCGCCGGCGTCCGGCGCGGGCGGGAGTTGCGTTTCGGCCATGAAGATTCCCAGGAAAGGTCAAATCCGGCATTTTACGCCGGGATGAGTGCGGGCCCATTGCACACGCGGGGGCCCGCGCCGCGCTACGACGCGGCGAGCAGCGGCACGAGCCCGCCGGCGCGGTCGAGCGCGGCCAGGTCGTCGAAGCCGCCGACGTGCTTGTCGCCGATGAATATCTGCGGCACGGTACGCCGGCCGGTGCGGGCGATCATCTCGTCGCGTCTCGCGGGATCCTGGTCGACGCGGATCTTGGTGATGTCCTTCACGCCCTTCGCGGCGAGAAGACGCTCGGCCTGCACGCAATACGGGCAGACCGCGGTGGAATACATGACGACGTTGGACATGAATCTGCTCTATTTCGCTTTCTCGACTGGCAACCCGGCGTCCTTCCATGCCCGGTAGCCGCCGTTCAGGTGGTAGATCTCCTTGAAGCCGACCTTGGCGAGCCCTGCGCCGGCCATCCGGCTGCGGTTGCCCAGTTCGCAGTAGGCGATCACGGGACGGGCAAGGTACTTGCCGAATTCCGCGGAACGCGACTCGATCTGGGACAGCGGGACGTGCATCGCGTTCGGCAGGCGCCCTCCCTCGTACTCGCGAGTCTCGCGCACGTCCAGAAGCAGCGCGTCCCGGGTGTTGACGAGGTGGGTCACGCCCAGCGTGCCCAGTTCCTTCATCGGCGAGAAGCGCCGCTGCACGAGCGGCCAGACCAGCATCGCGCCGGAGGCGAAGGCGACCAGGATCAGGATCCAGTTTTCTTGGAAGAACGACATTCGGGGCGGGGCTCGGCGGCAAAGCTAAAATGATAACGCAGCGCAGCAAACCCTACCGAGCGAGCTTCGAGCCCCGATGGCCACCCACACCCCTCCCGCCTCGGCGCACCCCGCCGCCCGTCCGCCCGTCGGCCCGCAGTTCCGTCCACGGGTTCGGCCACTGGTGCTGCTGATCCTCGACGGCTTCGGCGCCCGGCCCGACGCCCCCGACAACGCGATCAGCCGAGCCCACATGCCCCATTGGCGACGGCTCCTCGCCGAATGCCCGCACACGACGATCGACGCCTCGGAAGGCCACGTTGGCCTGCCGGGCGGGCAGATGGGCAACTCCGAGGTCGGGCACCTCAACATCGGTGCCGGGCGCGTCGTCTACCAGGACCTGACGCGCATCGACCACGCGATCGAGACCGGCGAACTCGCGCAGAACCCGGTGCTCGGCGACGCCGTCGCCGCCGCGAAGGATGGCGGCCGGGCGTTGCACGTGCTCGGGCTGCTGTCGCCCGGCGGCGTGCACAGCCACGAGAAGCACATCGCCGCGCTGGTCGAGATGGCGGCCGCGCGCGGCGTCTCCCGGATCCTGGTGCACGCGTTCCTCGACGGCCGCGACACGCCGCCAAGGAGCGCGGCCGCGTCGCTCGCGTTCATGGACGGCGTGTGTGCAAAGGCGAGCACGGCCGCCGTGTCGGCGCGCATCGCCACGGTTTGCGGCCGCTATTACGCGATGGACCGCGACCAGCGCTGGGAGCGGGTCGAGGTTGCGTATCGCATGCTGGTCGACGGCGTCGCGCCGTTCACCGCGAGGTCCGCGCAGGCGGGCCTCGACGCCGCGTATGCGCGCGGCGAGAACGACGAGTTCGTGCAGGCGACGACCATCGCCGATGCCGGTGGCGCGCCCGCCCGGATGGACGACGGCGACGTCGTCGTGTTCATGAACTTCCGCGCCGACCGCGCGCGGCAGATGACCCGCGCGCTGACCGACCCGGCGTTCGACGGCTTCCCGCGGGCGCGGCTGCCGAAGTTCGCGCGCTACGTGTGCCTGTCCTCGTACGGCGACGAGTTCTCGCGGCTGCCGGTGGCGTTCGGCCCGCAGACGATCACCAACAGTTTCGGCGAGTACGTGGCCTCGCTCGGCCTCACGCAGCTGCGCATCGCCGAGACCGAGAAGTACGCGCACGTCACCTACTTCTTCAACGGCGGCACCGAGGACGTCTACCCGGGCGAGGACCGCATCATGGTGCCCTCGCCGAAGGTCGCGACCTACGACCTGAAGCCCGAGATGAGCGCGCCCGAAGTCACCGACAAGCTGGTCGGCGCGATCGGGAGCGGCAAGTACGACGCGATCATCTGCAACTACGCGAACGGCGACATGGTCGGGCACACCGGCATGCTCGAGGCCGCGGTCAAGGCGGTGGAGACCCTCGACGCGGCGGTCGGCCGCGTGGTCGAGGCGACCCGGAAGGCCGGCGGCGAGGTGCTGATCACCGCCGACCACGGCAACGCGGAAATGATGCACGACCCGTCGACCGGCCAGCCGCACACGGCGCACACGCTGAACGTCGTCCCGTTCCTGTACGTCGGCCGGTCGGCGCGGCTCGTGGCAGGGGGCGAGCTGAAGGACGTCGCGCCGACGATGCTGGCGCTGATGGGGCTGCCGCAGCCTGCCGAAATGACCGGAAGGTCGCTGGTCGCGCTGACCTGCTGACCGGCGACGACCCGGCCACCCCGTCCCGGGGCCCGAGGGAACTCCGGGGGCTTCGCGCGGCCCAACCGCGGCCACCGGGATTCCGGGCCGGTCGGGGGGTTGGACGGTGCGGGCGGCGCTTCCGGCCCCGCGGCAAGTCGAGCATACTGCGTGGACAGTGGTGAACCCGGCCCAAGCGGCCGGAGGCGGCGGTGACGCCGGAACCCCGAGGGACAGAGACGATGCGTGACGGATTCAAGAAGGCCGGCCTGATCGGCCTCGGTACGGTGCTGGGGGTGCTGCTGTCCCTCAACTTCTCGGCGGTCGCACAGCGCGAAGCGCGCCTGCCGATCCCGTACGAGGACCTCCAGCTGCTCTCCGCGGTCTTCGGCAAGATCAAGAGCGACTACGTCGAGCAGGTGCCCGACGACAAGCTGATCCGCGAGGCGATCAACGGGATGGTGCGGGGCCTCGACCCGCACTCCGACTTCCTGGACGCCGACGCCTTCAAGGAACTGCAGGTCTCGACCCAGGGCAAGTTCGGTGGCCTCGGCATCGAAGTCGGCGTCGAGGACGGGGTCGTGCGCGTCGTCTCGCCCATCGAGGACACGCCGGCGTTCCGCGCGGGCATCAAGTCGGGCGACCTGATCGTGAAGATCGACGACACCGCGACGCGCGGCATGCCGCTGTCGAAGGCAGTGGAGAAGATGCGCGGCAAGCCGGGCACCGACGTCGTGCTCACGATCTTCCGCAAGGGCGTCGACCAGCCGTTCGACGTCACGCTGGTCCGCGAGGAGATCAACGTCAAGAGCGTGCGCGCGAAGATGCTCGAGCCGGGCTACGGCTATGTCCGCGTGCGCAACTTCCAGGAGCGCACCGGCGAGGACCTCGCCAAGGCATTGCGCGACTTCTACAAGCAGGGCGAGCTGAAGGGCCTCGTGCTCGACGTGCGCAGCGATCCGGGCGGCCTGCTCAACCAGGCGGTGGCGGTGTCGTCCGCATTCCTGCCGAAGGACGCGCTGGTCGTCTACACCGACGGCCGCACGCCGGACGCCCGCATGCGCCTCACCGCCTCGCGCGAGAACTACCTGCGCGGACGCGGCGAGGACTACCTGCGCGACCTGCCGGCCGCGGTGAAAAAGGTGCCGATGGTCGTGCTGGTCGACGGCGGCACGGCGTCGGCCTCCGAGATCGTCGCGGGCGCGCTGCAGGACCACAAGCGCGCGACCGTGATCGGTGCCTCGACGTTCGGCAAGGGCTCCGTGCAGACGATCCTGCCGCTCGGCAACAACGCCGGCCTCAAGCTCACCACGGCACGCTACTTCACGCCGTCGGGCCGCTCGATCCAGGCCAAGGGCATCGAGCCCGACGTCTTCGTCGACGACGGCCGCGACACGTCGAACCGGATCCGCGAAGCGAACCTCGAGCGCCATCTCGAGACCGGCAAGGGCGAGGCCGGCGCCAAGCCGTCCGGCGCCGCGGTGAAGCCCCCGTCCGCCCCGGACGCCGCCAAGGAAAACAAGGAGCCCCAGGGCGCGACGCCGCCGCGTTTCGAGTTCGGCGCACCCGAGGACTTCCAGTTGCAGCAGGCGATGAACCACCTCAAGGGGGAGCCCGTGATTGCCTCGGTGCGCCAAACGGCGGCAGCGAGCACGCAACCGGCCGAAGCCAAGCCGGTCGCCAAGTAGCCGCCGCGCTTCGCACCGCAACGCCCGGCCTCGGCGCCGGGCGTTTTGTTTTTGGGCCCGCCCCGCCGACGATCACCGGTCGAACCCGGACGGGGGTATCCTCGCGCCTCCCGCGCCCGGCGCCCCCGGTCTCCAGATGTCCCAGGCCGTCCCCCTCCCCGCCGCCCATTCGCGCCGGCCGCTGCTGGCGTGGATGCTCTACGACGTCGCGAGCTCGACCTACGCCGCCGTCGTGCCGTCGGTGCTGTTCGCGTTGCACTTCACGGCCGACATCGCGGCGGGCCGCCCCGACGCCGCCGCGCTGTGGGGCATCACCTCGGCGGCAGCGCTGCTCGTCGCCGGCATCGTCGCCCCCTTCGTCGGCGCGTGGGCGGACGGGCGTCGCGCGCACACGCCGCTGCTCGCCTTCTTCACGCTGCTCTGCTGCGTGGCAACGGCGCTGCTGCCGTTGCCCGCGCCCGGCGAGATCCTGTATGCGGCCTGCGTGTTCATCACCGCCCAGGTCGGCTACATCGTCGCGATCTCGCTCTACGACGCCTACCTGGAGCGACTGGGCCCTGCCGCCGGGGGCGCCGAGCGGTTGTCGGCACGGGGCTGGGCCGTGGGCTTCCTCGGCGGCATCGTCGTCGTACTGGTCCTCCTCGCCCTGCCCCGCGATACGCGCGGCGCCCCGGATCCGGCGCTCGCGTTTCCGGTCGTCGGACTGATGTTCCTGGCGATCGCGATACCCGCGATCAATGGCCTCCGCGGCGTCCACCCGGCCCCAAGCGCTGCTGCCGCCGGCGTCCACCCGTGGCGACGGGTTGCGCACACGCTCGCGCACTGGCGCGAGCAGGCGCCGGCGATGCGCTTCCTGGCAGCGATGTTCCTGATCAACGACGCGATGGTCACGGTGAGCGTCTTCGTCGCGGTCTATCTGCGCGATCACTTCGGCATCGCCATGGCCGACGTGCTCTGGCTCACGCTGCTCTACCACCTGATCGCGCTGCCGGCGACCTGGCTGTTCGGCGCGCTCGCGCACCGCGCCACGGCGCGTACCGCCGTCGCGATCTCGATCGGCATCTGGATCGCGACCATCCTGCTGCTGGCCTTCGGCAGCGGGCGCGGGGCGGCGGTGGCGATCATCGTGATGCTCGCGTCGGTGCTCGGCTCGACGCAGGCGCTGCTGCGCGGCATGTACGCGCGCATCGTGCCGGCGGAACGCGCGGCCGAGTTCTTCGGCTTCAATGCGCTCGCCGGACGGCTTTCCGCTGCGCTCGGGCCGCTCACGTTCGCGGCCGTCGCCGCGGCGACCGGCAGCTCGCGCGTGGCGATCCTGTCGCTCACGCTGTTCCTGGTGGGCGGAGGCGTGCTGCTCTGGCGCAGCGTCGGCCCGCGCGAGCCGGCGGCCTGAGGCCGGTCCCGCTCACCGTGCCGGGCGCCGCGGCGCTGCGGACTCGAGCTCCCGGGCGAATTGGGCGAGCTCGGCGTTGTCCGGCTCCAGCCGGGCGAGCAGCTTCGCGCGCTGCGTAGCCTTCGTGACGTTGCCGGCGTCGCGCTCGTAGCTCGCCAGCGCGAACAGGATCTCGCGATCGTAGGGATGTCGCGCGAGCGCCGCCTCGAGCGTCTTCGTCGCCTCCCCCCGCTTGCCGGCGTCGTGCAGCGCGACACCGTAAACGTAGGCGAAGCGCGGGTCGCCGGGTGCCAAGCGTGCCGCCTCCCCGAGCGCGGCGAGCGCCTCCGGCACGCGCTTCTGGCGGACCAGCGACAGCCCGAGCGCGTGGCGGGCGCCGGCGGCCGACGAATCCGCCTTGATGGCGTCGCGCAGCACGGCCTCGGCCTCGCGCTCGCGCCCGCGCGCGCGGTGGAGATCGGCGAGATTCACGGATGCGGGACCGTAGGTGGCGTCGAGCGCGAGCGCGCGCCGGTACGCCGCGATCGCCTGCTCTTCCTGACCGCGCGCGGCGTGGTAGCCGCCCAGCTCGGTCTGCGCCTCGGGCCGGTCGGCGTTGAACTTCAGCGACGCCAGGTACTCGTCCTGCGCGCTCGCGAGGCGCGCGCGGTCGTCCGGCGCGAGGCGCGACTCGGGCACGCCCGCGAGGCCGCGCGCGGCTTCGATGCGCACCACCCGCACCGGGTCGGCAAGGAGCCTCGGCAACAGACGCGCACGCAGCGACGGGTCGGTGTCGCGAATCGCGATCGCGGCGGCAAGACGGACCAGCGAGTCGCCGTCGCCCATCGCCTTCTCGAGGGCTGGCAGCGTCGCGCGACCCGGGTGCCGCACGAGTCGCGCGATCGCGCTCGCGCGCGCGATCGGGGGAACTGTGGGGTCGGTCACGAGCGACGCGAGCGCGGCCTGCGCGCCGGGCGTGCCGAGATCGCCGGCGGCGAGCGCCTCGGCAAAGGTCTGCTGGCCGGGCTTGCGCTCGGGGTACCAGCGCGCGACGGCGTCCGCCGCCCACTTCGCCCCCTCTTTCGCGTGGCAGTTGCCGCAGGCGTTCGGGGTGCCCAGCGTGACGGTACGATCCGGCCGCGGGATGCGCATCGAGTGGTCGTGCCGCGGGTCGACCACCATGTAGGTCGTCGTCGGCATGTGGCACGACGCGCATGCCGCGCCGGGCGAGCCGGGCTTGTGACGGTGATGCGTGGCGGCGTCGAAGCGCGACGGCGCGTGGCACTGTCCGCACACGGCGTTGCCCGGCACGCGCAGCTTCTGGCTGTGCGGGTCGTGGCAGTCGGAACAGGTCACGCCCTTCGCGTGCATGCGGCTCTGCAGGAACGAGCCGTGGTTGTAGACCTCGTCGCGCATCTGCCCGTCGGCGTAGTACAGGCCCGGCTCGAGCAGCGCGATACGATAGGCGTTGCCGAGCGGCGCGCCGGGATGCCAGGTGTCGTCGAACTGGCCGCGCCGCGCGTGGCATCGCGCACAGGCCTCGATCTCCCGGCTCGACGTTCGCGGCGCGGAGCGGGTCGCGTTGCCGGTCGCGGCGTCGATCGCCCACGTGACGCCCCGCCGCTCGTCCAGCGCGACCGGGAGCCCCTTCGATGCGTCGGCCCTGCGTGCATTCGGGTCGAGCTTCGCCCACCCAGCGTGGTTCGAGCCCGGGCCGTGACAGGCCTCGCAACCGACGTCGATTTCCGACCAGGTCGTCTTGTAGGTGCGCGTCGCGTCGTCGTAGTTCTTGCGCAGGTTGGTCGAGTGGCAGTCTGCGCACTGGTAGTTCCAGTTCTGGTCGATGCCCGTCCAGTGCAGCGGGTCGCCGGCCTTGAGCTTGCGATCCGGGTAGAGGTGGAACCAGCGCTGCCCGCCCTGTGCCTTGGGACGCGCGTCCCACGCGATGCCGAGCGCCTGCAGTCGCCCGCCGGGCAGCTCGATCAGGTACTGCTGCAGCGGATGGACGCCGAACGTGTACTTGATCTCGAAGTCGGCGCGCGTGCCGCCCGGCCCGTCGGTGTTGACGAAGAACCGACCGTCGCGACGGAAGAAGCGGGTCGTCACGCCGCCGTGCGCGAAGCGCGCGTCGGCGAAGTTGCCCAGCACCGTCTCCCCGGTCGCCTCCTCCATCGCGCGGTCGTGGTGGGAGCCGCGCCAGGCCGCGTGTTCCTTGGCGTGGCAGACGGCGCATGTCGCCGTGCCGACGTAGGTCGCAGCCGTTCGCGCCGGCGACTGCGCTCCGGCGTACCCTCCGCAAGCGACGGCGTACGCGATGCCGGTGGCGAGAAGGAGCGCGCGGAGCAAGGGCATGGGCAATGTCTCGGTCGTGGCGATGCCGCTCGGCCGCTTTCGGCCGGTTGCGCGTCGCCGTCCAAGCGAAGCGCAAGCCGTGTCCGAACCGGACCCAGATCGTGCACGGCAACGCGATGATACCGACTGCGGCGCCCGAGACATCGCATCCGTTCGTGTCGGGTATCGTGTGATCATCGATCGTGGCTCCCTGCCCACCAGAATGTCGGTCCGTCTCGCCCCCGTCACCCTGCTGTACCTCACGCTGCCGCCGCTGATGTGGGCGAGCAACGCCATCGTCGGCCGCCTGTCGGTCGCGGGAGGCGAGCCGCTGATTTCGCCGCTCACGCTCAATGCGGCACGGTGGGTGGTGACGCTGCTGATCCTCGCGGGCATCGCTTCGCTCGTGCCGGGGCGCGACCAGGCACCCACGCCGTCTTCCGCCGGTTCCGGCGCGGCCCGGGCGGAGGGCGAGTCCGGCACGCGCAGGCCGGCGACGTGGCGCGTCTACGCGGTGTTCGGGCTGCTCTCGGTCGCGAGCTACAACGCGCTCCAGTACGTGGCACTGCGCACGTCGTCGGCGATCAACGTGACGCTGATCGCCTCGGGGGGGCCGCTGTTCGTGCTGCTGATCGGCCGCCTGCTCTTCGGAGCGCACGCGCGCCGATGGGCCTGGTTCGGCGCCAGCCTGTCGCTCGTTGGCGTGCTCGTTGTGCTCACCGGCGGCGAGATCGAACGGCTCGCGGCGTTTCGCCTCGCGCGCGGCGACCTGCTGATGGTCGTGGCGACGATCGTCTGGGCACTCTACTCGTGGCTGCTGCGCCGTTGGCGCCCTGCCGTGCCGGTATTGACGCTGCTGCTGATGCAGACTGCGTGGGGCGTCGCGTTCTCGGTGCCGGTGGTGGCGCTCGAGTGGCTTTCCGGCGACTTCCTGCTGCGCCTCGACACGCGCACCGCGGGCATCGTGCTCTGGGTGGCGCTCGGCCCCTCGCTCGTCGCCTACTGGTGCTGGGACCACGGCATTGCCCGTGCGGGGCCTGTCCTGCCGTCGTTCTTCGCGAACCTGACCCCGCTCTTCGCGGCGCTGATGTCGGCGGCGCTGCTCGGCGAGCCGCCCCGTGGGTTCCACGTGCTCGCCTTCGCGCTCATCGTGGGCGGGATCGCGATTTCGCAGCGCGGCGCGCGCGCCCACTGAACCGCGTTGACGCGCCACGCCGGCCAACAGCCCTCGGTCACCGGTCGACGGGCTAGACTTGCGTCATGCCGTCGTCGCTGTCCGTACTGTTCTCGGAGCTCTTCGCGTCGTCGCCGCTGCGGCACCGTGCGTTCCGCCTGTTCTACTTCGGGTCGATCGGCGCGGCGCTCGGCTACACGATGCAGGCGACCGTCGCCGCGTGGCTGATGGCAACGTTGACGCCGTCCGCGCTGATGGTGGCGCTGGTGCAGACCGCGAGCACGGTGCCGGCGCTCCTGTTCGGGCTTTTCGCGGGCACGCTCGCCGACATCGTCGAGCGGCGCACGATCATTCTCGTCACGCAGGTCATGCTGCTGGCGGCAACCGCCGTGCTCGGCATCGCCACGCTGACGGGCCTCGTCGGGCCGGCGACGCTGCTCGCACTCACGTTCCTCGTCGGTCTCGGCTTCACGTTCTACCAGCCCGCGCAGCAGGCGAGCATCAACGAGCTCGTCACTCGAACCGAGCTGCCCCGTGCGGTCGCGCTGGGCGCGGTGGCCTTCAATGTCGCCCGTGCCGTAGGCCCCGCGCTCGCGGGGGCGATCGCCGCGTGGGTCAGTTCCGGCAGCGCGCTCCTCGCGAGCGCCGCATGCTTCGTGCTGATGATCGTCGCGATCCGCCGGCTCACCGCGCGCGAACGCCCGCTGCCGGGCGTGCCGGAGCGTCTGGTCTCGGGTGCGTTGAGCGGGATCCGGTTCGCACGGCATTCGCCGGCAATGCGTTCGCTGATCCTGCGCAACCTCACGTTCGCCATCTGCGCGAGCGCGTTCTGGGCGCTGCTCCCGGTCATCGCACGCGACCAGCTGGACCTCGGCGCCGGCGGATTCGGCCTGCTCTCGGCGGGATTCGGAACCGGGGCGGTCGTGGGTGCGCTTTCCATCCCGGCGCAATTGCGACGCCGCTCGCTCAACGGCGTGGTGACCGCGGCCGTGCTGCTCTGGGTCGCCTCGATCGTGCTGATCGCGATCACCGACCTCACCGCCCTGGCGGTCGTGGGCACGTTCGGCGCCGGCATGGCGTGGGTCTGCGTCTTCGCGAGCCTGTCGGCCGGCACCCAGAGCACGGCGCCACCGTGGGTGCGGGCGCGCGCCGTGGCGATGAGCCTCGTCGCGGTACAGGCGAGCCTCGCGATCGGCAGCGTTTTCTGGGGCGCCTGGGCGTCGACCGGCGGAACGCGCACGGCACTCCTCGGCTCGGCGGTCGTCATGGTGCTTCTCCACGCGGCGACGTGGCGGATCCGCGTGGGCATGGGCACCGAGGCCGACATCACGCCCGGCCTCCAACTCCCCGAACTCACGATCGTCGAGCTGCCGATGCCCGGCGACGGTCCCGTGCTGATCCAGGTCGACTACCGGGTCGACCAGGACCGGCGCGCGGACTTCCTTCGCGCCGTCCACGGCGTCGAGCCGATTCGCCGCCGCAACGGGGCGGTGAGCTGGCGCGTGTTCCGCGACGTCGCCGAGGAGGGCCGCGTCGTCGAGCGCTTCATCATCCCGTCGTGGGCCGAGTACGTGCGGCTGCGCCAACGGATGACGGTAGCCGACCGCCGCACGCTCGACTCCCTCGAGGCGTTCCAGCGGCCCGGCGTGCTGATCCGGGTGTCGCGGCTCATCGGCATCAGTCCGACCGATGCGGACGCGGAGATCGCCGTCCCGCCGCGGACCGGCGACCGCGCGGACGAGGGTACGGACGCCGAGTCGTCGCGCTGAACACGCGTCCACGCGTCGCGCTCGCGACCGGGGCGGGACCACCACGCGTGGCCGGGCCGACCCCCGTCGCCATACGGATCAGATCAACGCCTTCACGAGCGTGAGCAGCAGGTCCTTGAGCGGGATCTGGACCAGCACCAGGAGCAGGAACGGAATCGCCATCGGTATCAGGATGCGGGCGAGTGCCGACTTGCCCAACGGCGCCGGACGCATGTTCCGGATGGCACCGTACAGCGCCGCGGCATCGGCGACCGGCCCGATACCGGCAGCCTCCAGCAGTTCGTCGTCGTCGACGGGCTCCCGCGCGATCCAGCGGCGGTGCACGAGCCGGCCCTGCTCGCCCACGAGCGCCGCGTACGCGGGAATCGCCTTGCGCTTCGCGCCGCGCAGCGCGGGTGCGAGCGCGAGGAGCGGCAGCAGCAGGAGCAACGTCCACA
>Ga0105103_10000907_pt1 | contig 16681 bp, 13 predicted proteins | sample PPLLaktember2015_2_FD_79107 | JGI IMG/M metagenome (GOLD analysis project Ga0105103, IMG submission 79107) | Freshwater sediment microbial communities from Prairie Pothole Lake near Jamestown, North Dakota, USA - PPLs Lake P7 Core (6) Depth... | ecosystem: Environmental > Aquatic > Freshwater >...
ACCCTGGGGCCACGGTGGCGGCCCTGGAGGGGCTGATCGACCCGGCGACTGAGGCGCGAGCCGTGCTCATTGCCGGCGGGGACGGCAAGGGGGCCGATTTCGGCGACCTGGCGGAGACCCTGGCGCGCACCGCCCGGGCAGTGGTGCTAATAGGTCGCGACGCGCCCCTGATCGAGGCCGCCCTGACCGGACGGGTGAGGGTCCACCGAGCCAAGGACATGGCGGAAGCGGTCTGGCTGGCGGACAAGGCGGCCTTGCCGGGTGACTGCGTCTTGCTATCGCCCGCTTGTGCCAGCTTCGACATGTTCGACAATTTCGAGCATCGCGGCCGCGTCTTTACGGCGGCGGCACGGGGGCTGGCGGCATGAGCGCGGATGGAGGGCTCATGACGCTTTCCCATCGGCAGCGCGAGCCGCGCCTGCCCGAGATGGACTGGGCCTTGCTGGCCTGCGTAGCCGCATTGGTGGGACTGGGCTTCGTCATGGTCGCCTCCGCCTCCATGCCCATCGCAGACCGCACCTTTGGCGACCCCTTCCATTTCATCCTCCGCCACGGTATCGCCCTGGGGCTGGCGCTCGCCGCCGGCCTGGGGGTTCTGGCGGTGCCCGTCCGCCTCTGGGAGCGTTATGGCACCCTGCTTTTTTTCGTGGGCATCCTCTTGCTGGTCCTGGTGCTAGTGCCGGGGGTGGGGCGCAACGTCAACGGCGCGACCCGCTGGATACCCCTGGGTCCGATCAACCTTCAAAGCTCCGAGTTCATGAAATTCTTCGCCGTCATCTACATCGCCGGCTATCTGGTGCGACGCCAGGATGAGGTGGTGACCCGCTTTTCCGGCTTTCTGAAGCCCATGATCCTGATGGTGATCGCCGCCACCCTCATCATGGCCGAGCCTGACTTCGGTACCACCGTGGTGTTGATGGCCACCATTATGGGAATGCTGTTCCTGGCCGGGGTACGATTCAGCTACTTCGGCGCCCTGGGTGGGGCCGTGGTCATGGCAGGGGTGGCCCTGGTCATCACCTCGCCCTATCGCCTGCAGCGAGTCATCTCCTACCGGGACCCATGGGCTGACCCCTTCGATTCCGGTTTCCAATTGAGCCAGGCCCTGATCGCCTTTGGGCGCGGCGAGTGGTCCGGCGTGGGGCTCGGTAACGGTATCCAGAAGCAGTTCTACCTCCCGGAGGCCCATACGGACTTCATCATTGCCGTGGTGGGGGAGGAATTAGGACTGGCCGGGGTCCTGCTGGTGCTGGCCGCCTTCACCTTCATTGTGTGGCGGGCCTTTCGCATCGGTTTTCGGGCCAGGGCGGCTGGCCACGCCTTCGAGGCCTATCTGGCCCAAGGTTTCGGCATGGGTCTGGGGCTTCAAGTTCTCATCAATATCGGCGTGAACGTGGGCCTGCTGCCGACCAAGGGCCTGACCCTACCCTTCATGAGCTATGGCAGCAACAGCCTCATCGTGGCTGGCATGTTCATCGGTCTCCTGTTGCGGATTGACATGGAACTACGACGGGAATCCCAGGCCGATGTACCGGAAGGGAAGACGACATGGGCACGCGCCTAGCCGTCATGGCCGGTGGCACCGGCGGCCATGTCTTCCCGGCCCTGGCGGTGGCCGAACGGCTGCGGGACCAGGGACACGAGGTCTTCTGGATCGGTACCCGCCGGGGGCTGGAGGCGCGACTGGTGCCCGAGCGCGGCTTCCCGGTGGAGTGGGTTGGCATCGAGGGCTTGCGCGGCAAGGGCGCCCTCCAGATAGTGACGGCTCCCTGGAAATTGGCGGTAGCCCTGGCCCAGGCGGCAGGCATATTGCGCCGGCGGCGTCCGGACCTGGTGCTCGGCATGGGGGGGTTCGTCTCGGGTCCCGGCGGTCTTATGGCCAGGCTGCTGGGTATCCCTCTGGTGATCCATGAACAGAATCAGGTACCGGGCATGACCAACCAATGGCTGTCCCGGATCGCCAGAAGAATCTTCCAGGCCTTTCCCGACAGCTTCCCCGCGATCCGTGGCGCCGAGACCTGCGGCAATCCGGTGCGACCCGAGATCGCCGCCCTGGCAACCCCGGCGGAGCGCCTGGGTCCACGCCAGGGGGCGGCGCGCCTCCTGGTGGTCGGTGGCTCCCTTGGCGCCCAGGCCCTGAACGAACAGGTTGCGCCCGCCGTGGCCCTCATGCCGCCAGCGGATCGACCCCTTATCCGTCATCAAGCCGGCGAGCGTACCCTTGAAGTCGCTCGCGAGGCCTACGCCAGAGCCGGCGTCGCAGCCGAGGTTACGCCCTTCATCCACGACATGGCAGAGGCTTATGGCTGGGCGGATCTGGTACTATGCCGCGCTGGCGCCCTGACGGTGTCGGAGTTGGCCGCCGCCGGTCTGGGCGCTATTCTGGTCCCCTACCCCCACGCGGTGGATGACCATCAGACCGCCAACGCCCGGCACCTCGCGGACCATGGTGGGGCGGAGATCTTGCCCCAAACCCAGTTAAACGCGGCAAGCCTTAGCGCCATCTTGACCCGGCTACTGGGGAATCGCGCCCACTTGCTGGCCATGGCGCAGGCCGCCCGTGCCCGCGCCGAGCCGGATGCCGCTGGTCATATCGCCGCCGCTTGCCTCGCCGAGATTGCCTCATGAGCACCCAACCCCTCCACCCCGCCGGCCATCATGCCGGCCGCATGGGCCGCATCCGCCGCCTGCACTTCATCGGCATCGGCGGTGCTGGCATGAGCGGTATCGCTGAAATCATGCTGGACTTGGGCTACGAGGTCTCTGGTTCGGACAAACGCGCCAACGACGCCACCCGCCGCCTGGTGAACCTGGGCGCCCAGGTCTTCATCGGCCACACGGCGGAACAGATCCTAGGCGTGGACGCCGTGGTCGTCTCCAGCGCCATCGACGAGGCCAACCCGGAGATCGCCGCCGCTCGCAGCAGCCGTGTCCCCGTGGTGCGGCGCGCCGAGATGCTGGCCGAACTCATGCGCTTTTATTATGGGGTGGCGGTGGCCGGTACCCACGGCAAGACCACCACCACCAGCCTGGTGGCCAGCGTTCTGGCGGAGGGCGGGCTCGACCCCACCTTCATCATCGGCGGCCGCCTCAACAGCGCCGGCGCGAACGCCCGCCTCGGCAGCCATCACTTCCTGGTCGCAGAAGCCGACGAGAGCGACGCCTCGTTCCTCTATCTCCAGCCCATGCTGTCGGTCATCACCAACATCGATGCCGACCATATGGTCACCTATGGCAATGACTTCGGCCGGCTGCGCAACACCTTCATGGAGTTCCTCCATCACCTGCCCTTCTATGGGCTGGCGGTACTCTGCATCGACGATGAGGAGGTTCGCGCCCTGGTCCCCCAGGTCCCGCGCCCGGTGCGGACCTATGGCACCCGGCCCGAGGCCGACGTGCGCGCCGACCAGGTCCGCCAACAGGGGCTGCGGATGTTTTTTGAGGTCCATCATTCGGGCGGGAGCTTCCCGGTGGAACTCAACCTGCCCGGCCGGCACAATGTCCTCAACGCCCTGGCGGCAATATGCGTGGGCCTGGAACTGGGCGTCCCGGAGGATGCGATCCGCCGCGCCCTGGCTGGCTTCCAGGGCATTGGCCGGCGCTTCGTGGTAAGCCAGGTCCAGGATGCGGACGAACGCGACCTGGTGCTCATCGATGACTATGGCCATCACCCACGAGAGGTGGCGGCGACCCTGGAGGCGGCACGCCAAGGTTGGCCCGGCCGGCGGCTGGTGCTGGTCTTCCAACCCCATCGTTACAGCCGCACCCAGGAGCAGTTCGACGATTTTGTCCAGGTTCTCTCCGGGGTGGACCGTCTGGTGTTGTGCGAGGTCTATCCCGCGGGCGAAGCCCCCATCCCCGGCGCCGATGGCCGGGCCCTTAGCCGAGCCATCCGCGCCCGTGCCCAGGTCGATCCCGTCTTCTGTCAGGACCTCGACGAGGTACCGCGGGTGCTGGCCAATCTGCTGGGGGATGGAGATCTGGTACTGCTCTCCGGCGCCGGCGACATCGGCGGATTAGCGGCGCGATTGCCGGAGATGCTGCGGCAGGGAGGGCGAGGATGATTCGAGGAATTCGGGGGCGAAATACCGCTATTCCCATGGGTGCGGGCCAATGAGTGCGCCCACTTCGTCCTTGCGCGGCGAACTCCGCCTGGATGAACCCCTGGCGCGCTACACCAGTTGGCGTGTTGGTGGCCCGGCGAGGCGTTTCTACCGTCCGGCGGACGCGACGGATCTGGCTGCTTTCTTGCGCACCCTGGCCCCCGAGGAGCCGCTACTCTGGCTGGGGCTGGGGAGCAATATTCTGGTCAACGACGAGGGTTTCGCCGGCACCGTCATTCACACCCTGGGTCGGCTGGGCACCCTGGAGCGACTGAGGGACCAAGGGCTGAGGGCCGAGTGCGGGGTCTCCTGCGCCAGGGCGGCGCGCTTCGCCGCTCGCGCTGGTCTGGCCGGTATAGAGTTCCTCGCGGGCATTCCGGGCACCCTGGGCGGGGCCTTGGCGATGAATGCCGGAGCCCATGGCGGCGAGACCTGGACGCGGGTGCGGAAAGTGCGTACGCTTAATAGGTTAGGCCAAATCAAAGAACGGACACCAGAGGACTATCACATCGCCTACCGCCAGGTAGAAGGGCCATCGGAGGAATGGTTCCTGGAGGTGGAGCTGGAGTTGGAGCCCGGCAATCCGTCGGCCTGCCAGGAGCGGATCCGCGACTTTCTGGAGCGGCGCGACCGGACTCAGCCCATAGGCCTGCCGAGCTGCGGATCCGTCTTTCGCAACCCCCCCGGCGATTACGCCGCGCGCCTGATCGAGGCGGCGGGCCTCAAGGGTGAACGGGAGGGTGGTGCCCAGGTATCGACGCGGCACGCGAATTTCATCATCAACACCGGCGAGGCCAGTGCCCGCGATATCACACGCCTCATCGAACGGGTGGGTGCGACCGTGGAAAGGCACAGCGGCGTGAAGCTGCGACCCGAGGTCCATTTCATTGGAGGAGAGACGGCATGAATCCGGATGCGTCCCGATTCGGCAAGGTGGCGCTGCTCATGGGGGGGCAATCGGCGGAGCGAGAGATCTCCCTGAAAAGTGGCGGTGCCGTGCTGGCAGCCCTCCAGCGCCGGGGTGTCGATGTGGAACCCCTTGACCCTGACGCCCGCATTCTGGAGCGCCTGCGCCTGGGGGGCTTCAACCGCGTCTTCATCATGCTCCACGGCCGTGGTGGCGAAGATGGCCAGATCCAGGGCGCTCTGGAGACCCTGGGCCTGCCCTACACGGGCTCTGGCGTCCTGGGTTCCGCCTTGGGCATGGACAAATACCGCTGCAAGCTGGCCTGGCGGGGCGCCGGTCTGCCCACGGCCGATTTTGTTTTGCTGCGCGGCGCCCAGGACCTGCCACGAGCGGCGGCCTTGGGCTTCCCCCTCATGATCAAGCCTGCCCATGAAGGTTCCAGCATCGGCATGGCACGGGTGGAAGACGCGGACCAACTGGACTCCGCCTGGCAAGAGGCCGCCCGTTACGACAGTCTGGTCATCGCCGAACGCTGGCTCTCCGGGCCCGAATTCACCTGCGCCATCCTCGGGACCGAGGCCCTGCCCATGATCCGCCTGGAGACGCCCCGGGTCTTTTACGACTACGAGGCCAAGTATTTCGCCGATGACACCCGCTACCTATGTCCCTGCGGGCTGCCGCCGGAAGAGGAAGGCCCTCTGCAAGCCCTGGCCTTCGAGGCTTTCGCGACCGCCGGCGCCCGGGGTTGGGGCCGGGTGGATCTCATGATGGACCAGACGGGGAATCCCTTTCTTCTAGAAATCAACACGGTGCCGGGTATGACGGATCACAGTTTGGTGCCCATGGCGGCCCGCGCCCGCGGCATGAACTTTGACGAACTGGTATGGCGCATCCTGGAGGCGAGCCTTGAACAGGATTGACCCCCTCACGGCCAAATCCCCTCCCCGGGCGCCCACGCCGGAGGGTGATATCAAATTGGGTTGGCGGCTATTCAAGGGCTTCTCTGGTCTGCTGCTGATCGCGATCATGGTGGGGACCGGCCATTGGCTTTTGCGTCTGGAATCCCTGTACCTCCCGGTTCGGGTGGTAAGCGTGGAGGGGGAGGTACGTCAACTCCCATTGCCCCTGCTACAGGATACAGTAGGCCGTACGCTTAAGGCCGGCATCCTCACCCAGGATCTCGCGGTCATTCAAGCGGCGGTCGAGGATCTGGCCTGGGTGAGCAGTGCCGGGGTGCGCCGCGTCTGGCCGGATCGGGTCATGATCTCGGTCAAGGAACATAAGCCCCTGGCTCGCTGGGGCGACGACGGGCTGGTGACCGCCACGGGGGCCGTCTTCCGGCCGGGTCCGGACGAGATCCCCCGCGGCCTCCCCCGCCTGGACGGACCCGACGATCAGGCTCCCATGGTGGTCCAGCGCTTCCTGGCCTGGCAGCCCCTGTTCCAAAATCTTGGGCTCACCATCATCGCCCTGGAAGATGACCCGCGCGGAGCCTGGAGCCTAAAGACGGACGCGGGCTTTACCCTTTTGCTAGGCAAGGCCGAGGTCGATCCGCGCCTGGAACGTTTCCTGCGGGCCTATCCCGAGATCCTGGCCGCGGGCCGACCGGCCCGGAGCGACATGCGTTACAGCAACGGGCTGGCCGTGAGTTGGTCGGGTACCAGGGTCGCGAACCAGGATAGCCCGCCCCTCGAGGAGATCGCCCAGGCGGTCACCCCCAGCGGGCCCCAGGGCACCATTTCTGGTCCCATGCCCGATTCCTATCACGGACCGTCGGCCCCGGACCGTCGGCCTTCCCGGAGCTAGCGCAAATGTCGCGACGCGGTGAAAAGAATTTATTGGTGGGCCTGGACATAGGCACCTCCAAGATTGCTTGTCTGGTGGGCGAGGTCCGGGAGGATGGCTCGATCGAGGTCGTTGGCCTGGGCACTCATCCCTCCCGGGGTCTCAAGCGGGGGGTGGTGGTGGATATCGAATCCACCGTCCAGTCCATCCAGCGCGCCGTGGAAGAGGCAGAACTGATGGCCGGCTGCGAGATACACTCAGTGCATGCCGGCATCGCCGGCAGCCATATCCGCAGCCTGAGTTCCCACGGCATCACCGCCATCAAGGAGCGGGAGGTTAGCCAGGTAGATCTGGATCGGGTGATCGACGCCGCCCGCGCGGTGGCCATCCCGGCGGATCAGAAGATACTGCACATCCTGCCCCAGGAGTTCATCATTGACGGTCAGGAAGGCATCCGCGAACCCATCGGCATGTGCGGCGTCCGGCTGGAGGTGAGGGTACATCTGGTCACAGGCGCCGTCAGCGCGGCCCAGAACATCATCAAATGCATCCGCCGCTGCGGCCTGGAGGTGGACGATCTGGTGCTGGAACAGCTCGGCTCCAGCTATGCCGTACTGGGGGAGGACGAGAAGGAATTGGGGGTCTGTCTGGTGGACATCGGCGGCGGTACCACCGATCTGGCGATCTTCACGGATGGCGCCATCCAGCATACCTCGGTCATCCCTATCGCCGGTGATCAGGTAACCAATGACATCGCCGTGGCCCTGCGCACCCCGACCCAGTACGCCGAGCGCATCAAGATCCGCCACGCCTGTGCCCTGGCCCACGTGGCGGGAAGCAGCGAAATGATCGAGGTGCCCAGTATCGGCGAGCGTCCGCCACGCCGCCTGTCCCGCCAGACCCTGGCGGAGGTGGTGGAACCCCGTTACGAGGAACTCTTGAGTCTGGTACAGGCGGAACTACGCCGCACCGGCCTGGAGTCCAAGGTCGCCAGCGGGGTAGTCATGACTGGCGGCAGCGCCATGATGGCCGGACTCATAGACTTGGCTGAGGAGATCTTCCATATGCCGGTGCGTCTGGGGCATCCCCAGCACACCACCGGGCTGGAGTCGGTCCTTCGTAATCCTATCCATGCCACGGGCGTCGGCTTGCTCCTCTACGCCCGCCAGAATCGTTTCGCCCTTCGCCCCCTACCTAGCGAGATCCAGGGGGTCAAGGGGGTATGGAACCGAATGAGGTCTTGGTTCCAGGGTAGTTTCTAGCCTTGCCCCACAGGACGGGGTAGAAGTAGGTTTTTTGGCCCTAGATGGTGTCCGGATAGCCACCGGCGCCAGGAACAGCATCAAGGGCGCCGGGACCCGAGCCCGAGCGGCCTGCGATTCAATCACCATTTCAGGCATTGCGCCAGTGCGCGAGGAGATCAATACATGTTCGAACTGATGGATACCCATACCCAAAGCGCTGTCATCAAGGTAATCGGCGTCGGCGGTGGCGGCGGCAATGCCGTCAATCACATGATGGAATCTTCCATCGAGGGCGTGGATTTTATCTCCGCCAATACGGATGCCCAGGCACTGAAGCATTCCACCGTCAAGACCATATTGCAACTGGGGGCGGCAATCACCAAGGGTCTCGGTGCCGGCGCCAATCCAAGCGTGGGCCGCCAGGCCGCGGAGGAGGACCGCGACCGCATTCGGGATGCCCTGGAAGGGGCCGATATGGTCTTCATCACCGCTGGCATGGGCGGCGGTACGGGTACAGGTGCCGCCCCCGTGGTCGCCGAGGTGGCCAAGGAACTCGGCATCCTGACGGTGGCGGTGGTGACCAAGCCCTTCCCCTTTGAGGGGGGCAAGCGCATGAAGGTGGCCGAGGAGGGTATCGAAGCCCTTGCCAGCCAGGTCGATTCCCTCATCACCATCCCCAATGAGAAACTGCTGGCGGTTCTTGGCAAGGAGATGAGCCTCCTCAATGCCTTCAAGGCCGCCAACGACATCTTGCTCAACGCCACCCGCGGCGTCGCCGAACTCATCACCCGCCACGGCCTCATCAATGTGGATTTCGCCGACGTCAAGGCTGTCATGGCCGAGATGGGCGAGGCCATGATGGGCATGGGCGCCGCCAGTGGCGAGAACCGTGCGCGCGAGGCGGCGATGGCGGCCATCAACAGCCCCCTCCTGGGTGATATCGACCTCTCCGGCGCCAAGGGCATCCTGGTGAATATTACCGCCGGCATGGACCTGACCATCGGCGAGTTCGACGAGGTTGGCAACACGGTGCGCGACTTCGCCGACGAGGACGCCACCGTGGTGGTGGGCACCGTCATCGAGCCAGACCTGGAAGGCGAGATGCGGGTGACCGTGGTGGCCACCGGCCTCGGTGGCAACCGCGGTCGGGCAAGCACGGCGGCGCGGGCCGAACCCCCACGCATCCATCTGGTGGCCAAGGACAGGCCCGCCCCCAAGGCTCCCCATTATTCCGATCCCTTCGGGCGCAAGGCACGGCCGGCGGCCCAAGAGGCGGAACCCGATCTCGACTATCTCGACATTCCCGCCTTCCTGCGCCGTCAGGCGGACTGATCCCCAGGCCCCCTGGCGGGCCCCTGGACCCTGGGCCCATCGCCCAGGGCAACTGCTAGACGCCGGTGGCCATGCGGCCGCCGGCTTTAAGTAGCAAATTCTCCAGTCCTCCGTTGCAAGGGAATACCCTTGGTTTCCTTCTAGAAGAAAATCAATCGATTTTCTTGCAAAGAACCTTGGTTGCTGATAAAAATACGGGAAAACCCTAAGGGGGTGACGTGCGGTTATTAGCCTCGGAGCGAAAACCAACGATATCCCAAGAGGTTAATGACCGACACCAGGTCGGTGGGCAGCTAGCGGGCTTGTCCCAGGCTGTACATTCACCAAAGCAACAGGCACAAAGGGGGAACCAGGGCGATGATCAGGCAACGCACGCTCAAGAACGTCATCCGCGCCACTGGCGTAGGCCTGCACACGGGTGATAAGGTCTATTTGACCCTGCGCCCCGCCGCTCCCGATACGGGCATCGTCTTCCGCCGTACCGATCTCGACAAGCCGGTCGATATCCCGGCCTGCCCCCTGAATGTCGGCGATACTCGCCTCTCCACTACCCTGATCAAGGACGGCGTGCGCATCTCAACCGTGGAGCATCTGCTGTCGGCCTTCGCCGGTTTGGGTATCGATAATGCCTATGTCGATGTGAGCGCGCCCGAGGTGCCCATCATGGATGGCAGCGCCGGACCCTTTGTCTTCCTCATCCAGTCGGCGGGAATTGAGGAGCAGAAACGCCCCAAGCGCTTCGTGCGCATCAAGCGGCGGGTGATGGTGGAAGACGGTGACAAGTACGCCCTTTTCGAACCCTATGACGGCTTCAAGGTGGAGTTCGCCATCGACTTCGATCACCCCGCCTTCGCCACCCGCGCCCGATCGGCGGTTATCGACCTCTCCGCCACTTCCTTCGTCAAGGAGGTCAGCCGTGCCCGCACCTTCGGTTTCCTCCGCGACATCGAGGCCCTGCGCCAGCAAAACCTTGCCCTGGGTGGAAGTATGGACAATGCGGTGGTGGTGGACGACTACCGCGTCCTGAACGAGGAAGGGTTGCGCTACGAGGACGAGTTTGTCCGCCACAAGATTCTCGACGCCATTGGCGATCTCTATCTCCTTGGCCACTCCTTAATCGGCACCTTCCGCGGATACAAGTCTGGCCACGGCCTCAACAACCAGCTCCTGCGCGCCTTGCTCAAGGACAGGTCCGCCTGGGAGGAGGTCACTTTCGAGCAGGATGGCGCCACACCAGCCCGTATACGGGGCCTGCAGCCAGCCATCGCCTAGATAACAGGGGGGGAGGCGCCTACCCTAGGCCCCCGGTTCACCCCCCAAGAAACCATGAAATCACCTTTGGGGTGGAACGTGCACCCCAAGAGGCTGGCAATGGCCTGATGAAGCATTGACGACAACCCAGCCAGTGGGGGTCTAACCCCCCCCGCTTCCAGCCAGACGCCTTAGCGCCCGCCCCAGGTCTGTCTCGCCCTGGGCGTCCGCGGCATCGAGCAGCAGTCGGGCCGTGGCGGGGGACAAGCGTGGCACTTTCATTTCGCCCCCCAAACCCTGTCCCATTGACCTCGGTGGTTGGACGCGGATGCGGCATTCCTCGATCCTGCCCAAGCCCAAGCCCAGGGCGCTAATCAAGTCGGGCGCAAAAAAACGTAGCCGCGAAGCCCAGGCCGGTGAGTCGGTCACCAGGGTCAACTTACCTTCATCCAGGCTGGCATGGAGGCAATGGTTGTCCAGGGGCGGGGTCAACTTGTCGCGGACAGCCCGCAGGATCTGGCGCTGCTGGTCGATCAGGACCAAGAGGGGAGCCGTGCCCTCGCTATCGCGGAGGAACCGGCTGGCATGACGGAGGGGCTTGAGGGCCATAGGGTGCTCGACCGGCTAATTTGATACAAGATACCGATTATTAAAACAATAATTGGTGATGGCGCAACTTATTCCGATCATTTTCACCTATTGGGCTTGGCCATGGATGGCTCTTCCGGTACTATAGGCCTGTTTTTTGCCTCAGGAATACCGGATGAAAGACTGCTTTTCGCACCGCTGCCATGTCGGCATCGGACCCCGGATGCAGGTTTGTCTCAGTGCCCTGGTCCTTGTCGTGGCGGCAGCCGCCGCCGGTGGAGTTGGCTTCTGGTATGGCCAGATTCGTTCCCAGGGGGTAGCCAGCGTGGATCACACCGAGGCCTTGCTGACCTCCCTGGCCCAGCGGGATATAGGGGAACGTGATAGCCTCCGATTGGAGTCTAGCAGCGAACTCGATGCCCTGAGCCTCAAGCTGGGCCAAATGCAGGCGGAGATGCTGCGACTAAACGCCCTCGGCGAGCGCCTGGTGGAAAAGGCCGGGCTCAGCGCCGAGGAGTTCGACTTCCAGAATGCCCCGCCCCAGGGTGGCCCCGAGCCCATGGAGGTGATGCCATCGTCGTCCGATGAATTTGCCTTGGAGATGGCCCGCCTGTCCCGGGAACTCATAGACCGAGGCCGCAAACTCAAACTCCTCGACCAGTTCATCATGGAGCGGGAGTTGGTTGAGGAGAGTATGCTGACAGGCCGCCCGGTCCGATCCGGCTATGTAAGCTCCCGGTTCGGCGTCAGAAAGGATCCCATCACGGGCAAGCCCAGCTTCCATGCTGGAATCGATTTTGCCGGCAAGACTGGCAGCGAGATCCTGGCCGTCGCGGATGGCCTGGTGATCCTCAGCGAATCCACTAACGGCTATGGCCGGACAGTGGAGATTCGCCATGGCAACGGCCTGGTGACGCGCTACGCCCACTGCAAAACGCTTCTGGTCAAGGCCGGAGATCTGGTGGAAAAGGGCCAGGTCATCGCGACCCTGGGTTCCAGTGGCCGCAGCACGGGCCCTCACCTCCATTTCGAAGTTCTGAAGGAAGGCCTGGCCATCGACCCCCTACGCCTGGCTGGCATCGACTTCGACCCTGACAACCCCTGAATACCCTCTGGGGCCCTGGCCCTGACGCCAGGGCGGAACCCGATTTGGTTGTCGCCGGTTATGACCAGGGGCCGTCAGATCCTCAATGGGGGTTCGTCGCCCGATGCCCTCTTGGGGTATTATTTATCGATTTTTCCCCTCCGGTGATACTCCCGTATGGTCACTAATTTGCTCAAGAAGGTCTTCGGTAGTCGCAATGATCGGCTCGTCAAGAAGATGTCCAAGAAGGTCGCGGAGATCACCGCCTTGGAAAAGGCGATGGAACCGCTCTCGAACGAGGCGCTGAGGGCCAAGACCGGCGAATTGCGCCAGCGGCTGGAGGCGGGCGCTACTCTGGAATCCCTCATGGTCGAGGCATTTGCCGTGGTGCGCGAGGCCGGACGCCGCGCCCTCGGCATGCGCCACTTCGACGTCCAGATGATCGGTGGCATGGTCCTCAACGACGGCCGCATCGCCGAGATGCGCACCGGCGAGGGCAAGACCCTGGTGGCAACCCTGGCCGTTTACCTCAATACCCTCCCCGGCAAGGGCGTGCATGTGGTCACGGTCAACGACTATCTCGCGCGCCGCGACGCGGCCTGGATGGGGCGGCTCTACCACTTCCTTGGCCTCTCGGTGGGTGTAATCAACTCCTCGGGGGGCATGGGGCCGGACGCGGCCTCCTATGTCCTGGATCCAGACTATGAGCCAACCGCGGGCCAGGGATACCGGCACCTGCGCAACGTGACGCGCCGGGAGGCCTATGCCGCCGACGTCACTTACGGCACCAACAACGAGTTCGGCTTCGATTACCTGCGCGACAACATGGCCTTCACGCCGGAGCAGCGGGTACAGCGCGATCCCTTCTATGCCATTGTGGACGAGGTCGACTCCATCCTCATCGACGAGGCGCGGACCCCCCTCATCATCTCAGGCCCCTCCGAGGGCAACACCGATCTCTACAAGAAGATCGACGCCATCATCCCGCGCCTGACCCGCCAGGACCCCATCACCAACGAGGAGGGCAAGCCGGACTTTGGCCCGGGTGACTTCTCCGTTGACGAAAAGGCGCGCCAGACCTTCCTGAGCGAAGAGGGCCACCAGCACGTCGAAGAGATGCTCACCGAACTGGGTCTGCTGGGTGAGGGGGAGAGCCTTTACGACCCGGCCAACATCGTGCTCATGCACCATCTTTATGCTGCTCTGCGCGCCCACGTCCTCTTCCACACAAATGTCGAATACATTGTCCGCGACGGTCAGATCATCATCGTGGATGAATTCACCGGCCGCACCATGCCAGGTCGGCGCTGGTCCGAGGGTCTGCACCAGGCGGTGGAGGCCAAGGAGGGGGTAGCCATCCAGCAGGAAAACCAGACCCTGGCCTCCATCACTTTCCAGAACCTCTTCCGTCTCTATCCCAAGCTGGCGGGCATGACGGGCACGGCCGACACCGAGGCCTACGAATTCCAGCAGATCTATGGCCTGGAGGTGGTGGTCATCCCCACCAACCAGCCCATGATCCGTGACGACCGCGGCGACCTGGTCTATCTCACCGCCAATGAGAAGTACCAGGCCATCGTCGAGGATATCCGCGACTGCGTGCGTCGCGGACAGCCGGCCCTGGTCGGCACGGCTTCCATTGAGACCTCCGAGCTTATCTCGGGCCTGCTCAAGAAGGAGAAGATCCCCCACGAGGTCCTCAACGCCAAGCAACACGAGCGCGAGGCGGGCATTATCGCCCAGGCCGGACGGCCGGGGGCCGTGACCATCGCCACCAACATGGCGGGCCGCGGCACCGACATTGTCCTGGGCGGCAGCCTGGAGGCCGAGTTGGAGGAGATCAAGGACCAGGCCCAGCGCGAGGCGGCGCGTCAAGCCTGGAAGGTACGCAACGCCCAGGTCCTCGCCGCCAGCGGTCTCCATGTCGTCGGCACCGAACGCCACGAATCCCGCCGTATCGACAATCAGCTACGCGGCCGTTCCGGCCGTCAGGGCGATCCGGGCTCCAGCCGCTTCTACCTGTCCCTGGAAGACAGCCTGATGCGCATCTTTGCTTCCGACCGGGTCGGTACCATGATGCAGAAGCTCGGCATGCAGGAAGGCGAGGCCATCGAGCACCCCTGGGTGACCAAGGCCATTGAAAATGCCCAACGCAAGGTGGAGGGACGCAACTTCGACATCCGCAAGCAGTTGTTGGAGTTCGATGACGTGGCCAACGATCAGCGCAAGGTCATCTACCAGCAGCGACGGGAATTGATGGACGCCCACGACGTCTCCGATACCATCGCCGTCTGGCGGACCGATGTCATCGGCGGCCTCCTGGACCGCCATATCCCACCGCAGAGCATGGAGGAGCTGTGGGATCTGCCCGGCGCCGAAATGGCCCTCACCGATCTGGTCGGCGGCGACTGGCCTCTGCGCCAATGGCTCGATGCCGATGATGCCTTGCACGAAGAAACCCTGCGCCAGCGCGTCCTCGATGGCCTGGTTGAGCGGTATGCGGACAAGGAGCGTCTGGTCGGGCCCGAGGTCATGCGCCAGGTCGAGAAGGCCGTCATGCTCCAGACCCTGGACACCCAGTGGAAGGACCACCTTGCCGGCATGGACTATCTCCGCCAGGGCATTCACCTGCGCGGCTATGCCCAGAAGAACCCCAAGCAGGAATACAAACGCGAGGCCTTCGAGATGTTCTCCGCCATGCTCGACAGCATCAAGTCTGACGTGGTAGGCACCTTGTCTCGCCTCCAACTGGCCACCGAAGGCGCGGCGGCCATACCCCAGCCACCGCGGGAGATCCCCGAGCGTCAGTTCGAGTTCAAGCACGAGGAATTTCACGGCCTGGACGCCTCCGAGGAGCCAGACGAAGCCATGCCCAGCGCGGCGCGAGAGATCGAGCAGCCCTATGTGCGCGGGGATCGCAAAGTCGGGCGGAACGAGCCTTGCCCCTGCGGTTCGGGAAGGAAGTACAAACACTGCCACGGCAAGGCGAGCTAAACCGGCGGGAGAATGGAGGCGGCCATGAGCGAATCGGCGATGCCCTTTGAACCAGTCGCCGGCGTGCGCCTCGCGGCGGTGGCCGCCGGTATCCGCTACCAGAACCGCAATGACCTCTGTCTCCTGGAACTGTCAGCGGACTCCCAGTGCGCGGCCGTCTTCACCCGCAACGCCTTCTGCGCCGCCCCCGTGACCCTGGCCCGGCGCCATCTGGCGACGGCACCCCCTCGCTACCTGCTCATCAACTCCGGCAACGCCAACGCCGGCACGGGTGCCGGTGGCCTGCGGGATGCCGAGGCCAGTTGCGCCGCCCTGGCGACCCTGGCGGGTTGCCGAAGCGATGAGGTGCTACCCTTCTCCACCGGCGTCATCGGCGAGCCCTTGCCCGTCGTCCGCCTCGAGAAAGCCTTGCCCTCGGCCTTGGCCAGCCTGGATGCATCCGCCTGGCCCCTGGCCGCTCGCGCCATCATGACCACGGATACCCGGCCCAAGCTGGTGTCGCGCCCCTTCGAGGTCGCTGGCCGCAGGGCGGTGGTGACCGGCATCGCCAAGGGCGCTGGGATGATCCGGCCGGATATGGCAACCATGCTCGCCTTCCTTGCCACGGACCTGGCCGTGGAGCGGAATCTCTTGCAGTCTTGCCTGGCCGCGGCGGTGGAGGTCTCCTTCAACGCCATCACCATCGATGGCGACACCTCCACCAATGACGCCTGCGTCCTGGTCGCCACCGGCGCCCTGGGCAATCCCCCCCTCGACGACCCGGATTCACCGGACAGTTGGGCCCTGCGCCGCAACCTGGAGGAAGTCTGCCAGGAACTGGCCACCGCCATCGTCCGCGATGGAGAGGGGGCAACCAAACTGGTGACCCTAGTGGTGGAAGAGGCCATCGACCGGGGAGAGGCCCGCCGTGTCGCCGACACTATTGCCCATTCGCCCTTGGTCAAGACCGCGCTCTTTGCCTCGGACCCCAACTGGGGACGCATCCTCGCCGCCATCGGCCGGGCCGGTATCCCGGACCTCGACATCGACCAGGTACGCATCTGGCTGGGCGACACCCCCATCGTCCGCGATGGCGGCCGCGATCCCGCCTACACCGAGGAGGCCGGCCGCGCCGCCATGGCCGGCCGTGATATCGGCATTCGCGTCGCCCTCGGCCGGGGCCTGGCCAGGGTCCAGATCCTGACCTGCGACCTCTCCTACGACTACGTCAAGATCAACGCCGAATACCGGACCTGAGGTCCGGGGTGTCGATGTGTCGGCTCGTCCCCCATGACCCTGGCAAGCTGATCCGTGGCCCTGGATCCCCGGGGGTCACCCCGAGCATCGTCCATGCGGTCTTGACCGAAGAGAGCCGGCCACCCAAGCAGGCAGCCAAGTCCACTTTCGCCTCCCT
>Ga0105103_10000908_pt1 | contig 16680 bp, 14 predicted proteins | sample PPLLaktember2015_2_FD_79107 | JGI IMG/M metagenome (GOLD analysis project Ga0105103, IMG submission 79107) | Freshwater sediment microbial communities from Prairie Pothole Lake near Jamestown, North Dakota, USA - PPLs Lake P7 Core (6) Depth... | ecosystem: Environmental > Aquatic > Freshwater >...
CGGCATACTAGACAGGTTGCTGTTAACGATTGGATTAGGCTTCGGCGTCACCTTCATAGTTATGATTCTGCTGGGCGTACTTTGGCAAATAACACTGGCAACAGTACTCACAACCCAAATTATCCTGCTAGCAACTGCAGGAATCTTCGCCTACCGTCGAGGGCTAAAGTTGCCCCACTTCACTTTGGAGCCTAAGGAGTTAAAGATAAAAAGGCAAAATCTCCTTCAAGCCTTCCTTTTAGCTATTATCGGAATACTTGCTTTCACCGCACTCTATAATACGCTGTCGCTTCCACCCACAGAATGGGACTCGCTGGCGTACGGTGTTAACTACGCAAAAATAATCTTCCAAAACAGCAACATTCCCCTCATCGCTGGGCCTTCCATCGGACTAGAAATGAGCGCCCCCTATCCACCCGGCGTTCAATTAGTAGCTGTCAACTTGTATGAATTTGCAGGAGAAGCCAACGATTTTTACTATCGGATTCTTTCCCCGATTTTTAGTTTTGCAACCCTGCTGGTTACCTACAAGTTTGCGATGCTGCTGAACAACAAGAATCGAACTTTCTCGGTATTCGCTGTTTCAGCTTTGGCGATGATTCCGTTTTTCTGGGAACTTTTCATCCAAGAAACCTACATCATGGCTTTAACGATGATGCTGACTTCCGCTGCCTATTTCTTCTATAAAGCCCATGTTTCCGACGCGACCCAAACAAAAAAATTCGAAGTCATTGGTATTTTGTTCTGTTCGTTTGCCGCGTTAACAAGCTACATCGGATTGATAGCTTTTGGTATCGTGCTACTGTATGCCCTGCATAAAAGAATCTCAGCCAAACACACCATGCTATTGCTTGCTTTAGGTTTAGTAATTATTTTGCCATGGTATCTGCGTAACTTGGTTTTGCTGGGCAACCCCGTTTACCCTTTTTTTGGTGTGGGTTACTATTTGGATCCGCTGCTAAGAAACTCTACACCGCAGCATTTCCAGGAATACACGATGCTGCCACTTTACGCATGGAGTACTCTTGTGGCTAAAATCGGCGTGATCCTTGTGGCTGTCGGAATCGTGTTTTTCACTTTCTCAAAGCGTAAAAAGTTCCGTTTGGCTCTGCCCCTCTACCTTCTGCTTGCCAGCCTCGGGATCATGGCGTTTCACGTCGCCTTTCCACGTTACCTCATAGTTGCAATTCCGATACTATCCGTAATTTTTTCAACGCTTTTCCTCTCAGTTCCCAAAAAACATAGGCTACCGCAAATCGCCGCCGCGACTTTCATAGCGTTAATGGTTCTCACAAGCGCCGTTATGTTGCCCTACATAAATACAATTAAACCCCACCGGGGAGACAGCGAAAGTCAAGCGGAGTATCTTTCCACCGTCTTCGAGGAAGGCGACGCCTGGCAATGGATAAACCAAAACACCCCAACAAATACGAGAATCGCAACCTTTGATATCAAAGAATACTACCTCAACCGAGACATCTTCTATTTGGATGGAAACGAGTCAACGCCGCTCTACAAAATGAACACCATACAAGAATGCTTAAGCTTCCTCCAGGAAAGGGGAGTTGGATATATCCTGAGTGTTCCATGGGCAAGTCCTATGGCAGTGACAATGCCGCCCGCATACAACTGGACCTTGCTAACCCGGTACCTTTGCGACTACGACTACTTGCCACTTGTCTTTGTCGGCGCGAACGGCACGGCGGTTTACCATGTTGGCCCATTGAGTATGCAGGAATCAAATGAAGCATTCGCTGATGACCTAGTTTATCCACTCAAACAGTTTCCAATTGACGTGACAATCACTAACAGCTTCTACCCCTACAGGGGCTTAGGCCAGTTCTATTTGCCTATCCCAGTTGACTACCGCGGACTAAACATAACTGCTTCCGTAAATAGTTCACGCACTCTCGAGGTGCACTTGCTGAACGGAAAAACGCCGACTGATGTGGCTGATAGCTCGGAATACTTTATGATTGCAAACTCGCCGTACGGTTTGCCTGGAAGCGAAACTGCGGCGCTGTCTTGGAGGATAGATAAAGGAGGCTACTTCACGGTTAGAGTTGTTGATGTTGATATAGACGAGAATTTCGAAGGGCCTTTCAACGTAACCGTCAACATAGCGTTTGTAAACAATACCTAAATCTAAAACTGACTATACATTTGATTCATACAATAAGTCAGAAAATAATACGATGATTTTCCTATTAAATTATTAGATTATAGAAAAACTTTTAAGCACTTTGCATAGAACTAGCCGATTTGCCAATTCCAAAGGAGAAGAAAATACTTGAAAAAACCAGTAATCGTAACACTATGTTTGCTTTCGCTTTTTGTATTAGCCTTTGCAGGAACCGCTGCCGCTTACGACCCCACATATACACACACAGACTATATGGGATCAACTTCACCAACTATCGACGGAAAATATACAACTGCAGATGAATATGCAGCCGGCGCATCACACGGTTTTGGAGCAAACGGCGTCTTCAGAGACACATGGACTATACCAGCTAACGTCATGGAAAACATGATTCTTGAAACCATGGACACCACCAACGACGCCACGGACAACTACGTGATTTGCTACGACTCAACCGCTGACGGTGGAACAACCCCGAAAACCGACGACTTCAAAATCGTAATCACAGGCCACGACGCCTCAGCAACTTGCACGTGGTATCGAGGAACCGGCACAGCATGGACCCAAGTCGCCGCACCAACTTCAGCATTCTTTGAGTGGAAAGAATCGTTAGCTACATCGCCAACGTCAAGCACACCTCATTATATGGTTGAGTTCAGGATTGACAAGCAGGATACAACTGCATTTGGCATAACCGTTTTAGGCATGAACTTCGCCATGAGCGTCTCCTACAATGATACCCGTGCAGGCGGAAACGGAGTCCAATCTTGGCCACCAAGCGCTAACGCAAACAACCCAGATACTTGGGGGTATGTCCCATATTCAATGGATCCAGTGCCTGAATCTTTGAGCCTTAGCATAGTATTTGCATTATCCACAATTGCAGTCATTGCAGGCACAATCTGCATACGCAAAAAAATAGTCATGCCAAAATTCTAAACAAAGAAAGCCTTTGCTTTCTTTTTTCTTTGTATTTTTTTAATGTTTTGACTCTTGTTTACAGTTGGGTTGGGGGAGAAATTTTTCCAGCATCTGGTTTTAACCCGACTTTAATCAGCGGACTAAGGCCTATTATGTCTGTGCCGGTGAACAACGCTCTGGTTATCAATGCGAACGCCAATAGTTTGGGGTCAACCACTGATATGGGAAGCCCAAGCAACAAGGAAAGCAACATCACATAGCCCGTCTCCTGCACACCTAACCCCGCGATGGTGATAGGCACATAAGTTAACGCTGAAGCAAAGGACGCCATCAAAAAGAAATCCAGCAGACTAAGTGAAGTGAACCCTAACCCAAGGAAAATGGCGTACAAAGCAAAAGAGTTCACAAGTAGCGAACCGAAAATCAGTAGCGCCACAATGATAAGTGAACGCCGAACTTTTTGCCCCTCCCTCTGCACGTTAGCAAACATCTCCGTGAACGACCTTAGTTTTGACCCAACCAACGGTAGTTTCTCCAGCTTGGAAACAAATCTCGACATACGCCGATCCCACATAAGCAATAACAGGATGGTTCCGCCGACTAACAGAACCGCTATTCCGACCAGCAGCGAGTTAACAACCGCCGTCGGCAGTGGCAGAAAGCTTATGAAGTAACCTAAACCAACCGTGCATATCACTGCTTTCAGAAAAGCGTTGATTCCCCCGGTGGCAAGGACTCCAGCCATGCCTTGTTCAACTGGGATGCCTGCTAACCGGTTGAGGAAGATGGGGGTTATGAAGTAGCCCGACCGGGCTGGAGTCACATCGCTTAAGAGTTGCCCGCTGAAACTCGCCATGACTACGTGGCGTACAGAAGCCGTGGGATTAGTTTCTCGCAAGGGCACATAGAGGGCTAAGGCGACTAAGGTTGAAGAGAGTATAAAGCAGACGGCTGCACCAGCGACGTTTAGGACGTTTACCGCTAAGATCGCGGTAAAGGTTTCGCGGATGTTTGCGAGTTGCAGCAGCCAAAGCAGGATTGCGACGCCGACGATGAGTTGAACTATGGTTTTTTTGCGTACTTGGCGTAGAATCTGCCATCTGGAACCAGCTGTGGGGCTTTGACTTTTTTGTTCATCCATCGGTATTCCTGTCAGTGTTTGAATGTCGGATTAAGTTGTATCATTTGGATTTAACTCCTTAATAAAATAACGTTGAATAAGTCAGGTGTGATCCATTTAAGGAAACAAGTTTTTCTAAATCTGCTCCGAAAGGAATAAAACGGCATCTTAGTTTTTTTTAGGGGGATAAGGTTAACTCTAAAAAATTAAAATGAAAGAGCGCGATTTTGTTTTATTTCAAAAAACACATGCAATGATTGAAAAATTGTAGATAAATACTTTGTTTTTTCAGCAATTTTTTTCTATAAAAAGTCCCCATATGGAAAATCTTTTAAACAAAAAGAACAGATAAGACAATCATCTAAAACGGAGAAATGTTAAATTGAAAAAACAAATAATTGTTGCATTATGTATTGCATTATGCAGTCTTATGCTAGCAAGTACAGGAGCTGTTGTAAGCGCAGCCGCAGCAGGATTTGAACACACCTCTTATTCACTGGTAACCGCTTGTACTGTAGACGGAAAATGGACAACCACCACTGAATGGTCAGATTGCCAACAGACAATGGTTGGAACTTTCGCCCTGTTCAGAGATAAATGGTTAGGAGACTTTGCCGCCGATCCTATGACGATTACGCAATACTGGCTTGTCGAAGTTCTTAATGACGCTACAACCGACGCAGGCGACTATGTCGAAATTTGTCTTGACTCAAACGCTGTTGGCGGGACTGCACCACCTGCCGACAACTACAGAGTAGTCTTAACGCCGACATCAATGACGTGGTACAAAGGAACCGGCACCGGATGGGCAGCATTGGCTACACCAGCCTCTGCAAAATATAATACCACTATTAACACATCTTTCTCGTCAGGACCTGCACACCGCATATACGAATTACAATACGAGAAAATGGCATTAGGCGTAGGAGCCACCCCAAACATTAGAGTTGCAGTTTACGATGCAAGCAATGCCGCCGCCGGAGTCATCGCATGGCCAACAGGATCATCACCTGACATTCCAAACGCTTGGGGCACATGTCCCTATTCAATGGACCCAGTTCCTGAAGGCTTCAGCTTTGGCATACTAGTGCTGCTTTCATCTGTTGCAGTCGTTGCTGGCGCCATAGGTCTTAGAAAGCTCTCAATAAAGAAAACAGTGATGATCTAAAGGCTAAACTTAGCCTCCAAATTTTTCTTTTCTTTTTAGAAGAAATAAAAATAGTCGAAAATTCGAAAAAAATTAAGTAAAAATGCTTTTTTAAGTTAATTTTTTACAGCTCCAGTTGCATATATGGAAAAGCATTTAAGCAAAACGAATAGAAAAGGAACTATAGTAATTGGAGAAATGCTAAATTGAAAAAAAATCGAATTGCAATAGTTTGCATACTGTCAATTTTCGTTTTAGCGCTTGCAGGAAACGCGGCCGCTTACAACGCTGCATTTACTCACAGCTGTTACCTTGCTGAGACTGCGCCAACAATTAATGGGCAATATACCGCTGCTGAATGGGCAGGTGGTGCCTCAATTCCCTTTGGAACGAACGGAGTTTCCAGAAACGCATGGACTATGTCGCCTGTTGTCTATGCAAGCTTCTGTATAGAAACCTGGGACACTACAAATAATGCCGGAGATTACTGGGTAATAACCTTTGACTCAACCGCTGCCGGCGCAGAAACCCCCCCTAATGGAGGAACAGCTCCTCAAGTTGATGACTTTAAACTTGTTGTCACAGGACATGACACGCCAACAGTGCAATGGTATAAAGGAACCGGAACCGCATGGGCACCTATTACCCCGGTGGGATTTACCGATCCAGCTGTTTTCCAACAAGTACAATCGTTAAGCGCATCACCTATGTACGCTACCCCCCACTACATTTGGGAAATGCACATCGACAAGACAAACATAGCAGGTCTCGGAATCGCTGCAATGGGCTATAACTGGGCTTCATATATTGCATACTATGACGCAAATCCAGGAGGATATGGACTTCAATCTTGGCCACCATCACCAGCCGTCGACACTAACCCAAACAGTTGGGGATATGTTCCCTACGTATTTGAAGCAGCTCCTGAAGGCTTCACCTTTGGCTTTATCGTGATGCTCTCATCAATCGCTGTCGTAGCAAGTGCGGTCTTATTACGGAAACGCAATTTGCCAAGAATCGCCATCTAAAGAGATTGTAAATTCATCTCTTTCTTTTTTTGTTTCTAAATTGCAACTCCTTCTTATTGACTTAAACTAGAAAGACGTTTCGGCAGCATTTTGGAAACGAATACAACTAGGTGCCTATACCCCATCCTTACTTTTCCTACTAAGTCGAATCTTTCGATGCATACAATAATCAGGATGAATCCGAATATCCAGCCAAATCCAAACAATTCACCCCATGTGTTATGGAAAACCATCATTGCTTCACGTCCCGATTGCAAGTTTACGATTAGTATTGCGTAGATTCTGAATACGTTTGCAAAAAAGGTACCAAAGAGACCGATGAAAAAGTATAGCACTTTTCGAAATCCTGAGATGCTTGTCCTCTTAAAGAAAACCAGAATAATCAACACATATAGTAGCAAACTGTAAACTCCTGCGCAAGCCCATGCGATAGCGACACCTGCTGATCTACCGTCTATGCCAACAGCTAAGCTTGGAAGCAAAGAATCACCCACAGTCGTAGGATACGATAGCATAACATTGTAACCTAAGATATCAAAAAGTGCCGCAGCTGTAGCTGCCGTGGGAAGAGTCATTTCTTGAAGGGGTCGAAATACACCGAAGGGGTAAATGGTATCAAGCATATACGCAACAGCTATTGCTCCCAGAAATACTAATGAAATACTGAAAATTTTTAGCCCTCGTGGTTTGTAAGCCAATGTCACAGCGGCTGTGAAGAAAGCAAACAACACCACGTACTCCATCGAGAGGGGCCATTGAAGGTGCAGAAAATCCGAAGGCGCATTAGCAGCGGTTACACTGGGGATACCAATGTTGTAGCCCCACTTCGAAAGTTCAAAGTCAAGACCGAAAAAGTTGATTGCCAAAACATAAACCGTCGGGATAACTGCGCAAACAAGCGAAGCGACTAAGAGAAAACGGTTTTTAGGTTTTTTGTCATTTATCTCTTGCCAGCCGAAGGCTGTCTCCATCACCATGAACCATCCGAATATGGCGAGAAACATCCTGCCTTTCCAGGTTAAGTCAAACGTAAAGTTCTGGTCAAAAAACGTATCATTCCAAGGCTCAAACCCGCTGATGTCGCGGTTGTAGCGATAATTGAATCCTTCAAGGTTGTAGTAGTCTAGAACGCAAAGAATCGCTATTGGCAACACGATGAGGATAAGTAAAGCGATGTGAAACCAGTTTTTCTTCAACGAGTGCCAACCCACTTAAGCCTCTATGGGGGTGAAACTGCCTTTTAGGCTTTTGCCAAAAAAACAGTGACCGCTTGCCGTAGCCTTATGAGCAGAATTACTGGTGCGGAGGGTGGGATTTGAACCCACGAACCCCTGCGGGATAGGAGCCTCAGTCCTACGCCTTTGGCCATGCTGGGCGACCTCCGCTAAACTGCTCCTTTTTTGAGGCTTGCGGAGATATAGAAACACCCAGCCCATTTAAAGGCTTTACCGTGGAAAAACGGCGCATCCAAATATTGCAGGTTTCTAAACCGCGGGTTTGCTGAGTAAAAAGTATCCGACTTCAGCCAAAAGGTTGGGCCAAACCTTCACTTCTCTGTTGCTAGCAGCGTAGAAGGTGCACTGGATTGTGATATTGTGGTTTTTGCAGTAATCTTTGAAGTCGAGAAGGCTCAAAAAATGCAGGTTGGGCGTGTCGTGCCACTGGTAGGGCAGCGACGCTGTTACGGGCACGCGCCCCCGGAAGATGCTTGCTCTGGCTTTGTAGTAGGCGAAGTTTGGGATGCCGACTATCACACGTTTGCCTACGCGTAAGGCTTCTTGCAGTGCAAAAGCTGGTTTTTTAACCTGTTGTAGAGTTTGGTTCAAGATAACGTAGTCGAAGGCGTTGTCTGAGTATTCTGAGAGCCCCGTGTCTATGTCTTGCTGAAAAACGCTCAAGCCCTGGGCAACACAATGCGATATAGCTTGTTCACTAAGCTCGATTCCCTGCGCCCGCACGTGCTTCGCACTTATCAGATGTGCGAGGAGTTCGCCGTCTCCGCAGCCGAGGTCCAAAACGGATGCACCTTCGGCAATCCAACCAGCGAGTGCTTTCCGCTCGACGTTAAGGTTAATCATGGTTTAGGCAAATCTCCTTTGCCGTTGTATACTCCTTGGAGGAAGTTGCCGATTAGTTTGGCTTCCTGCTCGATTTCCACCAGGAAAGAGTCGTGCCCGTAGCTGGCGGCCAGTTCGATGTAGCTTGCGTTTACACCGCTGAGTTTGCAGGCTTTAGCGATTTCCTGCGACTGGTACACGGGGTAGAGCCAGTCAGACTTAAACGCGATAACCAGGACTTTTGCTTTTAACCCTTTGAAAATGCTGCCGAGGCTGTGGCCGTTGAGGATGTTGAAGTAGTCTATGGCTTTGGTTAGGTAGAGGTAGCTGTTTGCGTCGAAGCGGTGGACAAAGTTGTCGCCTCGGTTACGCAGGTAACCTTCGACTTCGAAGTCCGGGGAGAACTTGAATGGTCCCCGCTGAGATCGGAATTTGCGTCCGAACTTCTCCGCCATCGAAGCGTCGCTCATGTATGTTATATGGCCGATCATGCGTGCGATTGCTAATCCTTTGGCGGGGGATGCTTTCCCGTAGTAGTCTCCGCCTTGCCAATCTGGGTCAGCCATCACGGATTGGCGGCCGACTTCGTTAAACGCGATCTGTTGGGGCGTGTGTTTCATTGCGGTTGCGATGGGTATGGCTGAGCGAACGTGCTGTGGATAAGAAACCATCCACTGGAGCACTTGCATGCCTCCCATTGAGCCGCCGACGACTGAGAGAAGCCGCTTGATTCCTAGGTGGTCGATTAAGTCCCGTTGCGCGTTGACTATGTCGCTTATGGTGACCAAGGGGAAATTGGTGCCGTATGGCTTGCCCGTTTTGGGGTCAATAGAAACTGGTCCAGTGGAGCCTTTGCAGCCGCCTAACACGTTACTGCAGACGACAAAGTACTTGTCTGTGTCGATGCCTCTACCGGGTCCGACGAGGTTGCTCCACCAACCCCCGACGCCTGAAACATGTGAGTCGCCTGTGAGCGCGTGGCAGATAAGGATGACGTTGGATTTGTCTTCATTGAGTTCGCCGAACGTTTCATACGCAAGCGTGATTGGACCTATTTTTTCGCCTGACTCCAAAGGCAGTTCATGTGGCGGACTGGCAAAGATATAGGACTGCGCTTTGTTGGTTTCTGTTTTTGATATTAGCTTGTTATCCTCCAAAAATGGGGTTTAAGGTTGGGCTGAAGCTTTGAGTGCCTGATCGAGATCTTCGATTATATCCTGTGCGTCTTCGATTCCTATTGACAGCCTGATGAAGTCTTCGGTTACACCTGTTGCTTCCTGCTCTTGCTTTGTTAGCTGCTGATGCGTAGTCGAGGCAGGATGGATTATGAGGCTCTTTGTATCGCCGATGTTGGCAAGGTGCGAAAACAGCCTGACGTTTTCGATGAGGCGTTTGCCTGCTTCTTTGCCGCCCCTGATGCCGAAGCCCACGATGCCTCCGTAGTCGCCCTTGAGGTATTTCTCCGCAAGCTTGTGGCTTGGATGGCTCGCTAAGCCAGGGTAGTTTACCCAACTAACAAGCGGATGTTTCTGAAGGAACTCGGCGACTTTGAGCGCGTTTTCCGAATGTTTGCGTTGTCTTAGAGGCAGTGTTTCGAGTCCTTGTAAGAACAACCAGGAGTTGAACGGGCTTACTGTTGGTCCGATATCTCGGAGGAGCTGCACTCGTGCCTTGAAAGCTAAGGCAACGTTGCCCAGTCCCGGGAAATTGCTGAATGCATCCCAATAGCGAATGCCGTGATAGCTTGGGTCTGGTTCGGTGAATTCTGGGAATTTGCCGTTGTTCAATTTGAATTTTCCGCCGTCTACGATGACGCCGCCGAGGCTTGTTCCGTGTCCGCCGATGTATTTGGTGGCTGAAAGCACAGTTATATCCGCACCGTATTCGATGGGTGCGATTATGCCGACGCCGACTGTGTTGTCGACTATGAAGGGTATTCCTGAGTCGTGGGCGATTTTGGCGATGGCTTCAAAGTCGGGGACGTCGAGTTTGGGGTTGCCGATGGTTTCCGCGTAGATAGCGCGGGTTTTGGTGGTGATGGCTTTTTTGAATTCCTCTGGGTTTTTGGAGTCCACGAATTTGACGGTCCGTCCGAGTTTGGGGAAGGTGTAGTGGAAGAGTTCGTAGGTGCCGCCGTAGAGGTTGTTGGCTGAAACGATTTCGTCGCCGACCTGCGTGATTGTTAAGAGCGCCAATGTAATGGCTGCCTGCCCTGACGCGACGGCTAACGCTGCGGTGCCTCCTTCGATTGCTGCAACGCGTTTCTCGAACACATCAGTTGTGGGATTCATGAGGCGAGTGTAAATGTTGCCTAACTCTTTGAGCGCGAACAAGTTAGCCGCGTGCTCAGGGCTCTTAAAAACATATGAAGTCGTCTGGTAGATCGGAACAGCCCTAGATCCAGTGGTTGGATCGGGTGTTTCTTGACCTGCATGGACGGCTATTGTGTCAAGTCTTTTTTTTGCCAATTTAACAGTGCTCCTTTGATTTGTTATTTGGAACAAGACATTGGATAACAGCGTTATAACCATTCTTGCAAAAAAAATTCCAAAAAGAATAATCACCGCTCAGACACGAAGCAACAGGAATAAAAAAAAGAACAGAAATACGCATGATTAGTGGAGTAGAGTCGCAAATACGTTGGAGCCTATCATTCGAGGTATGTAGAAAACATATACGTGGTAAGTAGAAGACACAAAGCCTTACGGGGTAGGTCAGCATTGATCAAGTTTCAGCAAAGCAATGCTATGTTAGATTAGATGTAGTATTCTGGTTTTGGTCCGGCTGAGGTTGGATTGTTTCGGCAGAAGGTGGTGCAGAGTTTGCAGAAGTCCAAGGTGATGTCTTTTGAGCTGATTTCTTTATCGAAAAGTCTCTTGGCGGTTTCTTTTGCCATTAATTGGATTTGTGGCATGAACTCTTGGACTTGTTCAATGCCTTTGTAGGCGCGTTTGCTGCTGAGATATTGGCTCACGGCGGCTTGGGTGGTGCCCAATTTCTTGGCGGCTTCAGTTTGGGAAAGATGGTATTTTTGGACGAGTTCTTTGGCGAGTAGGGAGCGGAAGATGGGCAGGACATATTTGCCGATTATTTCACATTGTGGATCCATGATTGTCGCCCTCATTATAACGCACTTATACTTATAAAGTCATTTCAAACTCAACTCACTTTTCTAATGTATTAACGCTTGTTCCAAGTCGCTCCTAAATCGTTATAATCCTCTACTCAATGCCTGACCTCTGGAACTTCGCACGATTGCCCGATTTCCGAAGAGCGATACTCTTTTATTTCCATTATAACAGTGCTATAACAAACTGGAGTGTAACAGATTGACAGTTGAACTAACTAACTTGCTTGTTCGCCTAGCATTAGTGGTAGCCACAGCGCTCTTATTCACGATCGTTTTTGCAGCCTACATGCGAATAAGAAACCGCAAACTGCTCTTCATCTCAATTGGTTTTGGCATATTCTTTGCCCACGGCTTAATCACCATACCTGAACTATTCTTAGGGTTCATGATAACTGAAGATATGCACCTTTTGATCCATTTGATTGCCTTGTCGTTCATCTTGTTTGGCACTTTGAAGGATTAGTGGCGGCTTAATGTATAAGGAAGCCATCTTGGAGAATGAGAATCGGCGAAGAATTTATTCGCTGATAGATACCCATCAAGGAATCCACCTCAGAGAACTCCAAAGGCTCCTCGATATTCCCCTTGCAACACTTGAATATCACCTCAGTTACATGTCAAGAAAAAAAATCATTTACGGCGAGAAAGAGGAACAATTCCGAAGATACTATACTAAACCTCTCGACCCCCAAGATAAAAAAATACTCACAGTTCTTCGCCAAAAGAAAATGCGTGAAATCGTACTAGCAGTAATTTCAATGGAGCAAGCAAGATATCAGTTAATAGCAGAAAACTTGAAGCTTCCTTGTTCCACGCTTTCGTTTTATCTCAAATATTTAGTGGAAAAGGGCGTCCTTGAGCGAGAGAAAATCGGTTATGAAACTTTCTATCGGGTGCGAGACGAAGAGCGTGTTGCAAAAGTTTTGATTGCATACAAAGCGAGCTTGTTTGATAAATTAATTGATAAGGCACTCAACACTTGGTTAGAATCGTACTCAGCTAAAGATGAGTTATAATCCAATTCATTATCCAACTAACTAGACCCAAGGTTTGACCTAGTTCTGTTCCAAGCTATGTCCTACTGTTCTTATTAGCCAATTTTCGGAAGTACACTAAACAAACATTTGAAGGAAAACCTTCCGGTAAATCAAACCCTAATGCAAAACTTTGAGGGAACCTATTGCGCACATTAACTTTAGTTACAAAAAACTTGTCGCGAAGAAAAGCTAGAGCAATAATCAGCTCCATAGGCTTAATCTTAGCAATCTCCGTCATAGTTTCAACTTTTACCGTCTCAGCTGCTCTGCAAGCCCAGATTGGCAACGAAATTGACAAGTATGGACCAAATATAGTTGTCACTGCTGATAGTCAATCAATAAGTGTCCCATACGGAAGTGTGGTTATCGGGAACGTTTTGTTTTCTGAAGATGCAATCAGTCAGATGTATGAAATTCCAAATAAAGCAAACATTAACGTAATTTCGCCAAAACTTTACAACCAAATCCAGTACCAAAACCAATCCATACTCGTTATCGGTATCATCCCAGACAAAGAGCTTGAACTTAAGAAATGGTGGAGGATAACAGGTTCTCTTCCCGAAAACGACACAAACCAAATCTTGTTAGGTTCAGCAATAAAAAATGGATTGAACTTACAAGAAGGATCAAGCATAATTTTAGGCAATAGTACTTTCTTAGTTACCGGTTCCTTAGCAGAAACCGGTTCTACAGACGACTACGCCATCTTCATTCCACTACACAATGCACAAGCGTTGTTTAATCTTGAAGGCAAAATCAGCGAAGCTGACGTTGCCGCCTTGTGTAATGATTGCCCAGTTGAAGATTTAGCAGACCAAATTATGAAAGCAGTGCCAGATGTTAGGGCAACTCCAATTAAACAGGCAGTTGAAACTCGCATGCAAGCTGTTCAGCAAACAGCAAATTTCTCGCTGGTTTTGGCTTCGATAATTTTGGTAGTTGGTTTTGCAGGAATCACTAACACCATGTTGGCTTCCGTTCACGAGAGAATTAAAGAAATTGGCGTTTTCATGTCTCTTGGTGCTGATAAAACTCATCTGTACAAAATGTTTCTCTCAGAGTCAGTAATACTGGGCTTGGTCGGCGGTCTTGTAGGAGTTGCGGTCGGAGCTGTGGCTTCCTTGATCATGGGGCCTCTATTGATTAATGTTCCAATCAGCCTTGCACAACTGCCGTTTTACGTTATACCATTATGCATCGGGCTATCGGTAGGAGCGAGTGTTGCAGCAAGCCTCTATCCAACATGGAGAGCAAGCAAAATTGATCCTGTTAAAGCGTTAAAGGCGGTTTAAATGATGTTAGAAGTGAAAGATGTATCAAAAATCTATGACTTGGGAAACAACCAAGTTATTCCCCTAGACAACGTCACAGTGACAGTAAAAAAAGGTGATTTAGTTTCAGTTATTGGACCAAGCGGAAGCGGCAAGTCAACTTTACTATACACAATTGGAGGACTGTTGACACCTAGCCGTGGGGATGTTGTGATTGGTGGTACCAAAATTTATGAGTTAAACAGTAAAAGCCGAGCCCAGTTTAGGCGAGAAAACCTTGGTTTCATTTTTCAAACTTTCGAGTTGCTTCCTTATTTGACTGCTAAAGAGAACGTCATGATTCCCCTGCATTTGGCTGGCGTCTCCTCTGGAGAACAGGAAGCATCAGCTATTGATGCTTTGGAGAAAGTTGGGTTAAGCAAACGCGCCAATCATAAACCAACGGAGTTGAGCGGGGGAGAACAACAACGTGTGGCAGTCGCGCGAGGAATCGTAAATAACCCTCGCATTCTTTTGGCTGACGAGCCCACTGGAAACTTGGATCAGAAAACAGGTACTGAAATAATGAAGCTCCTCTGTGATCTTCATGAAGAAGAGGGGCTTACGCTTATCTTCGTTACTCATGATCCAGCAAAAGCAAGGTTAGCTGGATATGTAGTCGAGATGCTTGATGGTCACATAGTGACAAACTCTTTATCAAAATGTTGAGGTAAACAGTATGGGTAGAAAAAGTAGAGAAAACAGAGAAAGACAAGCAAGATTCGTTTCAAGGGCACACTCAATAAACTCTTCGTCGGTTCCAGCGAAGAAAAGGCTGACAAACGCAAAGAAAATGTTCGTTGGTTTAATTCTCATAGTCATTGTCGTTATCGGTGCAAGTGTTGCATTTTCACCTCAGGGACCCCCGGGGGGGTCTTATCCTGTCAACGTGTCTCCAGTTTCCTATTTGACAAGTGCTGTGTCAGAAGATAACAACAAAGTGTCAGTCCCCCTAAGTAATGTCAATTCTAGCAAACTGGTTTTTGTTGACTTAAAGTTAACATCGCCACTAGAAACGTTGGAGTATCAAGGGCGTACCGTTCCTTTGGCTATCTATAAAGGTGGAGAATACCTGCCTCTTGTTGTTATATCAACGCCTTCAGGAGACAATGTTGCCGGTATAAGAACATGCGAACCATGCGGATCGTTTAGCTTCCACATCGTCAAAGGAACTAACCTAAAATGCGATGTTTGCGGTGCAGAATGGACACTTGAAGACTTCTCACCTGTAAGCGGTGGCTGCGCAACTTATCCGCCTCCAAAACTGCCCACGATAATCAACGGTGATAAAGTCGAAATTGACCTCTCTGCGCTGAACCTGAAGTTCCTAATCTAACCAACATTTTTGCCCCTTTTTTTTTCCTTTTTATTCCAAAAAGAATAATATCGCCGACTCCACATTACTAAAACCGTGTTTCCAACACTAGAAGACATCGCTAAGCGCCGCCGACAATTAGGCATGAAACAAAGTGAACTCGCCAAAGCCGCAGGCGTAAGCCAAAGTCTCATCGCCAAACTCGAAGCAGGAACCATCGACTCTAGTTACACCAAAGTGAAAACAATCTTCGACGTGCTTGAGCGCCTAGAATTTAAAACCAAAGTCCAAGCAGAAAAACTCCTCCATAGTGAAGTTGTCAGTGTACAGAAAAGTGAACCCATCTCAACCGTAGTTAAACTCATGAAGGAACGCGGATACTCCCAGATCCCGGTGTTTGACGGTAAACAATCAGTAGGCAGCATATCAGAAAAGACCATTATGCGGCAAATTTTGGACGGCAAAGATTTGGAGCAACTTTCCAAGTTGCCCACAGAAGACATCATGGAGGAAACGTTTCCACAGATTAATGAGGATGCGCCGTTGCCTTTGATAACTAGTCTTCTGCAGAATTATTCAGCGGTTTTAGTTGTCCGAAAAGGCGTCGTTGTCGGAATCATAACTAAGGCGGACTTACTTAGGATGCTTTAGGCGCGGTTTTAAGTATAAGTTCTTTCTACAACTTTGTGGTTGTTGATTGCCAAAGAGTGATTCTTTGGTGATGTGACCGTTAAAGCTTTAAGACACTGTACTATAACAGTGTTATAAGAAGGATGTGAACTCTAAACCATGAAAATCTACGATAACGTGTTGGAAACGATTGGCAAAACCCCCCTATTACGACTAAACAAAATCACCGAAGGCATAAGCGCCACTATCGTGGCTAAACAGGAATCACGTAACCCCGGCGGAAGCGTAAAAGACCGCATATGCCTCAGCATGATTGAGGAAGCGGAGAAGCAGGGGATAGTTAAGCCCGGCGCCACCTTTGTGGAGCCCACCAGCGGTAACACCGGCATCGGACTCGCCATGGTCGCCGCCGTTAAAAACTACAAAATTATCTTAACAATGCCTGAAACCATGAGTCTTGAACGCCGCAACCTTCTCAAGGCTTACGGCGCGCAACTAATTCTCACCCCCGGACCCGAAGGTATGGGCGGCGCCATCAAAAAAGCTGAGGAAATCGTCGCAGCTACTCCCAACAGTTTCATACCCCAACAGTTCAAAAATCTCGCCAACCCCAAAATCCACCGTGAAACCACGGGGCCCGAAATCTGGGAAGACACCGACGGTAAAGTAGACATCCTCGTCGCCGGTGTAGGCACAGGCGGAACCATCACAGGTGTCGCGCAGTACATTAAACCCAAAAAGTCAGAGTTCAAAGCAATCGCAGTTGAGCCTGCGGCGTCGCCGGTGCTTAGCGGAGGCCAGAAGGGTCCACACAAGATTCAGGGTATCGGTGCTGGCTTTAA
>Ga0105103_10000910_pt1 | contig 16645 bp, 14 predicted proteins | sample PPLLaktember2015_2_FD_79107 | JGI IMG/M metagenome (GOLD analysis project Ga0105103, IMG submission 79107) | Freshwater sediment microbial communities from Prairie Pothole Lake near Jamestown, North Dakota, USA - PPLs Lake P7 Core (6) Depth... | ecosystem: Environmental > Aquatic > Freshwater >...
TCAGTTGAAGAACTTACTGAAGCACTCAATTCGAGGATGATGGGATTAATTGGGTCAAAGGGAGAAATTAAACCGGGTGTAAGAGAGGCCATTGAAATGATACATGACAGAAAATTTCCGATGGCTATTGCTTCTTCTTCTACAATAAAATTGATTGAAGCTGTGGTTAAAAAGTTTGATCTTGGGAAATATTTCCAGGTGATCAGTTCTGGTGATTTTGTAAAGCATGGAAAGCCCAATCCCGAAATTTTTTTGTTGGCAGCATCGGAGCTGAAAGCTGATCCGATGCATTGTATTGCAATAGAGGATTGTTTTAATGGAATGATATCTGCCAAGGCTGCCCGTATGAAGCTTATTGCTTTTCTCGACGATGACAGGTTTAATGACACAAAATACGATTTTGCCGACCTTAAATTAGAATCATTTCATAACTTTAACGTCGCTAAATTAGAGTATTTACAAAAATTAATGTAGAATAGCAAGTATGTCAAAAATACTATATTATTCAACAAATCTCAAATCGGATAAAGTGTCATTTCGTAATGCGCTTCTTAAAGGACTGGCACACGACGGAGGTTTGTTTATGCCAGAAACAATACCAACATTAACTATTGATGAGTTGGCATCTTTTAAAAACCTCCCTTATCACGAAATTGCTTTTATTGTTGCAAATAAATTTTTACATAATGAGATTGAAGAAAGCGAATTAAGGAAGATTGTTGTTGATGCCTATAATTATGAGGTGCCTTTGGAGCAAGTATATGAAAAGAATTATATCATGAGGCTCGACAGGGGCCCTACAGCTTCGTTTAAAGATTTTGCAGCCCGTATGATGGGCCGTTTAATGCAATATTACCTTCAGAAAGAAAATAATAAGCTCCTTATCCTCACTGCAACATCGGGTGATACAGGCAGTGCCATTGCAAATGCTTTCTATGGGCTTGATAATATAAAAGTGGTAATTCTGTTCCCCGAAACCGAAGTAACTGACAGGCAACGCAAGCAGATGACTACCCTTGATAAAAACATACAAATACTTGCACTTGATGGTAAATTCGATGATTGCCAGGCACTGGTAAAAATGGCATTTAACGATCACGAGCTCGAAGGTTTAAGTCTTTCATCTGCAAATTCGATCAATATTGGCCGTTTATTGCCACAGAGTATTTACTATTTTTATGCCTATTCAAAGCTTTGCAATATAAAAAATGGTGAGAAAATCATTTTCTCGGTACCATCGGGCAATTTTGGTGACTTAATGGGCGGATTAATAGCAATGAAAATGGGACTTCCTGTTAAGAAGTTTGTTATAGCGACAAATGATAACGATGAAGTCCCTAAATATTTTGAAACCGGTGATTATGAAACTATAGTCCCTTCCCGAAATTGTATTTCAAGTGCGATGAACGTTGGCCATCCGAGTAATATGGCACGTATTGTCGCTCTTTATGGTGGTGAAATGACAGAAAAGGGTAAAGTTATTCATCAGCCTGATATGGAAGCCCTCAAAAATGATATGTATGCTGTAAGTATAAACGATACCGAAACCCGTGAAACAATTAAGAAGGTATATGAACGGCATAAAGTACTGCTTGAGCCCCATGGCGCCGTTGGTTGGGCTGGATTAACAAGGTATTTCAAACAAGTTCCCAATGACCATAATAGTAACCAGGTAAGTGTTAGTTTTGAAACTGCTCATCCGGCCAAATTTCCAAAGGAAATCCAGGAAATCCTGAATTTCGATCCTGAGTTGCCTGAAAGCCTTAAAGGGATTGAAGAGAAGGCTGAACATTTTCACAGGATTGACAGTAACTATAGCTCATTTAAGGAATATTTAATTGAAAATTATAAATAAATCTCTTTCAATATGCATATTGTTTGTTCTGACCTCGAAGGTGTATGGGTACCCGAAGTATGGATTAATGTAGCAAAAAGAACTGGTATTGAAGCTTTAAAGCTTACCACACGCGACATAAAGGATTATGACGAGCTTATGCATTACCGGCTGAAAATTCTGGATGAAAAAAACCTCCGTTTGAAAGACATTCAGGAGGTAATTGCTACAATAAAGCCACTTGATGGGGCCATGGACATGATTAACTGGATTAAAAGTGTTTCGAGGTTTATTGTTGTGTCCGATACTTTTGTTGAGTTTGCCGATCCTCTGATGCACCAGTTAGAATATCCGACATTATTTTGTCATTCACTCGAAGTTGACGAAGAAAATCGAATTATTGGGTACAAACTTCGGCAGAAAGATCCCAAACGTATGGTTATTAAAGCACTTCAAAGCATGAATTATGAAGTAATTGCTTTCGGCGATTCCTATAACGATATATCAATGCTTCAGCAAGCCGATAAAGCTTTTCTATATCGTCCGCCTCAAAATGTTGCCGGTGATTATCCTGAGTTTCCTGTTATTACTGATTATGTTGAAATGAAGACGATATTAACTCAAATGATGCAGCTCGAAACCCATATTGTCCCCAGCTAATATTTACCTTTTTATTAACAAATTACATAATTTTTACAGTGAACCTTCGTATTTTATTAGTAAATTAAAGTATTAAAATACAAAGAGTTTATTAATGGGTATGTTTTTTCGTGGAGGATTCAGTATCTTCTTTTTGTTAGGTTATATAATGATATTTATAGTTGCAATAATAATAATTCGACCATTTCGAAAGCACAAACAGCGACTTATCTCAACAATTTTATTAAAGTTAAGTTATCTTTTTTTTCTTGCTCTATTTCTTGTGATTACATATCTTTTGCTTTTCGGCAACAAGAATTTAAATAGTGGCGATAACCCTTACAATAGTATCTTCCATATTCATTCTTTATTACTTCTAATAGCAGCAGTTATTCCTAATGCAGGGATTGCAATAAGAAAGAGGGTTAAGAAGAATAGGGCATCATATAATATTATATTTACAATGATTAACCTGGTTCTTATTTCATATTTATTGAATTTACTGATAAGTGGCCGGTGGATGTGGCTGTAATAAGTACATGGCCTATAGAACCAGTAAACTCAGTAAGATAATCCGCTGTAGAATTGGTTTTTATAATAAATCAGGTTCCGGTTCAACTTTGCCTTAATTAATATCAGGTCGCGATAAATTTCAAATGAATCAATAAGATCGTTGGTTAGATATTTTTTTTCTCCATTTGAAAATACCCAGATCCGGTTGCTGTTATCGAGGTAGGCAAGTGTGTTCCAATCGAAACGATAAATTTGTGGCACATATCCTTCAAGCTCATGAACTTTTCCTTCGTTAAATACCTTGAGAGAATTGTATTCGGTAAAAACAATCAGATTATTACTGGCGAAATATGAATCGGGTGCGTAATTGCTAATAGTTGTTACCTGCCCGTTGTAAAATACTTTGAAAGCATCTGTATTATCAATATATGCAACTAACCCGTCGCCTGTCAGAAAAGATTTTGGAAGAAATTCTTCAAGTTGAAAATCATCTCCTTTATAATAAGCATGGAAAGTATTGTCATTATTTTTAGTATAGGCAACAATGTCTTTCCCAGCTTTGAATGTTATTGCATCGACATAATCAATAATGGCATGGGTTTGACCATTATACCAAATTTTAAAATCCTTGGAAATGCTGGAAACATATGCAACAATATTATCGCCGCTACTTAAACGACTAATAGGTTTTCCAATAAGTCCGCTCTCAATTTCATGCACTACTCCTTTATAAAATATCTTAAGCAGTAGCGATTCCTTGTCGTAGAAAACAATCAGACTATCCTGAACCTGGTATAAAGGACAATTGCGACTTAGAATTTTCGGATTATCATTGATAACAACAAACAATTGGTCGAATATCTGGTAAGCTGCCAAATGGTCGGTAGCAAAATATTTGTCGATACCGCCAGGTTCAAGTTTAGCAACATTACCATTCCGATAAATTTTAAGGTTACCTTGGTTGTTAATGTACATAATACATTCTCCTCCAATTACGTATGATTGCACCTGTAAATCTTCAATTTTTTTGCTGTTGCCATGGTCGAATATGAAAAAATGTCCCTGGTAATCGCTATATGCACCGAGATGTTGAGCCATTGTCAATAAAGGCAGAATACAAAAGCTGAGAGTAAGGATTATTTTATGCATGAATGAACATTTAACACTAGTTTAAAGCATACTGGGTAGCCGGGGTAAAAGGGTTCTTTTTAAGTTCCTCGGTATCAAACTGCCACGAAATAGAAAAATAGAACACCGAACTCTGGTCATATCTTGTTAAATCACTTACGTTAAAAGGTTGTCCGGCATCATTATTTCTGCCTTTTTCAAAACTGTTGTCAAGAAAATCGTTCAGGTAGTATTTGAATTTAACATTAAACCCGCCTGGTAGTTGCACTCCGGCAAACATTGAAGACATTAACAAAGGGGCCTGGTCGCCAAACCATTGTGTGCTTTTAGTCTTAGATCCGGTCCGTGAGTGGGTATCTGTCCAGTATTTTTCTTTATAGTGAAGCGCAATTTCAAATTCACCTCCTCCAAAAAAGTACAGATGTTCTTTAAAATTTCCGAGTTTAATAGCTAAAGGTATGCCTGCCGTATAAACACGTCTTACAATCTTATAATCAGTTACCTGATCGGAACCCACTACCTTAGGAAGGCGTTCGTCGGTTATTAATCCTACATTTTTTATTCCAAGGCCAGTGTATAGCCCAATAAAATTCCCATAATCAAAGTTCCAATATTCACCAACATTGAAAAAAGGGGTAAAACGAACATTGGTTTTTGTTATCTCAGCATTGGGATAAGTATTTTCAAATTCCTCGGTCAATCTAACATTGCTCATCGAAAATATCATTTCCCAGGTTGTAACATTAGTAATCTTTATTTTTTGAGCTTCAATGTCGCAAAAAATAAGACTTGCTAGTATGCTAAAATATATTATATTTCTCATTCCCATATTCATATCTTTCATTTTTAATGCATCATTTTTAGTATGACGGATCGTGAATGTTTAATGTTACTTTTATTAATAAATATTTTTCATAAAGAAACTTTCATTGAAATAATATAATTTCTACCGGCTGCTACAATACCCGATGAGTAAGGTCGATAGCGCTTGTCGGTAATGTTTTCAATACCAGTACTTATTAAAAGTTGATCGGTTATTTGATAAGAAGCTTTGCAATTGAGAGTGTGCCATGCAGGTGAATATGGTTTTCCGTCGCTATCGATGGCATATATGTAATCCTTGCCCTGTTCCTCAGGCGCAAGATCTTCATTCGACACCTCTCCATTATACAAAAAATAAAAATCACCAATGAACCTTTCGCGTTTAAAAGTGAGGTGGGTTGAACCAAACCAGGGAGCTGCATGGCGCAATGGTGCAGTGCTGCCATCATCCAACTCTTCTTCCCCTTTTTGATAATTAAAACGAGATTTAAATCCTAAACCAAAAGGTAATTTTACTCCAATACCTGCTTGAATTCCATATATATAAGCGCTAGCGGCATTTTGCATGGCCTGTACCTGACTTAATTCTCCTGAATAGACAATACTGTCGTTTCCGTTTAATAAATAGTTGCGACGCACAAGGGCATTATCGAGCAGAGTGTAGTAGACTGAAAGATCAAGTTTAACCAATTTCCCGAATATCTTTATAGCACTTAGTTCACCATTCCAGGCATATTCAGGAGTAAGATCAGGATTTGCGACTACTACTGAACCCGGTTCCGAATCAAATACTTTTCCTATATCGTCAACATTAGGGGCTCTAAAGCCAGTCGAAAAATTAAGGTTTATGAGCCATGTTGTTGTTGGCGACCAGGCTAAACCTATACTACCCGTAAGGGCATCCATATTTAAACTGGCTTCGGTAAAAGGAAATGGATAGAATGTAGTATCAAATTTACAATCCATGGTAATCATATTGTATCGCAAACCTGTTTGTAAGGTAATTCTATCAGAGGGTTTAAAACGATAATTTAAATATGTAGCATAGCTATTCCAGTTTGCCGGATTAGGATATCTTGAAGGTCCGTCAATTGTAACTTCTGTTGTTATATCTTCGTTTTCGCCAGTCGATTCAACGTTATTTAATAATATCTCTGCTCCATAAAACAGGGTTTGTTTTCCCCATGACTTTTCCATGTCGATATTTAAAGAAGAAGCATTCACTTTTTCTGTGCGGTGTCGAAGTTCTGAATCGCGAAAATCTCGGTCGTGACGGCTTTCTTCAAAAAACTGGCTGGCCACAATTATATTTATTTTGTCATATAGCAAGGTTGGTTTTTTAAGCGCAAAACTCAGAGTATTCATCATCCATATTTGCGGGCCATAGTACCATTCGGCTGAACGCTGACGACCATTTTTATAACGTATTAGCCGGTCGTAGCGGTTGCAATCGGTTGTTGCTGAATATTGAAATCCGTAATTTATATCAAGGGCTTTATTCGGGCGAAAACCTATCTTCTGCAGTAGGTTGACCTGATTGTATCCTGTTGTTTTTTGTACTTTTGGATTGGAATTTGTAACCATACTGTCGATCCCGTTAATTCGGGCAGCATATGTTGTCCGTAAATATTCGTCGGGGCCATTACTTCCCATTTTCAGGTCGCTATATTTGCTATAAGTGGCACTTGTAACAAATCCCCACCGGCCTTTACCGTATTGAACATCAAAATGACCTGTTTTTTCATTATTGGCTGATGACCACCTGATAAGAGCATTTCCCTTGACCAGGAGTTTCTCATCCATTGAATATTTTACAGGTAAGGTATAAAAGTTCATAACCCCACCAATAGCATCGCTCCCATAAACAACAGAGCCAGGCCCGAATATAACCTCTGATTTCTCAGTAGCCAGCGGATCAAGCGATATTACATTTTGAAGATTGCCACTTCGGAAAATTGCTGTATTCATTCTTACTCCATCAACAGCTAATAAAATCCGATTAGTGGCAAATCCCCTGATTATTGGGCTACCACCACCTAACTGACTTTTCTGAATAAACACATCGCCTGTAATAGTTAGCATATCGGCTGCAGTTTGAGGGTTTTGAAAGCTTACTTCGGCAGGCTTTATTGATGAAATACGATTTGGGATATCTTTTCTGAGTTGCTCTTTTCTAATTGCAGAAACAACAATTTCTTCCAGGCTAATGTCTAAGGGTTCAAGTAATAGTTGGAAATGTTTTTTTTCTAAATCCCCATAACTCGTTATAATTGTTGAATAGCCAATCATCTGAAAACATATACTGTCGCAGTTTTTGAAACCCGTAATACTGGCACGTCCTCTGAAATCAGTTAATACAGAGGTTTTTACCAGGGGAGAACTTATTGAAACTAATTCAATAGGTTGATGGTTTTGTTTGTCTTTTATTGTAAGAGTTTGAGCGTTGCCATACAAACTTAAAATGAAACAAAGAAATGTAATAATTAACTTATGCATACCAAATATGGTTTGAGTGAGTAAAAGGGCCTTATTGATTGTTTGTAAAGAAAATGGATGATTATAAGTGACTAGAAACCGCAAAATTCTTGCCAAATATAGATTTTTTATGATGTAATAAGTGAATAAAACAAAACAGCTGCTTCATGTATCTTTATGAAGCAGCTGAGGTAAAAATTCAGGAAAAATATTTTGGATTGGAGACTATTCCTTAGATTACAGAAAGGTTATGATTGTTACAATATTGAATTAATATTTATATTAAATTTTTAGCTCTGTTATCCAAAAAACCAAAAGCCAATGGACAACAGCTAAAAATAGAACCATATATTATCGTTCATTCCTGCTGCCCGAATATTTTCTGGTTTCCTTCTTTGTTCTTTCCCTGTTTCTATTCTTTTTATTGAAAGGACGTTCCTCCCTGGTGTTTTTGGTCTTTACATCAGGCTGTGATATTTGCACAGCTAACTGAATCCCTTTAAACGAAGCATTTTCAAATGAAGCAAGGATTTCTCGCTCACTACTGCTTTCAACTTCAAAAAATGAAAATTTTCTCAGGATATCAATTTTCCCGATTTCAACCCTAAAACCTTTATTGCATTTATTAATTAAGCTTATCATACCTGAAGCATCCAGTCCGTCTTTTGCTCCTGCATTTATGTAAAATCTTGAATATGATTTACCCCGGTTTCCCCTGTTTCTTTCCTGTTGGTTTTCTCTCGATGAGGTGACATTCAAATCGGCAGCGTTCTTGTAATACTCCAGAAAACGGTTAAATTCGATGGAAACGAAATGTTTTATAAGGTCTTCGCGCGAAAGCCACTCAAGTTTCTTATATATTACATCTATAAAAGGATCGATTAGCTTATTGTCAACTTCGGTTTTTTCAACCCTGTCAACTAAGTTGAATAATTGCTTTTCACAAATTTCCTTTCCTCCCGGGACCATTTTGCGCTCAAAGGTTTTGCGGGTTATCCGTTCAAGGTCGCGTACCCTTCCACCTTCTTTTGAATGAATAATAGAAATTGAAATGCCATTTTTCCCTGCCCTGCCTGTTCGTCCACTTCTATGGACATATATCTCAAGATCGTCGGGAAGGTTATAGTTTATAATGTGGGTTAAATCATTTACATCTAGCCCCCTGGCAGCTACGTCGGTAGCAACAAGTATTTGAAGGTTGCGGATCCGAAACCGGTTCATTACATAATCGCGTTGTGCTTGCGACAAATCGCCATGAAGTGCATCAGCATTATAACCGTCCTGCATAAGTTTGTCGGCAACTTCTTTTGTTTCAATACGGGTGCGGCAAAATACAATACTGTATATCGAAGGGTTCATATCGACGATGCGCTTTAATGCAGGATACCTATCGCGTGCATGCACCATATAATAATGATGGACTACATTGTCGGCACCGGCATTACGTTTACCCACCGAAATTTCATCGGGCGATTTCATGTAATTTTTCGCTATTTGCGAAATCTCTTTGGGCATTGTAGCTGAAAAAAGCAAAGTTTGTCTTTCAGATGGGGTTTCGGAGAGTATCGAATCCAGATCGTCCTTAAATCCCATATTCAGCATCTCATCGGCTTCGTCGAGTACAAGCCATTTAATAGATCCCAATTTCAATATTTTTCTACGAATTAAGTCAAGTACACGACCAGGTGTCCCAACAACAATCTGGCATCCAGATTTTAATGATCTCATCTGGGCTGAAATATTAGCACCGCCATATACTGCTACAATGTTCGTATTTTTTAAATATTTCGAGTAATTGCCCAGATCAGATGTAATCTGGATGCAAAGCTCACGAGTTGGGCACAAAACAAGTGTCTGTATTTCTTTACTGTCGAAATCGGTGAGGTTTAGGATTGGCAAGCCAAAAGCAGCTGTTTTCCCAGTACCGGTTTGCGCTAAAGTAATTAGATCGTGAGTCGAAGTTAATATTGCCGGGATTGTTTGTTGTTGAACTGGTGTAGGTTGTTCAAAACCAAGCTCTTCAATAGCCTGTATAATTTCGGGGGCTAGCCCCGATGATTTAAAAGTATTCATTTTTTTCCTTTCTGGCGATCCTCATTAAAACCTGCCAGGAAGGAGATTTTGCAGTGGACCAAATTAATTAATATTGTTTCCTAAAAAATTCCAACCAAGCCGGCTGAAAAATTGGTGCGCAAAGGTAGGGTTATTTTTAAGATATTTATGAATTATCTAATAATTTTCTTTAGCCTAAATTATATTAACCCGATTAATTAACTTCGTTGAGCCCTTCGGGGTTCATAAACTTTATGAATTAATAATCAGGTACGTTAAAAAAATAATTTTATTTGCATGCCGGTTAAAACTGTAGAATTAAAATAATGTTAAATCGAATAATCTTGTTATATATTGTACCGTTTATTTGTTGTTATATTTTGGAATTGAAATTAATCAGTATAAATGAAGAAGAGTAAAGCCATTTTGATATTATCGGGAATATTTCTTTTAATAGTAATTGGCATAATTTCCTTTAATTATCTAAAGCAATACAGGAATATTAGAAAAGAAGCGCCTTCTTATATAGTTGAACCTGCGAAATTACACTACGACTTTGCTTTATACCCCGATTCAAGTAAAGCGGTCTATATTAATCAAATAATACAGCTTACTGGCATAGTTGTCGAATATGAAATTGAAGAAAATGGGGCCTCAATTGTTTTCGTTAACCCAATTGCCGGTATTACCTGTTCGTTTGATAGCTTAACATTAACAAAAGATTTTCAAAGAATATCAACTGTTCAGGTTGGCGACAGTATCACCTTAAAAGGAAGGTGCGATGGTTATGATATGATTATGGGTGTTGTTTTATCGGAATGTGTGTTGCAATCAGTTCACTGAAAGATTTTGAAATTTTTCTTGATTATAAATTGAAAAGGAATAAATTATTGCCAGATATGAGTAAAGATCATGCTATTCACGATTTTTATAATCTTATTTACAGGAAGTACGATTTAATAAACCGAATTTTCACATTTAATAACGATCAGCGATGGCGTAAGATTACAGCTAAGTCGTGTTTAAAGGAAAATCCCGAAAAAGTTTTGGACTTATGTTGTGGAACTGGTGATCTGACAATAGCCCTTTCAAAATTTGCAACAAGTAATATTGAAATAATTGGGTGTGATTTTAACCTGAACATGCTTCAGCAAGCTGAAAAAAAAGTAAAAATTTTGAAATACAATAATATCAGGTTTGTTCAGGGCGATGCTTCAAATTTACAATTTGACAATAATAATTTCAACTGTATAACAATTGGCTTTGGATACAGAAACCTTACTTTCGAGAATTCCAGGTCAACTCAGCATATCTCTGAAATTAGCCGGGTTTTAAAAGCAGGCGGGAAATTATTGGTTCTCGAAAGTGGTGTTCCTGAAAATAAAATTGTTAGGCTGTTTTACAACACATATCTCCGGTTAATTCTTATACCATTGGGAGGTTTAATCTCAGGGAATTGGAAAGCCTATCAATATCTTGCTTATTCATCATCCAATTTCTTTAATATAAAACAAACATCGGAAATGCTTGCTCCTTATGGTTTTAAATTATTCGAATATCGTAAATTTTTATTTGGGTCTGCTAACCTTGCAATATTTGTAAAAAATGCATAAAATAAGGTTGTTCACTGTTTGAAATCGCTTAAAAAGCCTTTCGCTATTCGCTTTTCGCAAAAGCGGTTATTGGTTTAGGACAGTATTAAATGTTTATTTTTTTTTAATCTCATAGTCACCTAATCATTTTAGGCAATTATAAAACTAGCTACTTAGTATCCGCAAGAAAAGGCAAACTATTTTTAATTTCTTCTATTGACCCCTTAGTCCCCTAATAGGGGAAATTGCTCACGTCTAGAACTTTGTTTTTCTCCCCTTATAGGGGAGCCAGAGGGGTCAGTGATAAGAAGAGGAGTTTTAGCTTCGCTGAGCTCACCGCCAGCTGGCGGTTCGGTTCTTGCAACCACTACTTACTACTTTTTTATCAGCACATTACGGCATTATTATCTCATTAACATATATGCACATTAACTAATTCTCAAATTATCAGGTTATCTTTGACCCTCGATCTAAAACTACGATTATGACAATTGATCAGATTAATAAAGCTTGCGGGAATACATTTATTGAGTATTTGGGTATTGTATTTACAAGCTATGGCGAAGATTTTATCGAAGCAAAAATGCCTGTCGATTATAATAAACATCAACCTATGGGATTGCTTCATGGAGGGGCGTCATTAGCTCTCGCTGAAACTGTTGCCAGTGGCGGTTCATTTATGCTGGTTGATGAACAAAAATACAATGTTCTTGGTTTACAGGTAACGGGTAACCATATTGCAACTATGAGTGAGGGAAACCTTATGGCCAGGGCAGAACTGGTGCATAAGGGGTCGTCAACCCATGTCTGGGATGTGAAGTTATCTACCGAAGAAGGTAAACTGATATCTGTTGCAAGGGTTACAAATATCATAATCGAGAAAAAATAAATTTGGTTATTGATGCAGATAAAAGAAAGCACCATTTCAGTTTATGATGCATTAGATTTATGTATTAAGAATAAATTGACATTCGCGGCCTATAGGTTGCCCGGTCAGGATGAGATTACAATAATTGCCCAGGAAGATCATAATGTTTGTGAACTAACAGATATTTCAGAACTAACTGGCATGAATGGGTTTCTTATAGTTCCTTTCTATATGGGCAGAAGCGAAAAGACCATACTGATCAGGCCTGACATAATTATTAAAACGGGTACTACTGATAGGTTTATTGAAAAAATAAGATCGATAGTTGTTAATTCTGGGGTTAATGGTGTTGAACAAATTGTGCCGGACGAAACTCAAGAATATGAATTCCTTGATCAGGTTGAAAAAGCTGTTGGGGCAATAAAAAGGGATACATTTCAGAAAGCAGTGATATCAAGGGTCAAAATTGTTGATGGGGAATACACATCGCAGCTTTCAAAGATTTTCGGGATATTATGTGAATCGTATATTAATTCATTTATTTACATTTTCAGAATTAACGGACATTGTTGGATTGGGGCTTCGCCCGAACCTTTTATGTGTTCCAGGGGAAATGAGTTTACAACAGTCTCTTTAGCTGGCACAAGACCTTATAGTGAAAAAAACCTTGAACTGAAAAACTGGAATAGCAAAGAACTGAAGGAGCAGGAATATGTGACAAATTACATAGAAGATATTCTTAAAGAATTTAAAGTTGATGAGTACAGTAAAATAGGGCCATATACAAAGAAGGCTGGAAAATTATTGCACTTGCGTACCGACTTTATATTTTCCATGCAATCGCTTGAACAAAAATTATATTCATTTATAGCAGCACTTCATCCTACTTCAGCAGTTTGCGGTATGCCACTGGAAAATTCAAGGGACTTTATACTTGCAACAGAAAAACACAATCGCGGATATTATTCAGGTATTTTAGGCCCTGTAGGAATTGATGGTCACTTTCAGCTTTTTGTTAACCTGCGTTGTATGAAAGTATATTCGCATCAATTGGCTTTATTCGTTGGTGGAGGTATAACCTCCGATTCAAATCCGGATGAAGAATGGGAAGAAACTGAAATCAAAACCGATACATTATTATCGGTTGTAAAGCAGGTTCATTAAATGATACATTCAAAACAACATATTGCTGATATAGCTGAAATTCTTTTTCAGAAGGGTATTGCCAATGTAATAATAAGCCCGGGTTCGAGAAATGCACCTATAATTGAAGCATTTTATAGAATATTTAGGGAAAAATGTATTAGCGTTATCGATGAACGATCAGCTGCATATGTTGGTTTAGGAATCGCCCGTACGAAGCAATTGCCGGTTGTTCTAATATGTACTTCAGGTTCCGCTGTTTTGAATTATGCCCCGGCACTTGCTGAAGCCTATTATCAGCATGTTCCGCTTATTGCAATTACTGCCGACAGACCTTCAGAATGGATTGACCAGCTAGATAACCAAACAATAAAACAGGAAAACATATACTCAGGTTTTATCAAGGCTAATTATAATTTGCCCCAGGAAATAAGTACAGAAAATAACTTGTGGCATGTTCATCGTATTGTAAATGAAGCATTTAATACAGCGGCCGCGTTTCCTCAAGGCCCGGTGCATATTAATGTTCCCTTAAATGAGCCATTATACCTGCCATTACCTGCATCCACCAAGGATTTAAGAATTGTTGATTCGCCTGAATTAATTACTCATATTGAATTACCAAACAATATTATATCTGAATGGAAAGCTGCAAAAAAAATACTTATAATTCATGGACAGGATATTCCTCAATCATTGGTTGCATCGTATTTTGAAAAACTGCTTAATGACAAACGCATTTGTATTATTGCTGAAAATATATCGAATGTCAAAAGTTCCAGAATAATTGAGAATCCTGATATTGTCTTTTCAAATTATAAAGAGAAAGATGAGTTAAAACCCGATCTGATTATTGTTTCAGGATTACAGGTTGTATCCAAACAATTGAAAGAATTCTTGAGAAATACGGACAAAATCAGATGTTGGCGTATTGGGCCGGAAAGCAATATAATTGATACCTACCAACAGGTTAATATTATACTTAAACACAGATCAGAATTATTTTATAAAGAGCTTGTAACATACATTAGCGAAGAGAATGGTTATAACTTTCAATCTAAATGGATAGAAGCCAAAAATTATGTAAATAAGAAAAGAGACGCAATACTCACTAGTATATCTTTTTCAGACCTTAAAGTTATGGATATAGTATTGCAAACAATACCAGCTGGTTCAGTGCTGGAAATAGGTAATAGCAGCCCCATCCGTTATTCACAGTTTTTTAGTTCGCGAAATGATTTAATCTATTATTCAAATCGGGGTGTTTCAGGAATCGATGGTTGTCTTTCAACAGCGGTTGGCACAGCTATGGCAACAAATAAGTTAGTTGTTGCTGTGCTGGGTGATATGAGCTTTGTTTACGATTCAAATGCATTATGGAACAGAGAATTTCCGTCTAACCTACGAATTATTATAATTAATAATAAAGGCGGAGGTATATTTAGTTTAATCGATGGGCCGAAACAAAATTTATCATTTGATCAATATGTGAATGCATATCATCCTGCCAATATAAAAAAGCTCATTGAAGGGTTTGGGCTTAAATATTATTCTGCATCAAACGAAGATGAATTCAATAATTCATGCAACGATTTTTATAAAACAAACATTGTGGCATCGGTTCTGGAGGTATACACTTCTTCGGAATTAAGTTCATTAACTTTTAAAAAAATACTAGGGAAAAATTAAAATTATTTATACGATGGCTGAAAAACGAAACTGGCACATTATTAAGGAGTATGAAGAAATAAAGTTTGAATTCTTTGAAGGGATTGCAAAAATTACGATCAATCGACCACGGTACCGGAATGCATTTACCCCCGATACGACAAAAGAAATGTGCGATGCAATGGTTTATTGTCGCGAAAGCACCGATATTTCGGTGGTTATATTAACCGGGGCTGGTGATAAAGCTTTTTGTAGCGGAGGTGACCAGAACGTGAAGAGTTTTGCAGGATATATTGGGAAAGACGGAGTTCCTCGTCTTAATATACTTGATTTACAAAGGCAAATACGTTCCCTGCCGAAACCGGTAATTGCTATGGTCAATGGTTACGCAATAGGAGGTGGGCATGTGTTGCATGTAGTTTGCGATTTAACAATAGCTAGTGAGAATGCTAAATTTGGACAAACAGGGCCAAAAGTAGGTAGTTTCGATGCGGGGTTTGGAGCTTCTTATCTGGCAAGAGTTGTTGGGCAAAAAAAAGCTCGCGAAATTTGGTTTCTATGTGAACAATATACGGCTGCCGAAGCTCTTGAAATGGGTTTAGTAAACAAAGTTGTGCCATTATTTCAGCTTGAAGACGCTACAATCGAGTGGTGCCGTAAGATTATGAAACACAGTCCGCTTGCCTTACGTATGATAAAAGTGGGACTAAATGCCGAACTCGATGGCCAGGCAGGTATTCAAGAGTTAGCTGGGAATGCTACTATGTTGTATTATATGACTGAAGAAGCCCAGGAAGGAAAGAATGCTTTTCTCGAAAAACGACCGCCCGATTTTGGTAAATACCCAAAATTACCTTAGCTTCACTATATGAACGTATTTTTGTTATGGATTAAAGCTTTTCGTCTTCGGACACTGCCATTGGCTTTATCAAGCGCTATACTTGGTAGTTTCCTTGCATTAGCCTTTGGACAGTTTTCATGGATAGTTTTCATACTGGCATCGTTTACAACTCTTTTTCTACAAATTCTTTCGAATCTGGCCAATGATTATGGAGACTTTGTTCATGGTATTGACAATGAAAACAGGGTCGGGCCTGAAAGAGTTACACAGCTTGGACTGATTTCAAAGAAGATGATGAAGGTTATGATAATCATTTTTGTTTTTTTATCATTAATAAGTGGATCAGCTTTAATTTTAATCGGACTGCGTGGGGTTCCGGTAAAAAATATAATTGTTTTATTTCTTTTAGGTTTTTCTGCAATTTTTGCTGCTATTAATTATACGGTTGGGAAAAAACCATATGGTTATGTTGGTCTTGGCGACTTGTTTGTATTTATCTATTTCGGAATTGTTGGTGTTGCTGGTACTTTCTATCTGCATACTCATTTTTTAAACCCTTGGGTATTGTTACCTGCATCTGCTATCGGTCTTCTTAGTTCGGGAGTTTTAAACCTTAACAATATGCGCGATATTGCCAACGATTCAATTACAGGAAAGCGTACTTTGGTTGTTTGTATAGGTAGCAAAGCCGCTAAATATTATCATACTGCACTAATCTCACTCTCATTCATTTTCAGTGTAATTTATGCAATAAAGTATTTTACATCAATCTATCAATTTATATTTATACTTACATCACCCTTATTTTTTATGAATATTATGGTTGTTATTCAGAATACTGAACCTTCTCAACTCAATAATGAATTAAAAAAACTTGCTTTTAGCACATTTATATTTTCTGTAACATTTGGGATAGGACTGATAATTCAATGATAAAGGCAGTAACTCGCAATAAGGAATTTATTTTTCGTCGACCAGCAGCAACCTCAAGGGGTACTATGTATAAGAAAAAAGTATGGTATGTTATACTTTATAATAGTGATAATCCTTTACTAAAAGGTATTGGAGAA
>Ga0105103_10000911_pt1 | contig 16639 bp, 16 predicted proteins | sample PPLLaktember2015_2_FD_79107 | JGI IMG/M metagenome (GOLD analysis project Ga0105103, IMG submission 79107) | Freshwater sediment microbial communities from Prairie Pothole Lake near Jamestown, North Dakota, USA - PPLs Lake P7 Core (6) Depth... | ecosystem: Environmental > Aquatic > Freshwater >...
CCCCCGAAGGGACGCCCCCGCGGCGGATCAACAACCGGGAGCATTTTTAAAAAACACGAAAACTGCCCCACCGTGCCCCGGAGGGCCCTGAGGCGGGGAGCCCTCATATCTGCGATTTTCAGGGTTTGGGTGCGAACCCTTTGTTCATGCCCGTTTCTCCAGAGCATAAAAAACAAATATCTCAATGGGGTAAGCAGAATAGCAAACCGCTATCCTTGCTTCTCCGGCTCCTTTGCAAACTTCTTCCAGACCTGCTCCCGGTATACCGGCCCGCTGTTGTAGGTACAGAACGGGATCAGTCTTCCGTCCGGCGTGGCATAGTGGATGCAGCAGCGGCTGACCCGGTCAAGATCATAATTATACCGGTCCATGAAATGCATGGTGCCGATGAACAGGGCGTTCCAGTGAAATTCCCTCAGCGCTTCGAAGTTCTGGCTGATGAGTGTCTTTCCGATGATCTTCCAGAACTCGGTTGTGGCGCCCTGCTCTCCCTGCCTGACCGAGTCATGCATGTTCTTCACCCCTTCCAGGAGCGTCATGTACTTGTTGAGGGTTCCGCCTTTCTTCAGTTCCTCTGTCATCTGTTCTATCGTTTCGAAGAATCTCTCCACGTTCACCATGCGGTTCACGGGCACGAAACTGTCTTCCTGCACGAACACGTACGTGGCTGCGCCGCAGTGCTGGTGGGCGGTGAAGCGGACCTGCGGCCTGCCCGTGTATGCCTCGACAAGATCGGAGAAGGGCAGGACGCAGGGAACCGGATAGAAATCTTCCTTTTTTAAAATTCCCGCCATCTGTTCCTCGATCTTCTGGAGCACATCGGGGATGGTGATCCGTGATTTCCTGATATCCTCATCGCTTGCTGCACCGGTGAACGCGACCGGCTGGAAGTTCACACCCCTTATAGCAGTTATGTTATTCGCAGCAAAGCGGATGATCTCGCCGATCTCGTGATCATTGCGTCCCCTGATAATGGTCGGGACGAGAACAGTACCGAGGCGCACCTTTTTTAAGTTCTCGACCGCCTTCAGGTGTTGTTTCAAAAACGGATTGGTCTCCCGTGAGACCCCGTCAAAATGGAGGTAGACCGTGTTCAGCCCGGTATCCTTGAGTTCCTGTGCATACTCCGGGGTGGCCGCAATTTTGATGCCGTTCGTTGCTATCTGGACCTGCTTGAACCCCAGTTCTTTTGCCTTCCTGATGATCTCGAACAGGTCATCTCTCATGGTAGGCTCGCCCCCGGAGAACTGGACTGCCGGAGCCGGGACCGGTTTTTGTGACCTGAGAAGGTTCAGCATCGAGATGACTTCATCGAATGCCGGTTCATACACAAACCCGCAGGCACGTGCATTGGCAAAACAGAAATCACAGTTCAGGTTGCACCGGTTGGTAAGGTCGATATTGGCAAGGAGCGTCTGGGAGTGGTGGTTGTTGCATAACCCGCAGGCAGTCGGGCAGCTGTTGGGAGTTGCCGAGGTATTCTGGGGATTTGCGATACCATTACCCATGACATTATAATTATTGAACCGGTGGTACATCACCGGATCCGACCAGTACAGGTTTTTAAAAAAACCATGCTCCGGGCAGGTCCGTATGAGCCAGATCTTTCCCTCTTCTTCTGCTATTTCCGCATCGAGCACGGTGTTGCAGGCAGGGCAAAGACTGCGGGTCTTTTTTATCAGCATCGATTACACCCACAATTGATAAAAATTTCAGCAATTTACGCAACTTTAATGTTTGCATCTGCTCTTTATTACAGGTATTGGAGTGCTGCATTATTAGTATTGACCTTATCATTCTCTCATTGATTTGGGCGCTCTGGATCATGCTTCCCGCCTATGTCCCGAACCCGGTTGCAGCGCTGCTGGGGGGAGGTACCCCCATCGATCTTCGGAAGAATTATTCCGACGGCAACCGTATTTTCGGGGATGGAAAGACCTACCGGGGTCTTTTTTTTGGCATCCTTGCCGGCATCGTCACGGGGCTTTTCCTCATCTGGATTGATAACCGGTTCCCGTTCACCAGCCTGCCGCAGCATTCCCTCCTGTCCGTCACGCTGCTGGCAACCGGTGCACTCCTCGGGGACCTGGTCAAGAGTTTCTTCAAACGCCGGTTCGGAAAGGAGCGGGGTACAAAATGGCCGGTCGCTGACCAGTACGATCTTGTCGCTGGTGCGTTCCTTCTCCTGCTTATCGGTGATCCTGCATGGCTCTTTGCCACAGTCACCCTGCCGGTATTTCTTGTCATCCTTATCATCACCCCGGTCCTGCACCGGGCAACCAATATTATCGGGTACATGTTCAGGGTCAAGGAGGTTCCATGGTGACAGATACTCTCAGAGAGTTACTGGTCCGGTACAAGGCGATTGAATTCGGGGATTTCACGCTCGCTTCCGGTGCAAAAAGCACCTATTACATCGATGTGAAATCCGCGGTGACGCACCCGGATCTCCTCATGGCAGTTGCATCACAGGTTGCACAATCGTATGTTTTCGATGTTATTGCCGGTGTTGCAGTTGGCGGTGTCCCCCTTGCGGTTGCCGTATCGCTCGCGGCAAAAAAACCCTATGCCATCATCCGCTCATCGGAAAAAGGGCATGGCAAAAAAGACCTCATCATAGGTGATGTGAGGGGGAAAAACGTCCTCCTGATCGAGGACGTCACTACCTCGGGCGGATCGGCGCTCTATGGCATTGAGGTCCTCAGGGCAGCCGGAGCACGGGCTGACCGCGTTGTTACGGTTGTTGACCGTGAACAGGGAGCCGGGCAGAATTGTTCAGAGCATGGCGTGGAGATAATTCCTCTTGTACGGGTCAGCGAGCTTCTCAGGAGCAGGGATTTTTAGGAGATACGTCCAATAGGTGGAATGATGAAGATTCTCGTTGTGGGTGGGGGAGGACGCGAGCATGCCATAGCGTCTGCTCTCGGCCGCAATACGAAAACTGAGATCTATTCGGCGATGGCAAAACGCAATCCCGGAATCGTTGCTCTTGCAAAAAAGGTCCATCTCTGCAAGGAAACTGATGTCAGAAGCGTAACCGGTTTTGCAAAGGAGATCGGGGCCGCATATGCATTCATCGGGCCGGAAGCCCCCCTCGAAGCAGGCATTGTGGATACCCTTGAATCTGCCGGTATCGCGTGCATCGGCCCGACCCGGACGGCAGCCCGCCTTGAAACCGACAAGGCATTCTGCCGGGAGATGATGGAGAGGAACCAGCTGGACGGCTGCCCGCTGTACCGGGTATTCCATTCAGCAGCGGATGCTGCTCATTTCATTGAAAATTATGACGGCGACCTCGTTGTAAAGCCGATCGGTCTGACCGGGGGAAAAGGCGTCCGTATCATGGGCGAGCAGGTTGACCGCTCCGGCGCGATTGCGTATGCCAGGTCCCTGAATGGCGACGTGGTGCTGGAAGAACGGCTGCTGGGAGAAGAGTTTACCCTGCAGGCATTTGTTGATGGCAATCACCTCGTCCCGATGCCCCTTGTCCAGGACCACAAGCGGGCGTTCGAGGGCGACGCCGGCCCGAATACCGGCGGAATGGGATCCTACTCGATGCAGAATCACATGCTCCCGTTTGTGAAGGAGGTGGATTACCAAAAGGCCCTTGCAATCATGCAGTCGGTTGTCGCTGCCATGGACCGCACGGGTAGCCCCTACAAGGGAATTCTCTACGGCCAGTTCATGAATACCGCACAAGGCCCGAAGGTGATCGAGTTCAATGCGAGGTTTGGCGATCCGGAGGCTATGAACGTGCTCTCCCTCCTCTCTTCTGACCTTTCAGAGATCGTCTGCAGGATCTGCGAAGGGTCGCTTGCATTATCGCATGTTACGTTTGAACCCCTGGCAACGGTCTGTAAATACCTTGTTCCGGAAGGATACCCGGATACGCCACACGCCGGCGATTCCATCACGCTTTCAGCGAACCACCAGGCCCTTCTCTATTACGCAAATGTTGAGAAGACTGCATCCGGAACCCTGGTAACCCAGACTTCACGGGCGCTCGCATATGTTGGTATCGGCGAAACGCTTGAGGAGGCTGAACGGAATGCAGAACAAGCAGCGTCCACAGTCCGGGGAGCTGTCCGGTACCGGCGCGACATCGGTACCCGTGCACTGCTGGACCGGCGCATCGCCCACATGAAGGAGTTATGATGAAAAAAGACTTTATTTCCATTCTCGATATCAGCAAGGCTGAACTCGAGGGGATCCTCAATGAGGCCGAGAAACTGAAACGGCAGAAAAAAGCCGGTGTGCCTCACGCTCTCCTGGCCGGAAAGACGCTTGCCATGATTTTTGAGAAAGCGTCAACCCGTACGCACATCTCGTTCGAGGTCGGGATGAACGAGCTTGGCGGACACGCCCTCTTCCTCAATGCCCGGGACATGCAGATCTGGCGGGGCGAGGAGATCCGGGACACCGCCCGTGCAGCATCCCGGTATGTATCCGCCATCATGATCCGGGCCTACAAGCACAGCACGATTGAAGAATTTGCGAAGTATGCAACCATTCCGGTCATCAACGGGCTCTCGGATCTCGAACATCCCTGCCAGCTCCTTGCCGACATCATGACCATGAAGGAACATTTCAATTCGATCCGCGACCTGAATGTGGCATGGGTGGGTGACGGGAACAATGTCTGCAACTCCCTGATCCTCTCGACCGTGCTGACCGACTACGATGTTACGGTTGCAACGCCAAAAGGGTATGAACCGGATGATGCAATCGTGAAAAAAGCCCGGTCGCTCGGCGGTCATGTGACCCTTGTCAGGAAGCCGGAAGATGCCGTAAACGATGCAGATGTCATTGTCACCGATACCTGGATCTCTATGGGGGACGACCAGGAACGGGATGTACGCCTGAAGGTCTTTGCCCGGTACACGGTCGATACCCCCCTCCTGCGTCATGCTTCACCCGGTGCTCGGGTCCTGCACTGCCTGCCGGCTCACCGCGGCCAGGAGATTGCTGACGACGTGATGGAGGGTGGCCAGAGCCTTGTCTGGGACGAGGCGGAGAACCGGCTCCATGCCCAGAAGGCGCTGCTCGTGTGGCTGCTGAAGCAATAATCTGCACTACTGCTGATACCGTGACAATTAGTAAAACTAAAAAAAAGACCGGAAATTTATCTTTCAATAAATTTTTTCAGCTCGCTCTTCATGTATTTTTCAACTTCCTGGATAACCTCGAGTTTTCCCCGGAACGCGAGGAGTTCCCGCTCATCACCCTCCATATTTGCGAATTTAAGTTTTTCCTTGCGCTCCACAACTTTTACCTTGAATTTTGTCGGGATCTCGATGATCAGTTTCTGTGGCACCCCCGGTGGGATGAGCACATCATAGAGCTGTTCTTCGGGCGCGGTTTCGTCAGTCATGATACACCAGATTCACTTTCCTATTTTGATCCGCCGGCTCATAATACATGGGCCCCCGCGGACTCCGCCAATGGGATTTTTTGGCCTGCCGAGCGAGTTCATACACCGCCCCATCAGGGCAGCGCCACGGGCAAGACCATCGTCTACGAAGACAAGGTGGTCGACAGGATCATCAAAGAGCTTACGCTCGGTGATCCCTTCGAGGATATACTCCGGTTTTCTCCCGGATATGGCGGCCCTTCCGGTGAACCCGATCGAGGAGTTTTTGAGAACAAGCCCCTGGTCAACCGCAACGTCGATGAGGCGCAGCGCCATCTTTGCACAGACCCGGTCCACCACTTCATTCAGGGTTGCGAGGTTGTAATTCTTGTGGATCTCCGCACCAATCTCGAGCAGTTTGTCGAGTTCACTTGAGTTCTCCCCGCAGTCGCATCCGATCATGGCGATACCGGATTCAAGGGCCAGTTTTGCATTGACCGGGACACGCCCGAACCGGTCGCGTTCGGCAGGAACGATACGGATGTCAATATGGTTGTGGCACCGCTCGACAAAGTCATCGATAACCCTGCGGTTTCCTCCGGAAAAGAATCCCCCGGTAATACTGTGCTCTCCAAAGATGTCCAGCGCTGTGCCGGTCCTGGCCTGGACGAGGCCGGTTCCGCGTACGATTGCATCCGGGATCGCACCGGCGAGTCCGCAGAAATTTCCAACGGTCCTGGCAAACGGGTTTTCGGCATCCCTGGCCACATCACTGGTAATCCTGCCGTCAAGGGTCGTACCAAAGTCCACTGATACACACGGGTTGCGGAAATCAACCGGCGTCCACATTGCTCCTTCCTTGATGCCGGCCATGGCAAGTTCACCCTCCATCTCGTTTGCCACCATCTCGACACCCGTAGACCCGACCGGCGGGATAACGCCCGCGACTGCACCTACAAATACGACCTTGTCGGCAAAACTGTATGGCTGGAGTTTTGCGGACTGGTTCTCTTTGGACATAGGCGGAGTCATCTTGCGGGGAGGGACACCGGCGATAAGACAGCCATTGGCAAGCGCAATAACGAAATCCCCCACCTGATCCGGCGATTCCATCTCGGCAACCACTCCGGTACTCCGGACAACGAAATCAAGTTCTTTCTGGATATCAAGGTGAGCATCCTTATGGCACTTGAGCAGTGTGTCCCGGACCAGTTCGGTCACCGCCTCCCGTGTCAGTTGTGTTCCGTCCAGCGTTGCCCCGAAGATCGTCTCGCCGGGTTTCGGGGGACGGATGTCACGGCTCATGCTTACCGTCTTGTGGATAACGTACGACATGCCTGTTTCCAGATTAACCCCGGTGAGGATGCACTTGGTTGTGGTATTTCCCATCTCAACAGAGGCAACAATGAAATAGGGTTTATTTTTGTATTCGGGTATCTGCATGCCAGGTCCGTGCATGAGGGAGGGCGGCGGTGGGCTTTCAACAATATGGGGTTTTTGTTTTGTGAAGCGGGAAAAAAAGCTGGCGCACATGTAATCCGTTTCTCACCTTATCAATCCTTATAATTTTCGATTTTAACACCGGCAATGTTTTCTGCCTTTTTTTTGATGATATTCAAACGAGTCTGCAGAATCGAAAAGTTGGTATCCGGCTTCATGGCCGGTTCCTGCCCCCCTGCCGATCGCCAAGGTTTCAGGCCACAGAACCACACAACTATCCGCATGGGAAAAAGAGAGAAACGTCCGCGGTACCTGCCCGTCGTTGCCGGACTAAAAACAGGGAATAGTGTCATTCCAACGACTCATTTTTCCTGGAATGCACAGGATACGCGACTCATTCAGACACTCCAGGGGGCTTTGCCACAGGCTCGCCCCCGCCATTGTGATGACCCCCATAGTGCGATAGGACGATCACACTGGTTTGGACCAGGGATCAAATCCGTCTGCATTTTCCGCACTTTTTCTCCCAATGGTTTGGTTCAATTTTTTTATCAAATTTTTACGTCTGAATTCTATTTTTGTGGTTTACCAATGACTATACCCAAAAAAATTATCTGGTCTTCTTTTTCTGCAGCTGTTTTACCATCCGTGCCTGGAGACCAAAGTAATGCGAAACACCGATGGCATGGCACTGGTCGATGGAAGTGCTGTCAAAGGAGACAAGGTCGCTTGAGTAGATTGCACACGGGGAACTCCTGCCCAGTACCCGTACACTTCCCTTGAAGAGTTCCAGGTCCACCTTCCCGTTCACCCGCTGCTGGGTTGTATCGATAAAGGCGTTCAGGGCACGGTAAAGCGGTTCGTACACGAGCCCTTTATAGGCAAGCTCGGACCATTTGTCATCGACCATACGCTTGAAGACCAGTTCCTGCCGGGTAAGGACAAGTGCTTCAAGGTCATGGTGGGCGGCAAGGATGACCGTTGCAGCGGGGTGCTCGTAGTTCTCGCGTGCCTTCAGGCCAAGGATACGGTCTTCGATCATATCGTTCCGCCCGATACCGTGTTCTCCGGCTAGCTGGTTCAGTTTCTGTATCAGTGCGTAACCCGGCATTTTCTTACCGTTGAGTGCAACCGGGATTCCTTCCTTAAATTCTATGTTCAGTTTTTCGGGCTTGGCCGGGGCTTTTTCCGGCGATACGGTCCAGAGATAGATCTCTTCCGGCGGGTGATACGCGGGGTCTTCAAGTTCGCCCCCCTCAATGCTCCGGCTCCAGCAGTTCTCATCCATGCTCCATGGCTTGTCTTTTTTAACCGGGACCGGTATCTTATGTTTTTTCGCGTAATCGATCTCCCAGTCCCGGGTGAGGTTGAGTTCGCGGATCGGTGCAACGACTTCAAGCCCGGCCCCGCGGATAATAACATCAAAACGGAGCTGATCGTTTCCCTTGCCGGTGCAGCCATGACCAATTGCGGTTGCTCCCTCTTTCTTTGCCACCTTCACCACTTCTTCTGCAATGAGCGGGCGTGCAAGGGACGTTCCCATGGGATAGCCTTCATACGATCCGTTCGCCTTTATTGCCGGAAAAATATGCTCTTTGACAAATTTTTCCCGGGCATCGATGGTGTAATGGCGGTCGGCAAGTTTCTTTCCTTTTTCTGTCGCAACGTCTATCTCTTCGTCGCGCTGGCCAACATTGACGGCAACCGTCACAACGCGATCATAGTTATACCGTTCCTTTAAGAGCGGAATGCATATTGAAGTGTCAAGCCCTCCGGAATATGCAAGAACAATAGTACCTTTTCCCATAATCTTCCTCCCGTTGAATGATTCCTGTCTAGTAGTATGCCGTATCACCATATATTTTCAGAGGAAAGGCCTCCCTGAGGGAGATGCAGAAAACGGCTTTCTTCTTTAAGACCACTATGCTTTTTGAAAGAACAAAAAAAGGTTGTTCAGGCAGATTATCCTGAACGGCTGGGTATTGGTTCTTTACTTGGTGACAATAACTACTCCAACTGTTTCCGGCTGGAATACCGTCTTATAACTGTAGTAACCCTCTTTGTCAAAGGTGACTTCCAGGGGAGTGCCGTAGGGTATCGTCATCGTGTCCATGCCGCCGAAGTACTTCGCGGACTGAACGTCAACTGCCTGAATTGCATGGGGGTAGCGTGGATCATTGTTATTCCAGACGACCTTCCCGCCGACCGGGATATACACAGTCGTTCCGGGCGAAATTGTCAGGTCGGAGTTGAACGTGATGTTGATTGAGGGCTGGACGGTTGGTTTTGGTGTCGGTGTTGCGTTCGGGGTGGTATTAACTACAACCACAACAACTTCCGTTGTCGGAATCGGGGTGGGGACCATGGTTTCAATGGTCGTTGGAACCGCTGTGGGTACAGGTGTTGGCGTGGCAACAGGTGCTGCAGGCTGGGATGTGCATCCCGCGAGCAGAATCCCGATAAACAGGATTGCGAGAACAACAAAAACTTTCTTCATGCATCTTTTTTTGTTATTTCGGTATATAAGCATATTCAATTATTTTGTACCCGGATCACTGGATAAATGGTTCAGTAGTTCCGTGTATTGGCCGTTTCCGAACCCGGAAAAAGGGGATATTCAAATTTTTACGTCGTAATCACTTCAGATAATGGCTGATTGGCTCCAGCGTGACCTTCTCGCGCTTGATCGCATCGATCGCAAGCGCTGCTGCCCGCGCTGCCTGAAGCGTGGTAATATAGGGAATTTGGAAGTCTACTGCCGCACGCATGATCTGGTAGTGGTCCTGCCGGGACTGCTTGTCCTGCGGAGTATTAATAATGAGCCGTATTTCCCCGTGCCTCATCATGTCCAGAACATTCGGGGAGCCTTCCTGCACCTTGCGGACAAGGTGAGCTTCAATTCCTGCTTCGGACAGGTAATCAACCGTACCTTCTGTGCCGTACAGAACGAGCCCGAGATCCTTAAGTTTCCGCGCGATAGGTACCACTTCATCTTTCTGCTCCATATTCACGGATATGAAAATGTTGCCCTTGAGCGGAAGTTCATTGTCTGCCGAGATGCAGGCCTTATAGAATGCGAGCCCGAAATCATAGTCAATACCCATCACTTCACCGGTACTCTTCATCTCCGGGCCAAGCATGGTATCAACACCGGCAAGCTTGTTGAACGGGAGCAGCACTTCTTTTACAGCCACATGCTTGATCTCACGTTCTTTGTACCCGAGATCCCTCAGTTTCCTGCCGACCATTACCTTTGCCGCGATTTTTGCAATGGGAATGCCGGTTGCCTTGGATACGAAAGGAACGGTGCGGCTCGCCCTCGGGTTTGCTTCGAGAATATAGACGACATTGTCCTTGACTGCCATCTGGAAATTGACGAGACCGATTACCCCGAGCCCCAGTGCAAGTTTCCGGGTATAAACCCTGACGGTGTCAACAACTTGTGGGGAAAGTGACTGGGTCGGTATGACACACGCGGAATCTCCGGAATGAATGCCCGCCTGTTCGATATGCTCCATGATGCCACCGATCAGCACCTCCTCGCCATCGCATACTGCATCGACATCAAGTTCGATTGCGTTCTGGAGGTAGGAATCAATCAGAACCGGGTGGTTCCTGCTGACACGGACGGCCTCTTTCATATATGTTTCGAGCTCACGCTCGTCATGGACGATCTCCATTGCCCGTCCGCCAAGGACATAGGACGGCCGCACGAGCACCGGGTAACCGATCTGTCCGGCCTTTGACTTTGCCTCGGCTTCTGAATACGCCGAACTGTTTGCCGGGCAGGGGATGCCGAGTTTTGTCAGGAGCATACTGAACCGATCGCGATCCTCCGCAATATCCATGGCATCGGGACTTGTACCAAGGATGCGGGTCGGAAGGCCGATTCGCCTGATCTCGTCCTCGATGGGAACGGCAAGGTTGACGGCATTCTGCCCTCCGAACTGGACCATGACCCCGTAATACCGATCCTTTTTTAAGATGTTGATAACATCCTCAAGCTGCATGGGCTCGAAGAAGAGGCGGTCGGAAGTATCGAAGTCCGTGGACACGGTCTCCGGGTTATTATTAACGATGTGGACCTCCACCCCCTCCTCCTCCCGGAGTGCCTGCACGGCATGGACGGTGCAGTAATCAAATTCTATACCCTGACCGATCCGGATCGGTCCGGATCCCAGGATCAGCACTTTTTTTGTGTCTGTCGGAACGATCTCGCAGTCGGGTTCACAGGTAGAGTAGAAATACGGGGTATTTGCCGGGAACTCGGCGGCACAGGTATCTACCATCTTGTAGGAGGGAGCATTGACAAGACCCTCAATTTCGTGGGGGGCTTTCCCGGTGATCTGGGCGATCTCGGCGTTCGAGAATCCGTATCTTTTCGCCCGGATAATCTCATCCTTCGTACATATCTTCTGTGCGAGACGGTTTTCCTGGTCTACGATGTTTTTGATCTTCTCCAGAAAGAACGGGGTGATCGATGTCAGCAAAGCGATCTCGTCAACCGTAAATCCCTGGCGGAACGCGTCGAAGAGGCAGTGGAACCGCTCGTCCGTGGGCCTTGATAAGATCATGCGGATCTCGCTTGGGCTCGTATGCGGCTGGACATCAGTATCAAGCGACCGCTTCGCTTTCATGAAGGCTTCCTCGATTGTCCTCCCGATAGCCATGACCTCCCCGGTGCTCTTCATGGAAGTGGAAAGGGTTCTGTCTGCACCCTTGAACTTGTCAAACGGCCAGCGGGGGACCTTGACAACAATGTAATCGATCGCGGGTTCAAAGGATGCCGGTGTACAGCCGGTGACGGTATTGGTTATCTCATCGAGGCGCAACCCTATTGCGATCTTTGCTGCTACCCGTGCAATGGGGTACCCGGTGGCCTTGGATGCAAGAGCTGATGAGCGGGAGACGCGGGGGTTAACCTCGATGACACGATATTCGCCGTTCCGGAATGCGAACTGGACATTGCATCCTCCCTGGACATCGAGCGCCCGGATGATCTTGATCGCCGCACTGCGCAGCATCTGGAATTCATCATCACGCAGGGTGAGGATCGGTGCGACAACGACACTTTCCCCCGTATGGATCCCCATCGGGTCCACGTTTTCCATCCCGCAGATGATGATGCAGGTATCGGCCGAATCGCGCATGACCTCGAACTCAATCTCTTTCCAGCCGAGCACACTCTCTTCGATGAGGACCTGGTGGATGCGGGAACGCGAGAGCCCCAGTTCCACGATACGATGCAGTTCCTCCCGGGTCCGGGCGATTCCCCCCCCGGCACCTCCCAGCGTGTAGGCCGGCCTGACAACCGCCGGAAGCCCGATCGCTGCGATGGCCTCCTCGATCTGGTTCAGGCCGGTCAGGATGATGCTTTTTGGCACCGGTTCACCGATCTCAACCATGAGGTTCCGGAACTTCTCACGGTCCTCTCCTTTGTAGATCGCTTCTAGCGGTGTGCCGAGTATCTCGACATTCTTCAATGCCCCCTTCTCGGCCAGTTCCGCCGTCATGTTGAGGCCGGTCTGGCCACCCATCCCGGAGAGGATACCGTCGGGTTTCTCCTTCTCGATAATCCTCGCGATGATATCTGCTCGGAGAGGCTCGATATAGACCGCATCTGCCATATCAGGGTCCGTCTGAATGGTTGCCGGGTTCGAATTGACGAGGACGACTCCTACACCCTCCTCCCGCATGGCACGGCATGCCTGGCTTCCCGAGAAGTCGAACTCCGCAGCCTGACCGATCTGGATCGGGCCGGACCCGATGATCAGGACTTTTTTTATCTGGGCTTTCTTCGGCATTATCCGATCCTCCGGAAGAGTCCGTCAAAATAGTGACATTCAGTATCCATAGGACCGGCGTGAGCCTCAGGGTGGAACTGGACACAGTTGATCTTCAGGTCCTCGTTCTCGAATCCTTCCACGGTCCCGTCGTTTGCATTGACAAACGTGACCTCACAGCCTTCCGGCAGCGAATCCCCATCCACGGCAAAGCCGTGGTTCTGGGTCGTGATGAAGATCCTGCCGTCATGGTACTTGACCGGCTGATTGGCCCCGCGGTGCCCGAACTTGAGCTTATAGGTATCGCCTCCGAGGGCGAGCGCCGCAAGCTGGTTGCCCATGCAGATCCCGAAGACTGGCAGTTCACCGATGCATTTTCTGATGGTCGCAATGGCTTCTTTTGCCTGCTTGGGGTCCCCGGGCCCGTTGGTGATGAAGAGGCAGTCGGGTTCACACCCGAATATGTCGTCATGGGTTGCGTTGTGGGGGAAGATATAGAGGTCGCCTTTTCTCCGGGTCAGGCTCGTAAGCATATTGGTCTTGAGACCGAGGTCAATTATGGCCACCCGTTTGCCTTTCCCGGGTATACGGTAGGGTGCCTTGCAGGAAACGGACGGGATCAGGTTGCATTGCGATATCGTCGGGGTCCTTTTTGCGAGGTTCACGGCATATTCGCCATCATCGCTGCCGACAACAAGGGCTGCACGCATCGTGCCGTGGACCCGGGTCTTGATGGTGAGGCTGCGGGTGTCCACCCCGGACATCCCGAGCAGTTTCTTCTGCTCGAAATATTCACGGATCGTTGGTTTTACGTCAGGTACCTCGCAGATCTCGCGGCAGACGGCCCCGAGTACCTTCGTACCCTGGCTCTGCATGTTCTGCACATCGGCACCGTAGTTCCCGATGGTCGGGAACGTGAACATCAGGATCTGGCCGGCATAACTGGGGTCGGAGAGCGCCTCCATGTACCCGGTCATCAGGGTGTTGAAGACAAGCTCCCCGGAACATTCGCCTTCAACACCGAATCCATCTCCTGTAACAAACTGACCATCCTCAAGACCCAGAACCGCTTTCATGTTTCCATAGTAGATTTGCGTGAATGGTTATTAACGATAGTACAGGGACACCACGGGCCCGGTTTATGGCAGGATATATTCTCCATTCATCCAGCCGCGTGCAGGCAATCTTCCACTACAGAGAACCGTTCATGGTCTGCCGGCACGGATATACATATATCAGTTCGCGGTCGATATTCAGTTGTCAGTCAACTCGGTTGACGGTGAAAACCATGGGAACACTAGGACGAAAGATAGTCGGCACTGATGTAAAGGATCTCGTGAACCTGCTCAACAAGGCCTATTCCGATGAATGGCTTGCCTATTACCAGTACTGGATCGGTTCAAAGGTTGTCAGGGGGCCTAACAAGGAAGCGGTAATTGCCGAGCTGACCCTCCATGCAACGGAGGAGCTCGCCCATGCAACCCTCCTGACAACCCGGATCATCCAGCTTGGCGGGACGCCCGTTACGAAGCCGGCGGACTGGTACAAGCTCACCAACTGCGGCTACGAAGCGCCTGACGATCCGTTCATCGTCAAGGTGCTGGAGCAGAATATCAAGGGTGAACAGTGTGCCATCAAGACCTATAACGCCCTCCTGAAAAAGACAAAAGACAAGGATCCGGTCAGCTACAATATGTTCCTCACCATCCTCTCGCAGGAAGTGGAGCATGAAGAAGATCTCCAGGCCCTTCTCGAGGACGTGGAGATTATTATGAAGAACAAGTAATCATTTTTCTGCTCTGCAGAAACGGGCCATGAACGAAGAGTTCACACCCGAACTATGAAAACGGACATGATGCCGGAGGGCTACAAGCATACAGACACATGAAAATGGCGAAGCCATTTTCATATTAAATCACAGATATGAGGGCTCCCCGCCTCAGGGCCTCTCCGGGGCACGGCGGGGCAGTTCCCTTTTTTCCAAAATGCTCCCGGTTATTGATCCGCCGCGGAGGCGCCCCTTCGGGGGCGGCGGCGTTCATCACAAATAGTTGAGAGAGTAAAAAAACCTACATCACATTTGTTTAGTGTAATTTTTCATGGGAAATCCATTGATTATGCAATCTGATGCTCCCAATGGCTTTGCCCCCGCTGCTGCGGCACCCCCCATTGAGGTTTACGCCATATTACCTGTACACAATAAGTGTTGTGTTTTTTAGGTAATACCGAGGCATTATAAACGCCCCCGCCCCCAACGGGGGCAGGGTTGGCGCAAGGGGGGTGATAATGTCAGGAAAAAGGGGGTTTTCTCCAGAGCTCATTTTTCTTCTTTTTTACTGCTACGTTCATCAGATTTCAAAGAGAATCCGTTGTATCTGGAGAGGTCTTGCGGAGTCGCTCATGCTCTTTCCTCCATCCCCATTTATAAATAGTATTTATAGCAATCTCCATGCAGAGCACGGAATGTGATTATATGGTTATTGAACACGTTGCCGGGAAAAACCGGGGGACGGTCATGCTGTACGCACTGAGCACCTGTGGCTGGTGCGCGAGGACAAAGGACCTGTTGAAGGAACTTGGCGTTGAATTTGATTTTGCCTTTGTTGACCTGCTTGACAACAAGGAGCAGGATGATGCGATGGACCAGGTAGAGAAATGGAATCCCAGTGGTTCGTTCCCGACACTTGTTATCGATAATAAAAAATCCATTGTCGGTTTCAAAGAACAGGAGATCCGGGAGGCATTCCGGGTATGAACTCTCCCCCTCTGGGTGAAGCTGATGTCGACCGCGTGTACCTCACGCTGAAAAAGGAGGCAGAAGACGGGGGTTACCGGTTCAATCCGGATGTGGAATTTACCAAAAACCTGATCCGCGGGCTTCTGAAAAATGAGCAGCGGTACGGGTACCGGGCCTGTCCCTGCCGGCTTGCGTCCGGAAAAAAAGAGGATGATACCGATATTATCTGCCCGTGTGATTACCGCGATCCTGACCTGAGCGATTTTAGCGCCTGCTACTGCGCGCTCTATGTCAGTGATGCGGTTATCCTTGGACAAAAAAAGGTAGCACCGGTCCCCGAACGACGCCCCCCCCGTTCCCTGCGGAAGACCGCCGGCGCTGTGCAGACGGTTTCTGCAAACACCGTGCCGGTCTTCCCTTTTCCGGTCTGGCGCTGCAAGGTCTGCGGGTACCTCTGTGCCCGTAATCAGCCACCGGATATCTGCCCGATCTGCAAAGTGAAGAAGGACCGGTTCGAACGCTTCGCGTGAGACCGAAGTTCCCTCAGGGAACCACGGGCTGGAGAAGAACGTGGAAGCGTTCTTCGACTGATCGAACGTTTTCCCCGACCGCCGGTTTTAGAACGACGCGGAAGCATTCTTCGACCAGACGGCATCGAAGAATCCTGATGAATCCTTCTCACCCTCGCGTTTCGGATGAGCCATCCCCCATCCTGAAGAGCACCGCAGACGGGAGAAATGCCAGCGGGCTCTTCGATCCGCTCCAATATAATTCCCGCTTCCAAAAAATTCCATTTTCGCGGGTTGTCGCGTACCGAATCCTCAAATATTCCGTCTGCCAACAGTACTGGCATGACCGGTACCGTCCATGTCGAAATAGTTGGCCTGAAAAATTCGGAATGCTCTCCGTTTCCCTGCGACGAGAACCGCACCTGCGGCCTCTCTGAATGCTATCTTTCGGGCAAACTGAACGATGCGTTCAATGAACTGAAAAAAGTGCTGCAGGATATCTACGGGACGCGTGTTGATCTGAAGCTTACGCTCATCGATGAAGGTGTTCCTGACCATATCCGTATTATTATTGAGCGCGACTACCCCCCTCTCCCTATGGTGCTCGTAAATGGCCGGCTTACACCGATTGGAAGGATCTCCCTTGACCGGATAAAAAAAGAGATTGAAAAAGAACTCTGAATCAGGCAATTTTTTTCAGTTCACCGGTTGCCAGATCATAATAGAGGCCGTGGACCTCCACCTGTTTTTCATCCACCGCCTTTTTCAGGAGCGGGTATGTGTAGAGGTGTTCGATCTGGAGCCGTACATTTTCCAGTTC
>Ga0105103_10000912_pt1 | contig 16637 bp, 26 predicted proteins | sample PPLLaktember2015_2_FD_79107 | JGI IMG/M metagenome (GOLD analysis project Ga0105103, IMG submission 79107) | Freshwater sediment microbial communities from Prairie Pothole Lake near Jamestown, North Dakota, USA - PPLs Lake P7 Core (6) Depth... | ecosystem: Environmental > Aquatic > Freshwater >...
ACTTTCTTTTTCACAAATGGTTCAGATTATTCGGAGGTTGGCGATGAAGCTCGAGGAAACAATCAAGAACTGGCTTGAAACGGTTGAACTTAGTCTTGAACTGCAAGTGCTTGCAGGGCTTTCCCTCAAGCTGGCTCATGAGTTCGACCTCAACCCTCACACCAGCACTGCTGCCGAGCTGAGAAAGACAGTTCTCGAGATCCAGAGACAGTTAGCGGCTTCTCAGCAAGACTTTGACCCAATCGCTGAGCTTTTGACTAGGTGATGCTCCAGCTTCCGACTACCTACACCGCTCCGCTCTCTGATGACTTCCCTACCGATGGAGAAAGAGTTGCCGAGCTAGTTCGAGTCGCTTGGAAGTCTCCGGAGAATCCAGAGGGCATCGAATTGGACGAGTGGCAAAAGTGGCTGCTCAATCATGTTCTCGAGCGTTACCCCGAGGGTCATGAGTTAGCCGGTCAGCTCCGCTATCGCCAGGTTGTTATCTCGATGGGCAGACAGAACGGAAAGTCACTGCTGGGCGGAATCCTCGGAGTCTATGGACTGCTGATGCACCAAAGGTCAGGAGCTCAGGTTCTTTCTCTCGCCAGCTCGATAGACCAAGCTCGAATTATTTACAACCGAGTCCTCTTTGTCATCCAGAACAACCCTCACCTAAACAAGCGGTTCAAGAAAGCCTCTGAGTCTCGAGGCATCGTGACTGCTGACGGCTCAGGTCGCTACGATGTCAAGCCAGCGAAAGAGGGAGCACTCCAGGGAATCCCAATCAGCCTTTGTCTCTTTGACGAGCTTCACTTAGCCAAACAAGGCATGTGGGGAGCTGCAGTTCTTGGAACAGCACAGAGGCGTGACGGCATGGTAATCGGAATCACTACAGCCGGAGACCAGAACTCAGAGACACTAATAGATCTCTACAAAACCGGAGCAAAGGCAGTAGCGGGAGACCCAGAGCTCGAGCGGTTTGGGTTCTTTGTTTGGGAAGCACCTCAACACGCAAAGGTCGATGATGTCGAAGCCTTGAAGCAAGCCAACCCCTCAATCGCTGCAGGTCGAATCCCAATCGCTGAAGTCCTGAGCGACATGAAAACTCTGCCTGAGCATGAAGCTAGACGCTACCGGCTAAACCAGTTCATCAGCGGAACTGTTCAGTCTTGGATTCCCGGCGATGTCTTTAGGAAAGCCGGAGAGAAGTCTCAAGCCCCTCAGCAGGGTGGAGTCTTTGCAGTTGACATAACTAAGAACTGGGAACACGCCACTATTGCCTATGCCAACAACCTCGAGGATGTCCACTACTCCGAGCTTGTCCAAACCTTTGTCAATACTAACGAGGTGCAGCTTTTCAATCGCCTAGTCAATCTTTACGAGACCTACGCTCCCAGGGCTATCGCTCTCGATGATCGAGCTCTGCCTGGACTCGGTAAGCGACTTAAGATGGCTGGCATCCCGACTTACCAGCTTTGGACTAAAGAAATCTCGGCAGCCTGTTCAGTTGTCTTTGCTCTGCTGAGCACCGGTAAAGGCAAGCACAACAATGACCCACTCCTTATCAGTCAATCTCCTAACGGCGTTGCTAAATACTCCGGCGAGACTTGGCTAATTAGTCGCAAAGAATCGACTGGTGAAATTGACGCTCTCATGGCAACAGTCATGGCTCTTTATGTTTCGACACGAGCGGAAAACACGACTATTGGTGTATTCTAGTTAGCACTCGAGTAATTAGGAATCTAACCCTATGGCTTCACTTTGGCAACGCCTGTTCTCCCCCGAGGTTGAGACAAGAGCCAAGCAGCCTGTTATCCCAAGCAGACAAGCTGCCATCGTAACTCCAGACACAGCCCTAACCCTCACAGCGGTCTATCGAGCTGTTCAAATCATCGCCACTCCAATCAGCAAAATGCCAATCAACACTTACCGCTTTGCAACTGGAGTAGAGCTCAGAGTTGAAAACCCAGTCTTGGTCAACAAGCCTGACATCAACTCCAACCGCCGAGACTTCATCTTCCAGACTGTCGTTAGCTTGGCTCTTGAAGGCAACGCTTTCTGGCTAAAGAATTATGGATCTAGCGGAAATGTCAACAACCTGACTTTGCTTCCAGCATCAGCAGTTGCAGTTCGCTATAAAGACCCCCTAGACATAACTAAGGGAATTGTCTTTGACTACTTGGGCAAGACTTATACCTCGAGAGACATCGAGCACCTCAAGCTCTTTAGCAAGACCGGAAACCTCCGAGGCATCGCTCCCATTGAGGCAGCTCGAGCTGATGTTTCTGCAGCACTCGATCTCCGAGACTATGCAAAGAACTGGTTCACCCAGGCAGGAGTTCCAACCGGAGTTCTCAAGACTTCTCAGTCGCTCAACGCCGAGCAAGCTGAGGCAGTTACAGCCAACTGGCACAACAAGCAACAAAACCGCCAGATTGCGGTATTAGGAAACGGCTTTGATTACCAGCAGGTTGCACTATCTCCTCGAGAGGCTTTGTTCACTGACATTGTCGAGCAGAATATTGTCTCAATCGCTCGCCTGTTTGGAATCCCAGCTCGCTTGCTCATTACGACTGTCCCAGGTGGCTCAGACACTTACACCAACCTGCAGGACGAAAACCAGGTCTTTTATCGCCATACGCTCATGGCTTATACAGATGCAATCACTGACGCTCTGAGCAACTGCCTCCCAAGAGGCACAAGAGTTGAGTTTGACTACCAGCACCTATTCCGAGCTGATGTCACAACTCGCTACAACTACTACGCAACAGGAATCGCCTCTGGCTTCTTGACTGTTGACGAGGTTAGAGAGAAAGAGGGGCTAAATGCCTGAAATGGAAATTAGACACTTTGAGGCTCGAGCTGATGTTGAAGAGAGAACTATCATCGGCTTGGCAGTGCCTTATGGTGAGGAAGCAGACCTCGGCGGAGGCGTGAGAGAGCGTTTTGAAGCTGGGGCAATCGAATCTGTCCAGGATGTCAAGCTGTTCTACGGACACGAAGATCCAATCGGCAAAGTGCTCGAGGGCAAAGACACCGAAGCTGGCTTTGAAATTCGAGCAAAGGTCTCCGAGACTCCAAAGGGCGATGAAGTCCTAACTCTTATGAGAGACGGAGTTCTGAACAAGTTTTCTGTCGGGTTCTTCCCGTTGGAGTCCGAGCGTGATGGCTCGGTCATTATTCGCAAGAAAGTAGACCTAAGAGAGGTCAGCGTTGTTGCGATCCCTGCTTTCGCAGGAGCAAACATAACCGAGGTTCGCAGCGAGCAGGTTCAACCTGAACTTGAAGCTCAGCCTCTCGAACAAGAAAGAAAATCTATGTCTGAAAACATGGAACTTGAAGTTCGCTCTGTGCAGGACGAGGTCGCAGAATTGCGTCGCGTCGTTGAGGCAGGGCTAACTCCAGCAACTCCAGCAGTAGTCGGTGGCGAGATTCGCTCTCAAGGCGAGCTTGCAAAGGCTCTAATCAAGGGTGACGAGGATGCAAAGGCTCTAGTCCGCACAGCATCAACCTCGGCTGACGCTGCAATCCTGCCTCCGTTCATCGGATACCTAGACACACTAATCAACACCAACCGCCCAACCCTCTCGGCTTTCAGCCGAGCAGGACTACCAGCCAGCGGTCTACAGGTTGAGTATGTTCAGATTGACAGCAACACTCTTGCAGTTGACGAGCAAGCTTCTGAGAACACCGCTCTTGAATACGGCAACATGAGCTTTGAAGTCAAGACTGTTGATGTCAAGACTTACGGTGGATACACCGACTTCTCTCGCCAGTATGTCGAGCGAGCAACTATCGACACTCTAAACCAGGTATTCCAGGGCTTGACAATCGCTTACGCTAACGCAACCAACAAGGTTGTTGTTGACGCTCTTGAGGCTGTTGACTACACCGGACGAGCTTTCGATGCTCACACTGACGCTTCTGGCGTTGCAGAGGGTATTGCTAAGGGATCAGCAAAAATCTTTGAGCTGACTGGTCTCCGTCCAAATGTTATCCTCGCCGGAGTTGACGCTTATGTTAACCTGGTCACTCTTGGAGCAACCGATGGTCGACTAAACTTCTCAACCGTTGGTGACAACTTCAACATGGTAGGAAACGCAAATATCCCAGGACTGTCTGGCTCAATCTTTGGTCTACCGATTATTGTTGACCCTCAGCTAAACGATGCAAGCTGCTTCCTGGCTAACTCCTCCGCTATTACTAGCTGGGAGTCTGCAGGTGCACCTGTTCGCCTATCTGCTGCTGACATCACCACTTTGACTGATGACATTAGCGTCTATGGCTACATGGCAGTTGCCGTTCAGCGTCCAAACGCTCTAGTTCTACTAGACACCACTGCTTAATAAGGACTGACAATGGCGGTGACTTTAGCTGATCTCCAGTCCTACATTGGGACTGAGGAGACTGGTGACTTTATTGAGGGCTGCTTGACTTCTGGTCAAAAGCTAGTTGAGAACTATGTTGGAACAGTTGTTTCTGTGCCTACTGAAATTGTTGACCAAGCTACCCTAATTGTCTCCAGTGAGCTATTTCACCGCCGTTCAGCTCCTAACGGCATCGCTCAATTTGCAAGCATGGATGGGCAGCCAGTTCGGATGGGTAAAGACCCGATGACTGCTGCCTACCCACTGCTTCTGCCTTTTGTGGGTTATGGCGTATGACAAACGAAATCACAGTCTCAAAGGCTGAGTTCAAACTTGACCTCGAGGACGCCGGGCTAACAGTTCTGGACTATGTGCCAGAGCGAATTGTTCCGCCGATTGTGATTATCAACTCTCGGACTCCCTACCTCACTCCCAGCAGATTGGGCACCGAGTATCTACTAAATCTTGAGATAGTTCTAATCGCTGCAACTGCTACAAACAAGCAAGCAACCGAGAAGCTAGACGAGGCAATCGAGGCAGCTCTAAAGGCTATGCCTAGATACGCCAGGGTTCTACAGGTCAACGAGCCCTATGAAATGCAGACCAACAACGCCAGTTACCTCGCTGCCAACATCAGCGTTGAGCTGGAGATCACTCTTTAGAAAGAAAACAAATGGCAACTTCAACAAGAATCAAAGCCCAGTCAATTATTTTCAAAATTGATGGCACTCAGTATGAGTGTGACGCTACAAACATTGAGCTTGCTGCCCAAGACGCTCCTGGTGATGTCCAGACTTTTTGCGAGCAGCAGGTTGGACAAGAGTGGACGCTGACCCTCGAGGGAATTACCTCTGGCGATGACACTTCTCTTTACAGACTACTTTGGGTAGGTTATGGATCTGACGGTGACTTTATTATTGCTCCTAACGGAAATGCAGTAGCAACAACCGACCAGCCTCACTACACCGGAACCGTCAAGTTTGACGCTCTACCTCCACTATCGCTAGTGAGCAACGAGACTTCAACTTTCTCGGTAACCCTAACAGTCAAGAACACTCCTCACGACCCAGCTAATGATGTCTGGTATGGAGTCGAGATCGTAACTGCCTAATCATGGCTGAGCAGACTGGCATAAAGGTTGTCAACCTCAAGCAGATAACTAAAGCCCTGCAAGCAATCGGCGTTCCAAATGATGCAATCAAGGATGCCGGAAAGCAAGCAGCGGACTCAGTTATCGGTGAGGCTCAGCGTATTGTGCCAGTCCGCTCGGGCAAACTCCGTGACTCTATCCGACTAGCCAGCAACGCTAGAGGCAGGGTCACAATCCAAGCAGGAAACAACAGAAGTTCAAAATCTGGAGTTCCCTATGCAAACCCGATTCACTGGGGATGGTTCAAGCGAAACATCAAACCTCAGCCTTTCTTCGTCAAAGCACTAGGATTGACTCGTGATGAAGTGTATGAAAAATACTTCAACAACATGAGCAAACTACTTGAAGAAGAAAGCAGAAAGGCTAAGACAGCATCATGATCAAGTTTGAAGAACTAACCCTCGGTGAAATTGAAGAAGTCGAATTGCTACTAAACACAGCAATCGACCAGGCTTTTGCTGACGGCAAGCCCAAAGGCAGAGCGATCAGAGTGCTCTACTGGGTAAGCAAAAAGCGAGAAAACCCAAACTATAAGTTTGAGGAAACCGAGAAAGTCACTCAGTCAGAGGCACTTGCCTACTTGACCGGTGATGACTCAAAAAAAGAATAATTGAGCTTAGTGCCGAAAGACTGGCAAGATTCTGTCTGGCTACCAGTCTGCAGCCCTCCGAGGTCAAAGCCCTAAGCATGGCAGAATACAAAGCTTTTATTAAGGTGCTAGAGGAGCGAAACAAATGAGCTTAGTCCTCAATGTTGAGATTCTCGGAGAGTTCAAGAAACTAACCGAGGCAACAAAAGGCTCGCAAAAGTCCCTAGGTAATTTAGAGGACTCTGCAAAAAAAATTAGTTCGGGAATCAACAAGACTCTCGGGCTGATTGGTGTTGGCTTTTCGCTCAACTTTCTAGTTGACCAGTTCAAAGAGTCCACTAAAGCAGCGATTGAAGATCAGAAGTCCAAAGTCCTGCTCACTCAAGCCCTAGAAAATAACCTCAAAGTCTCCAAGCAACAAAATGACGAGATTGAGCGTTTCATAACTAAGACTCAGCTCGCAACTTCAGTGACCGATGACAAGCTAAGACCAGCCTTTGCCAAATTAGCAATTGCAACTAAAGACACTGACCAAGCTATGAAGTTGATGACAGTTGCAGTTGATGTTGCTGCTGGAACTGGAAAGAATCTTGACGCTGTTGTCCAGGCTATGTCTCGAGCTTTGGCAGGAAACGAGACTGCACTCTTTAGGTTAGTGCCCTCAATTAGAGGTGCTGATGATCCAATGAAAGCCCTGGCTGAAACTTTTGCAGGTGCAGCAGAGGCAGCAGCTAATACTGACCCCTACGCCAAAATGCAGGTTATTTTTGGTGAAATGCAGGAGCAGATTGGTGAAGCACTTCTTCCAGTTCTAACCGAGTTCAGCACATGGTTGACAACTCCAGAGGGTCAAGAAAAACTGCAAGCCATTGTTGACGGAATCGTTGATGTTGTCAAATGGTTTGGAGAAATGTCTGATTATGTAAGCAAAAAAGTCATGCCAGCAATTGAGCAAATGACTGGAGAAAAAGGTTTTGGAGCTGTTGCAACTGCAATAACTACTGTAGTAACAGCTTTGGGCGCGCTTAGAATTGCTATGTTGCTTCTAACTGTTGGCAACCCAGTTCTTACAGGAATTGTTGCTGGTATTGGAGCGATAGTTATAGCTGTCAATTATCTAAAGGACGCTTACAACGGAGCTTTTGACGCTGCCAATGCTTTCTTAAAACTAATTGGAGCTGGAGGATCTACAGGCTCAGCTTTCTCCAGACAATCAGGCAGCTCGGGAACAGGATTCACAGGGACTAGCTTTATTCCAGGAGTGCCTACAATAGGAGCACCTACAGGAGGGACTAGATTCACAGGAACTTCTGTTGTTGCAGTTCCGCCAGCAAGACCCCAAGCCCTCAAGGTAGACATTGAAGCAACAATCAACGCAGAATCAGTTGTAAAGCAAATAAATAATCAGTTAAAAAACAATGGCAGCAGTCTAAGGATTAGGTAATGCCAACAATCCCAGACTTTGACATAGCGACTGACCTCAAGCTCGAGTTCTTTATTGCTGGTGGCGGAGAGAATCTGTTTGTTATCGGTGTCAGTAGACTCGGTGGCACTGACGTTCTGGGTTATGGCGGAGTCTTTACAGTCGGAGTATCGCTAATTGGTGGCGATGACCTGCTTGGAGAAAGCAGCTTCCGTTGGACTGACCTCAATTGCATAATCAGCAAAGCCCAGTTGTCAATCGGAGGGACTGTTGAGGATCAGCTCTACTTCCAGCCTCAGCCTGGTGCAGCTCAGATTACCCTCCAGTCCTTAGAGTTCGATCCAATCTTTACTCCAGCCATGAGACCAGGAGTTCAAATTCGAATCAGGCTAGACAATGGAGTTGTCAATCAGGTTATCTGGTCAGGAGTTATTGACTCAATCAGCACTGGCTATGACGCTGATGGTAATAACCTGATGAATCTAGTTGCTTTCGATAACCTCAAGAGACTTCTAAACACACGCTTGCCTCTATTCGACTCACAGACTGACTTCCCTGCTGGCTTTGTTACCTCCTATGAGCAGCTTGAGCTAATTGCTGACCAATTTGGAACTGCCATGAACTCTCAAAGCTCTGACCCAGGTGGAGAGATACCAGGCACAATTCTGACTGATGTTATCCCTAGCGGATTAGTTTATGAGGCAATTCAGGTCGGGCTAGGTCTGTTCTGGCTAGATCCTGCAACTCAAGAGTTTGTATTTGTTCCTAGACCCTCAAGCACTTCCCCAGACCCAGGAACTCCAGTCATCGGCAACAACCATGGGGAGGAAAATCACCTCTGCATGTCAGGAATACAAAGCAGCGTGACTGAGAACACTGTCTATAATTCGCTAAAGGTTGTCCTTGAATCCGATGACACAATTAGCACTCTAAGGGAAAACACTGACTCAATCGAACTTTATGGAATCTATGCTCAAGATGTGACTTTGAACACTACTGACCTTGATGAGCTAAATCGCTGGGCAGACCTAGTCTTTCAGCAATACCCAACAGCCTTAGTTGACTCAGTTGAGACACCGGCAATCGACAGACTTGGGACGCTTACCGAGGCTGCTTTCTTTACTCCTGGACAGTTAGTCGGAGTGAAGTATGATGAGGGAGTTATTGCGGTTGACGAATTTTATACAATTACCAAGGTGGGTCATTACATAGACCCAGACAATTGGTTCACTACACTAGAGCTCTGGAAAGAGGCATAACCTATGGCTTACAAAGTCTTTACTAACGGCAGTCCGCTACCTGCAAGCGACCTAAACACTTATTTGATGAATCAATCAGTTATGGTTTTTGCCAACTCCACTGCTCGATCTGCAGCACTCACAGCTCCAACGGAGGGCATGGTGACTTACCTCGAGGACACAGGCTTGGTCTATGTCTACAACGGATCTAGCTGGGTCGACATCAACGACAACACCGCTGCTATTCCCAAGTCTACGGTAACTGCTGCGGGTGATCTAATCGTAGCCGACGGCAACGCTTCGGTAACTAGGTTGGGTATTGGGGCTAACGGATCTATTCCGCGAGTAGACTCAGGCGCCTTAGGTTATCTACCTATTGGAACTAGCGGACAGGTTCTAACGGTTTCGGGTGGTGCGCCAGCGTGGACTACCCCAAGCGCGGGAGGTGCTACTACCGACTGGACATTGTTGGTAAATCAGGCAAACATTCCAACTGGTGCGACTACTGGAACTATTAGCTTTACTGGTGGGTATGATAAATACGCAATTTATGTGAATGCTCTAAGTAGTTCTAGTAGTGCAACATGTTTCGTTCGCTTACAGTATGCCACTTCAAACCAAGTTACTTTTGGTCCAGCCGTAGCTTTAGAATGGCAGGGTGCAACCGCTTACTTTAGAGGAAACAACCAATCTGGAGGAAATGAGCCAGATATTGGGTATTTAAGTGCTGGTGGCAGAGTTTTATACGGCTCTATGTTTATCAACGGTGCGTCTAAAGCTGGATTAGGGCAAGCTAATTGGTCTTTCGGTCCAGATACTAATACTTCTGGCAATTATGGACAATCTTTCCAAGGACACTTTACTATTCCATCTACTTATCAATTAGATGCAATCCGCTTTAGAGTAGATAATGGCACAATCGACAACGGCACAATTACAATTTATGGGGCATAAATGACTATTTACAAAGACGCTATTCTTGATACGAAAACAGGCGAAGTGACTTACATAGAATTTACGCCAGAGGAACTAAAGGCTTATAATGCCGAACAAAAAAGGCTACAAGCGGAACGCGACGCTATCGAAGCAGACCGACTAGCTAAGGAAGCTGCTCGCCAATCAGCCCTTGAGAAGCTTGCAGCACTTGGTCTAACAGAAGCAGAGATTCAGGCTTTGGCAGGTTAGTCATGTCGACTAAGCCTCCCAGCAACACTGCAGTCATCCTGAGAATCGTGACTGAAATTGAAAAGAAGCTCGAGGACTTCGAGCAGAGAATTAGGCAGCTTGAAAAGGCTCACTGGAGTAACGCTTTCTTGCAGTCAATCATGACCGCCGGAATCACTGCAGCAATCGTTGCCTTTATCGTTAGGGGAATCTAATGTCAATCAAAGACAATTTCACAGTTGACGCTGGGGGCACTTTGGTTCGGACTTATGTCTACACCACTGAGGAGGGAACTCCTGTAGATCTCACAGGATACACTGCAAAGGCTCAAGTCAGGCACTCAAGCAAGGGAAGTCTAATCCTTGAGGCAGAGCCGACAATTGACCTAGAGACCGCTGAGATTACAATGACTTGGACTCCTGCCCAGACCAAGCTTCTAGTCGACTCTAACTATGTCTACGGCATTGAGGTTGCCACTGCTGACGAGGCTGATGTCATCGTCCTAGCTACCGGAGTTGTCACAGTCAATCAAGAGATAGTGAAGTAATGCCGGTTGAGGTAATCAGACACGAAAACATCGTCTCGGTTATCGAGCCTGATGCAAACATCCTCACAATCAGGGGAGCTTTCAACCCGAATTACGGCAGCTTTGAGTTCAGAGGTTCAGATCAGACCTGGACAGAGATAAGCCCAATTCCCCTTAATTACACCAACTTTGCCAAGTATGTCGAAATTGGTGAGGGCGGTCAGATTCTTTTTCAAAAGGCTGGAAAATACAACATCGCTTTTTCTGCTCAGTTAGTCAAGCTAACCGGTGGAGCTCATAATGCTGAAATCTGGCTGCAGCAAAATGGCGAACCAGTGGCACATAGCAACACAGTTGTCACAATCAGCGGAAGTCAAAACTCAGCTCTGGTAACGGCATGGAACTGGTTTGTCGATGTTGAGGCTAATGATTATGTCCAGCTCTATTGGTGGGTTGATGCAACCAATACCATGAAAATAGACTCTCGAGCAGCAACAGGTGGCAGACCAGAAGTGCCAGGCGTAATTCTGACAGTCAATCAGGTTGCCTAATGAAAGCTATTGCTCCAGTCAAGAACAAATACAGAGTCACTTCTGGCTTTGGTATTCGCAAACACCCAATCACCGGCAAAAGACGAGCTCACTTAGGTGTTGATTTAGTAACCGGCAAGACCAATGAGCCAATCATCGCTCCCGAGGACGGCACAATCCTTGAGGCTAAGCAAAGCAAAGCTCCAGGCGGAGGCTATGGCTTTTATGTCAAAATGAGGGGCAAGTCAGGCTTTATTCACCTATTCGCTCACCTAGCAGCTCACAGCTTCAAGGTCAAGGCTGGAGATAGGGTCGAGCAGAGTCAGAAATTAGGCACAATGGGAACAACTGGTGCAAGCACTGGTGTTCACTTACACTGGGAAACTCGATGGAAGATGAAGCCAACAGATCCAATCAAGTGGCTAGAAAAGGTCAACTCATGAACTTCAACGCAAAGACAAGAAAAGCAATCTACGCTGCAGTAGCAGGAATTGTCCCTCTTTTGGTAATCGGAGGGCTAATCACCGATGACCAGTCTCAGGCAATTATGACCTCAGTTGCAGCTTTTCTGACTTTTGCAGCAACCATGCTTGCAGGTGCTAATGTCCAAGATGACTCAGTTGAGATTGAGGACTTCACCGAAATTGAAACACCTGACCTCCCAGGACAGAATTAAGTCCTAACCAGCGATTAGGCTGCAGTCATGAAAATTGCAGACCGAATCGAAGATGTTGGAAAGTGTGTCCTAATCGGACAATTCCCCTCTGGGAGCCCTGAGTGGCTTGAGCAAAGGGAATCAGGTATCGGCGGTAGTGAAATCGCCTCTATCCTCAACCTAAGCCCTTACAAGAGTGCTGTGACGCTGTTCTATGAAAAGCTTGGACTGCTTGAGCCTCCTCCAGCCACTATGCCAATGAGGCTAGGCAACCTGCTAGAGCCAGCCATCATCGAGGCTTTCCGCCAGGAATACCCAACAATCACTGTTTGGCATGAAAACCTGACTTTTGCCAGCCTAGAAAACCCACGCTTTAGGGCTAACCCTGACGCCATAATCGAGGATCAGGCAGGGAATCTGTCAATCCTGGAAATCAAACACACTGGGCAATACTGGACAGAACTGCCCCTACATTACAAGTATCAAGTGCTTTGGTATCAGTATGTGACGGGGCTAACAAACCCTGCTACCCTCTACGCGGTCACAGGAGGCTCTGTGAGGGCTTTTAGTGTCGAATACGATGAAACCCTTATGGAGGTCGTAAAAGTGGCTGTGACGGCTTTCTGTGCCTTGTTAGACGCAGAGCAGCCTCCAACCTATGACGGTAGTGATTCGACCTATCAGACAATCCGAGAACTAAGCCCTGGAATCAGGGACGAGGAGATTGAGCTGTCTATGGGCTTTGAGCTATTGGCAGCTAAGCAGATGTTTGACGCTGCCGAAAAGAACTTGCAAAAATACAAAAGCATGGCACTTGACGAGATGGACGGGGCTAGAGTTGGTCTTGCTAATGGAGTGCCAATAGTCATGCTACAAAGCAGAGGCGAGGGCACTCCTTACATCACTTTCACGAAAGGAAACTAATGAGCTTCTTGGATTCTTATGAGCCAGTTGCAGATCGTATCAACGCTTTCTGGGACGCAAATCCCAAAGGCAGGATTCACACCGACATCGTTCTTATAAACGCCGATGAGGTCGTTATCAAGGCAAGTGTTTACACCGACAGAGATGACCCAAGACCTGCTGCAATTGACTTTGCTCGAGAGAGCAGAACTTCCGGTCAGCTAGTCAAGTTTGCTGTAGAAAACTGCAGCACCTCCGCAATCGGACGAGCACTTGCAACCTTGAACTTTCAGGTCAAGAACAACAAAGGCAAAGCAGTCAGACCTAGCCGAGAAGAAATGACCAGAACAGTCAGCGAAGCTCCTAAGCAAAAGAACTGGGCTCAAGAGGCAACAGTTTTAGCAGGAACAAAGAACATCCCAGGGCTCAGAGCACTTTACAAAGAAGCTCAGGCAGCGGAAGCAGGAGACGAGATTCTGCAGTCAATCAAAGATCTTGCAAAGTCTTTAGAGAGTCAAGCAAAATAGGAAAAGGGGCTCAGGCACACAGAAACCCAAGCCCCCAGCTGTTGAAGGAGACAGCAACCCTAACCACGAAAGGGTATGCAAATGCTAACACAAACAGGAGACAACATGAAAACAAACACAGAAGAAGTTCTAATCACGGAGAGAGCCAAGAGCTACAACATGGGCTATACCCATGGGTTAGAGGATCTGAAAATGAGAGCCCTAGTCGAGCTTTGGAAAGTAGCCAATCCTTACAGGGAACTTGATCCAGACCTTTTCAAGCTCCTAAAGGACGCAATCTCAACCATCGAAAAGCTACAGTGATACTTCTATATATAGATATATATATATTCTATATATAGAAACCTATACTTAAAAACCTATAGTTAACTACTACATATTTTTAGATATTTAACTATAGGATTCTATAGATGCAACACCAAACACAAAAACAAGGAGACAAAATGCCTCAAATACAAATCGCAGGACAAGTTCACTCTCTAGGCTGGGAGGGTAGAAGAATCCAAATCTGGGAAAAGTTCAACACCAACGGCAAAGAGTATTCACGCCTTTGGACATGCTGGTTCTCAGAATCTCAAGCCATGAATCTCCAAGAGGAGGATTGGGTTGAAGTTCATGGAGAGCTGTCAACTAAAATCGGCAGCTACAAAACAAAAGACGGCATTGACAAGCAGGTTGTCGAACACCATGTTCAAGGTGCAGGTCTAGTTCAGGTCAAGACCAAGGGACAGCAAGACGCTCACGCTGCTAAGTTCGAGGACATGCCGTTCTGATGACTGACCAAGAGCAAGTTGCCGACTGGCACTGGGAATATACCTGTAAGTGTCAAGAATGCCGATTCAAAACCAACAAGCAAATTGAAGTATCCAAAGACCTTAGCGAGGTTGGGTATAAAAAAAGAGAAGCTTGGAAGTTAGCTCGAGGAGTAGTCATGCAAGTTTATGGAGCGAAGTCATGATCCAAAAGACAGTCCATTACCTAGAGCCTCAGCTTCAAAAGATTGAAGATGTTGACACTGGAATTGCCTATTGGCGGATTGAGATGTTGCTAGAAGATGAGACCCCAGAAGATCAATGGTTAGTTGTTGAGTCTCCAGACTTGAGCGAACTGATGTCAATCTTCAGCTCTCAGCTAGTAGAACACTACTGCTAATGATTCAGGTCTTTGTTCCAGGTATTCCTCAACCTCAGGGAAGCAAAAACGCTTACCAAAGAGGCGGAAAGATTATCCTGGTCGAAGCCAACAAGAATCTACCTGCCTGGAGGAGGCTAGTAACTGAAAAGCTGGAAGCAGCCAATGTCAGTTGCCAGCCCCTCACAGGTGCAGTGACCCTAGATGTCATGTTCTTCATGCCTAGACCCAGAACTGTAAAGCGTGAACTTCCAACAGTTCCTCCAGATCTCGACAAGCTAATCAGAGCAATAAACGACTCAGCAACAGACGCTGGAATTTTCGATGATGATTCTCAAGTTGTCGAAGTTGTTGCCTACAAAGTCTATGAAGCTGAAAACATGCCCATCGGAGCACTAATCACTTATTCACAGTTTCTCGGCGTGTCGTTCGAGCGATAGTTCTTCCAAAATCTAGCCTTGTAATAACACAGAAAGGCGGAAACATGTTAGAAAACCTAAAGCTGAAAACTCAGCGCAAACCTTACCCATGTGCCGTTAGAACCTTTTACGATTCACTATCCGAGGCAGACCAAGAGATCCTCATGGACGCTTTGGTTGATCCCAATGTCTCACACAATGGACTTAGTCGAGCTTTGAGAGAGCAAACCAATACCCGACTAGCTGACACTACAATTGCCAAACACCGTCAGGGTCTTTGCTCATGCTCGAGAATCTAAACCCAGCCAGAAGAATCGAAGCTCCAAAAGACTGGAGACCAGCTCTTGAGTTCGATGGCGAGGAGGGCTTTGCAATTACTCCTGGAGTCCCAGCAGATCAAGTTCCCAATTTTGAGGAGTTTCTGAAGCTTCAAGGCTTTGACCCAGAACTTTATGAAGTTGTTGGAGCACCAAGAACCTCACGCTGGCAGAAGTATGACGAAAGCTGGCTGACTAGCTATCGCTTCAACTTCAGGCTAAAGCGGATAGCTGACCTAGACCTCCCATTGACTTGGAAAGTTGTCAAAGGCAAAAAGGCTAAGCCTCAAGTAAAGGTTGAGACTGGCAAGGCTCTAGTGATTATGCTAAGCGACTTTCAAATTGGCAAGGTTGACACCAGAGGCGGAACTGAAGAACTTATTGAGCGAGTCTTTGCTGCTTATGACCGACTTGAGCAGATAGTCAAGAAAGGCAAGTTTGAGAAAGTCATAATTGCTGAGTGTGGAGATCTAATTGAGGGCTTCTATAACAAAGCAGACCAACAGCAGGTATTTAGCAACGACAAGAGCCTCATGAATCAGGTTGACCTCGGAGTTGCTTTGACTTGGGAACTAATCAAGAGACTTAGGAATTACACTTCCCTAAGTTACGCGACAGTTGCCTCTAATCACTGCCAGTTTAGGCTTAGCAAGCAACAGGTTGGACAGCCAGGCTTAGATGACTGGGGAATTGTAGTTGCTAAGCAGGTTGCTCGATTAGCCAAAGAAACTGACACCAAGCTTGAAGTCTTTGTCCCTAATCCTGAAGATGAGTCTTTAGCAATAGATCCGTTTGGAGACGGCTTTCATGTCTTGGGCATGGTGCATGGTCATCAGGCTTCAAGACCAGAGGGAATCCCAAGCTGGTGGACTAAGCAAGCTTTTGGCAATCAGCCAGTAGCTGCAGCAACAGTTCTAATGACTGGGCACTTCCATCACCTAAGAGTTCAAGAGCTAGGTCAATCCGCTAATGGAGGCAGTCGCTATTGGATTCAGGCAAAGACTATGGATTCAGGGTCGAATTGGTATAGGCTCAATTCAGGCTCTGATTCACAGGCAGGGATTACCTGCTTTGAGTTGGAGAGACAAACACACTACACAGGAGCGGTATTCAATGTCTAACACAGTAAAGCTATTGACAGTTCTGTTCTTAGTAACAGCACTAATGATGATTGAGATTATTGTTGAGCTACTTATGCCAATCGCTTGGCTAGCTCTAATTGCTTTGGCAATCCTTATGATCTACCTAATGAGGCAGGTCTATCAAGCCTATAAAGGTGATGAGTAATGGAGTGTCCTAACTGCAAAAGAACCCATCATGTGAAATTGTTTGGGCAAGTGAAATGTGGAGAGTGTTATGGCAGATTGGCACAACAGTCAAGCTTGGGCAAAGGCAAGGGCGTATGCCAAGACAATACTGGAGCCACAGTGCCAAACATGTGGCAAGGAACTAATAGGGGGGGACTGGACAATAGACCACATAGTGCCCCCAGGGGAGGGAGAACCCAATCATGACATTAGCAACTTACAATCGTTATGTAGACAATGCAACGGGCGCAAACAAGATAGAACGCTGGTCAGAAAAGCATGGAAGTCTAGTCGTTGGTGACCAGGTGCTGTATTGGAAAGAGGACTTGAAACGCAAGCCGTTCAAAGCAAAAGGAAAACATAGAAAAGAAAATAGGGCTCGGGTCTTTTTTCGAGGGTCGTTCCCAAT
>Ga0105103_10000913_pt1 | contig 16634 bp, 15 predicted proteins | sample PPLLaktember2015_2_FD_79107 | JGI IMG/M metagenome (GOLD analysis project Ga0105103, IMG submission 79107) | Freshwater sediment microbial communities from Prairie Pothole Lake near Jamestown, North Dakota, USA - PPLs Lake P7 Core (6) Depth... | ecosystem: Environmental > Aquatic > Freshwater >...
CATCGATCCGGCGGACGTGCGCCTCGCCGAGACGGCGGACTTCGTACTCCTGGAGCACGCGCAGCAGCTTGGCCTGAATGCGCGCGGACAGCTCCGATACTTCGTCCAGGAACAACGTGCCGCCGTTCGCCTCCTCGAACAGCCCGGGACGCTCGGCCACGGCGCCCGTGAATGCGCCTTTGGCGTGGCCGAAGAGCTCGGCCTCCGCCAGTTCCTCGGAGAGCGCCGCGCAATTGAGCGCCGAGAAGCGCCGGTCTCGACGGGGGCTCGCCCGGTGAATGGCGCGCGCGACCAGCTCTTTGCCGCTGCCGCTCTCCCCTTCGATCAGCACGGGGAACGGCGACTGCCCGGCCCGCACCAGACTGGCGCGAAGCGCCCGCATCGCATGGCTGTCTCCCACGAGGTCCGGGATGTCCGGGGCCTCGGCCAGGGCTCGGCCGCGTTCGACGCACGCCTGCACGACCGGAGCGATGGCCGCGGCAGCCACTCCCATCAGAGCGTCGGCGTCCGCGGGCATCACCAGCGTCGCGCCGGACCACCGTACCCACAGGGCGCCGACGACCGCGCCCGCGTAGCGAATGGCCCATGCGCCCTCGCACGGCCCGGCCGACAACGATGGCACCGCGGAGAGACCGCTGACCAGTACGTGTTGCGGCGAGCGGAGATCTCCGCCGATCGCGCCCAGATGGGACACCACCCGAAGTTGGTCCTGCTCGGCGCAGACGCACGCCACGGCACTGGCGGCGAGGCGATCGCGCAGCAGCACGAGCAGGCGTCCGAGCGTGGTGTGCTCGTCCTCGGAGGCCTGGCACGCGTCGAGCACACGCAGGAAGTCGTCCACCATACCCCGGTCGTGGCGCGTGGATTGCTCCGCGGCGTCGAGTCCCCGCTGCGCCTCGTGCAGGCGATCTTTCGTGGTGTTGCTCAAGTGAGCGACGCTTTCGAGCGACGGCGCCAGCGCCGCCCGCGCTTCGAGATTGCGGCCCTGTGCCGTCAGCGCGGTGGCGAGAGCGGCCCGCGCGCCGGCTTCGGCATCCAGCGTCGGCGCCAGCATGACCGCCCACCGGGCGCACGCCGCCGTGTCGTCGTCCACCTGCCCTGCGCGAGCGCGTTGCCAGGCACGCGCCGTCAGCGCTTCCGGCGTATGCGCCCCGGCCTCGCCCACCGACGGGCCGGCATCTTCGTGGACGGCCGATGCGAGCCGAATGAGCCGGGTGGTACGGCTGAGCGCGCTGGTGGCGCCGCGAATCACCACGTGAGGCCGGGCATCGCGCGACGCCAGCCGCAGCAACGCCAGCGAGGCCGCGGCCGACAACTGGCCGTCACAGGTGAGCACGACGAGCGACCGGTCGGCGAGCCAGCGTGGCCACTGCCACTCGGCGGACCGCAGCAGTTCGCCGAGCACATCGGCAGACACCGGCACGAATCCAGCGGCGCGAGCCTCGCGGGCGATGTCGTGCGCCGTCCGTCGCCACTGCGCGGCATCGGCGGCGATGATGTCCACCGCCCGCGGGCATCCGTCTCGCGCATCGAGCAGCGCGGCGCGCACCGCGTCGGTGTCCACCCCGGCCTCCAGGGGCGCCTCTGGCCACCGCTCCCACACCTCGAGAAACGCACGCGACGAGCGGGGACCCGCGTCGACGAGACGCCAGGCACCGCGAGCGGTGAACAGGGCGAGGCGCGTTTGCGCCCCCAGCACACGAAGACGGACGGCCTGGCCCGTGGCGAGGTCGAGCGACGACGAACCCGAGTGGAGGAATCGGTCCAGCAGCAGCATGCCGTCCGTGGTGCAAGGCCGGCGCCGAGGCGGGGACCGCGCTGGCTCAGTCACTTACGCCCGGGGCGGTCCCCGGGTGTCGCAGAAAGTTCGGATAAGATCCTTCTTCCATGCTTCGTTTTCTGACCGCTGGCGAATCGCACGGCCAGGGCCTCGTGGTCATCCTCGAAGGCCTGCCGTCGGGCCTCGCCATCGACTTCGACGCCATGAACCATGACCTGCGGCAGCGGCAGGCCGGCTATGGCCGCGGACGGCGAATGGCGATCGAATCCGACCGGGCCGAGGTGTTGTCCGGAGTGCGACGGGGCCGGACCACGGGAGCGCCGGTCGCACTGCTGATCCGCAATCGTGACTGGTCCAACTGGCAGGCCACGATGCACGTCGAGGCCGAGATGCCGGACGGCGCGCCGGGTGCCAGACGCGCGCGGGTGGTGCGCCCCCGCCCGGGCCACGCCGATCTCGCCGGCGCCCTGAAGTACGAGCATGAGGACATCCGCGATGTCCTCGAGCGCGCCAGCGCGCGGGAAACCGCGGCTCGAGTGGCGGCAGGGGCGATTGCGCGGCAGTTGTTGCGCGCGGTGGGTGTGGAGATCGCCAGTCACGTCATCAGCATCGCGGGTGCGGGGCTTCCGCCGGGCTCGCTCGTGCCGTTCGAGCGCGTGCAGGCGATGACCGCGGACTCGCAATTGCGATGCGTGGATTCGGAGGCGGAAGCGGCGATGATTCGGGTCATCGACGCCGCGCGTGACGCGGGCGATACCGTCGGCGGAGCCTTCGAAGTGGTGGCCCGCGGCGTCCCGATCGGCCTCGGCAGCTACGTTCAGTGGGACCGCAAGCTGGATGGGCGCCTGGCGCAGGCGATGATGTCGATCCACGCCATCAAGGCCGTGGCGATCGGCGACGGCGTGGAAGGCGCGCGGCGTCCCGGCTCCCAGGTGCACGACGAGATCGTGATGGCCGAGGCCGCGGATGGCTCGAGCCAGATCGCACGTCCCACTAATCGGGCCGGTGGCCTCGAAGGCGGGGTGACCAACGGCGAGGACCTGCGCGTGACCGGCTACATGAAGCCCATCTCCACCCTCATGAAACCGCTGCGCTCGGTGGATCTCACCAGCCTCGAGGAAGCGCCGGCTGCCATCGAACGCAGTGACGTCTGCGCCGTGCCGGCCGCCGCCGTCGTCGGCGAAGCCATGGTGGCGCTCGTGCTCGCCGAGGCGCTCACCGAGCGGTTCGGCGGCGACTCGCTACGGCAATTGCAGGCGCAGGTGGCGGCTGCCGCCGCGCACATCCAGGGACGGGTTCGCCGGCAGGCAGCCGGCATGCACTCCCCCACATGATTCGCCCGATCCTCCGGCTCGGCGATCCGCTGCTGCAGGCCCCGGCCCAGCCGGTGCCCACCATCACCGCGGGAATCGAGAGGCTGATCGATGACATGGTGGAGACCATGTATGCGGTGCCGGGCATCGGGCTGGCCGCGCCTCAGGTGGGCGTCTCGCTCCGCATCTTCGTGGTCGATCTGTCCGTGGGCCGCGACCGCAACGGGCTGATCGTCATGGTCAACCCCGAATGGCAGGAGCGCGAGGGGATGCAGCTCGAAGAAGAGGGCTGCCTCAGCCTTCCCGGGTTCACCGCCACCGTGCCGCGTCCCTCCCGTGCCATCGTCCGCGGCTTGAATCGCCAGGGCGAGATGCACACCGTCGAGGGCACCGAGCTCCTCGCCCGGGCGCTGCAGCACGAGATGGATCATCTCGACGGACGGTTGTTCGTCGATCGGCTCCGCGGCATCAAGCGCGACCTCATCGTTCGCAAGATCAAGAAGCTCGCGCGCGCCGGCAAGTGGTAGCAGCTGATCCCGTGCGTATCGCATTTTTCGGCACTCCGGAGTTCGCCGTTCCCACCCTCGAGGCCCTGCTGCATTCGGCTCACCAGGTCGTGCTGGTGGTGACGCAGCCGGATCGTCCGCGGGGGCGTGGGCAGCGCGTCTCGGCGGGTCCGGTGAAGCAGCTGGCCGAGGCGCGGGGCATCCCCGTGCTGCAGCCCGACAAGCTGACCCGCGACCCGTGGGAGGCCGAGCTCACGCCGTTCGACATCGACCTGGGTGTCGTGGCGGCCTATGGCAAGATCCTGCCAGACTGGCTGCTGGCGCTGCCGCGACTGGGCCTGATCAACGTGCACGCCTCGTTGCTCCCCCGCTACCGCGGCGCCTCGCCCATCCATCGCGCGGTGATGAACGGCGAGACCGAGACCGGCGTCACGATCATGCGTGTGGTCAAAGCGCTGGATGCCGGTGGCATGCTGGCGACGGCCACGGTCCCGATTGCACCCGATGACCGCACCGACCTGATCGAGCGCGCGCTGGCCGGCGTCGGAGGTGCCCTGCTCGTCCAGACCGTCGACCGCCTTGCCGCGGGGCCGGTGGACGAGGTGCCGCAGCGCGATGCCGATGCCACATATGCGCCTCGGCTGCGCAAGGAAGAAGGCCTCGTGGACTGGTCGCGGCCCGCGCGGGCCATCCACAACCAGATCCGCGGGCTCCATCCGTGGCCGCACGCGTTCACCTTCGGTCCGACGGGACGCCTCATTCTGCATCGGTCATCCGTGGCGACCGACGCGGGCCACGACGCCGTGCCCGGCACCGTGGTCACGGCAAGCCAGACGGAAGGCTTGACTGTTGCGACCGGTGACGGGGTGCTCGATCTTCTCGAACTGCAGGCCGAAGGCGGCAAGGTGCTGCCCTCACGCGCCTTCCTCGCGGGTCATCCGTTGAAGCCAGGCGACCATCTGAGGTCGGCATGATCGGCCCCGCCCGGCGCGCCGCATACGACGCGCTGATGGCGCACGCGGTGAACGGCACGGACCTGCCCGCCGCGGTCGCCGCGGCGCGGCGGGGGCTGACGGATCCGCGTGACCAGACGCTGCTCACCGAACTGGTGACCGGCACAATCCGGATGCGCAACGCGATTGATCATCAGTTGGCCCTGCGCTGCACGCGGCCGCTCGACGCACTCGACGTCGCCGTGCTGACGTCGCTCCGGCTCGGCGGCTTTCAGCTGATGTATCTCGATCGGGTGCCGGCATCCGCCGCCGTGAACGACGCCGTGGCGCTGACGCGGCGCGGCGGCAAGACGAGTGCCGGCGGGATGGTCAATGCCGTGCTGCGTGCGCTGTCACGCGATCGCGAGCGTCTGGTGTGGCCCGACGCGCCCGAATCCGCAGCGCTGGCGATTCGCTATTCCCATCCCGAGTGGCTGGTCGGGCGCTGGCTCGTCCGATACGGCAGCGAACGCACGCGCCAGTGGCTCGCCTTCAACAACGAGGCGCCCCATCTCTGCCTGGCGGCGAATCGCCTGAAGGGTACCCGCGACGAACTCGCCGAGCGGCTTCTGGCTGAAGGCGTCACGACCGAGCCGACGCGCCGCTCACAGCACGGCCTTGTCGTCGTTGGCGGGGCTGCGCTCGCCACCGCCGCCTTTCGTGACGGCTGGTTCGTCGTGCAGGACGAAGCCTCGCAGCTCATCACGCAACTCGGTTCGATGGCGCCGGGACACCGCGTGCTGGACCTCTGCGCCGCACCCGGCGGCAAGACCCTGGCGTTGGCGGCCCGGTGCGGACCGGGCCATGTGGTGGCGTGCGACGTGCGGCCGAGACGGGTGCGGCTGCTCCGCTCGACTCTGCAGCGAACCGGCCTTGCGGCCGTGCCGGTCGTGCAGGTCGCCTCGACGGGTGCGCTGCCGTTTGCCGATCGCTCCTTCGACGGCGTGCTCGTGGACGCGCCCTGTTCGGGCCTGGGCACCTTGCGCCGCGATCCCGATATTCGCTGGGGCCGCCGGGCCGACGACCTGCCTCGGCTCGCCGCCGGGCAGCTGACCCTGTTGCACCGCGCCGCCGGCCTGGTGCGGCCGGGAGGGGAGCTGATCTACTCGACCTGCTCCAGCGAGCCCGACGAGAACGAGGATGTGGTCGCCGCCTTTCTCGCCGATGCGCACGACTTCCGCCTGGTGCATGAACACCGGACGTTGCCCCCGGACGATCGGCTGGAAGCGTTCTACGGAGCGGTGATCGCCCGCAACCTGTAGTAGCATAGAGTGTTACCGATGGCCATCACGGCAAGAGTGTGGTCGGCAGGCAAGCTCCTGCTGCTCGTTGGCGCGCTTGCGGCCACCTTCGTTGTGTTCGCCGTCATGGCAGCCAGGGTGGCTGTCCGTGCCCGTGACGTGTCGGTGCCCGACCTGGTCGGGCGATCGATCAACGACGCCTCGGAGCTCACCTCCAGCCTGGAACTTCAATTGACAGTCGATGAGACACGGCGGCCCGACGCTCAGGTTCCAGCCGGCCACGTGATCGGCCAGGAACCGCCGGCCGGCTCGTCCTCGCGCCGTCAGCGCAGCGTGCGCGTGTGGCTCAGCAGCGGGCCGCGCATCGCGCGCGCCCCGGCGCTGGTCGGCGAATCACAGCGTGCGGCGGAGATCCGAATCGTGCAGGACGGCCTGCAGCCTGGTCCCGTCGCCGAGATTCGCTCCGCCCTCTACCCGCCCGACGTGGTCGTCGCGCAGGATCCGTCGGCGGGCGTGCAGACGACCGAAGTCCGCCTCCTGGTGAATCGCGGCGAAGACCGCGCCTCGTACGTCATGCCTGATTTGATTGGGGTGGAGGGCGAACGCGCCGCCGACATCCTGAGGGGCCACGGCTTTCGCGTGTCGATCACCGCCCAGAGCGTGGCGACCGGATTGCCTCCCGGGGTGGTGACGCGGCAGTCGCCCGCGGGCGGCTATCAAGTGCATCCGGGCGACGCCATCACGATCGAGGTGAGTCGATGAGCGTGCGCCTGGCGCCTTCCATCCTGTCCGCGGACTTCGCCAACCTCGCGCGCGACATTGCCGCCGCCGAGGCCGGGGGCGCGGACCTGATTCATGTGGACGTGATGGACGGGCACTTCGTCCCGAACATCACCATCGGTCCGCCCGTCGTGCGGGCGATCAAGCGCGTCGCCACGCGTCCGCTCGACGTGCACCTGATGATCAGCGACCCGGACCGCTACCTGGAGGCCTTCGCCCAGGCCGGCGCGTCGATGCTGTCGGTTCACGTGGAGGTGCTGCCGCACCTGCATCGCACGATCGCCGCCATCAAGGCCCTCGGCGTTCAGGCAGGCGTGGTGCTCAATCCGTCCACCCCCGTCGGCGCGATCGAAGAGGTCGCCGCTGACGTGGACTTCGTGCTGCTGATGTCGGTGAACCCGGGCTTCGGCGGGCAGAAGTTCATTCGCGCGAGCCTCGACAAGATCCGCCGCATGCGGGCCCTGCTCGACCGCGCCGGCAGCACGGCACCCATCGAAGTGGACGGTGGCGTCGACCTCAGCACCATCAAGGACGTTGTCGCCGCGGGCGCCACCATTCTCGTCGCCGGCCAGGCGGTGTTCGGTACGGGTGATCCCGTCGCGGCCGTCGCCGCGCTCCGACAGGCGGCCGCTCAGTGACAGCGGGCCCCGCTGCGCCATCGCCGCGTCTCGCCGCGCCTGTCGTTCGCGTGCGCTACGCCGAGACGGATCGCATGGGCGTGGTCTATTACGCGAACTACCTGGTCTGGTTCGAGGTGGGCCGCACCGAATGGCTGCGAGAAACGGGCTGGACCTATCGCGCCATGGAACACGAAGGCTTGAGCCTGCCGGTCATCGAGGCGCACTGCACGTACAAGCTGAGCGCCGGGTACGACGACGAACTGGAAATCCGGACGACGGGGCGGCGCGTGTCTGCGGTGCGCCTGGCGTTCGACTATGAAATCGTGCGGCGCGCGGATGCCGCGGTGGTGGCGACGGGGCACACCGTGCACGCCACCCTCGACCGATCGGGTCGGCCCGTGCGGCTGCCGGCTCGCGTGAAGGAGTTGCTGGCGTGAAGGCTTTGGTGACAGGCGGCGCGGGCTTCATCGGCTCGCACTTGAGCGAACGGCTGCTCGACCACGGGGCGGAGGTGGTGGCGCTCGATTGCTTCACCGACTACTACCCTCGTCCGCTGAAGGAGGCCAACGTGGCCGCCCTCCGCACGCGGCCGGGCTATCGTCTGGTGGAGAGCGCCATCGCCGACGCGGATCTCCCGGCGCTGCTCGACGGCGTAACGCATGTCTACCACCTGGCGGCGCAGGCCGGCGTGCGCAAGAGCTGGGGTCGCGAGTTCCAGATCTACACATCGCTCAACGTCGACGCGACGCAGATCCTGCTCGAAGCCTGTGTCGGCCTGCCGATCGAGCGGGTGGTCTATGCCTCGAGCTCGTCGGTGTACGGCGACGAGGCGGCGCTGCCGATGCGCGAGGAGGTGCCGCTTCATCCGGTGTCGCCCTACGGCGTCACCAAGCTGGCCGCCGAGCAGCTGTGTCATCTCTATTTCGTGAATCACAAAGTGCCCACGGTTGCACTCCGCTACTTCACGGTGTACGGCCCCCGGCAGCGCCCCGATATGGGGTTCCACCGCTTTTTCAGCGCCATTCTCGACGACCGGCCGCTGACCCAGTACGGTGACGGCCTTCAGACGCGGGATTTCACTTACGTCGGCGATGCCGCGTGGGCCACGCACACCGCGGCCGTCCGCGGCGTCCCCGGGCGCGTCTACAATATCGGGGGTGGATCGCGGGTCTCGCTACGGCAGGTCTTCGACCTTCTCGGCCAGGTGACCGGCCGCGCGCTGCGGATTGATCAGCAGCCCTCTCAGAAGGGCGACATGCGCGACACCTACGCGGATACGACGCTGGCGCGGACCGACCTCGGGTTCCAGCCCTCTGTCAATCTCGAGGAAGGCCTGCGGGCCATGTACCGATGGATGGAAGCGACGAGAGCATGACGTATCGATGGCAGGGTTTGTTTCTCGCCGTACTTCTCGTGAGCGCCGCGGCGTGCGCCAGCGGCCAGACGGCCAACGTCCCTCCCGGCACGGCCGAGGCCGACAAGTTCCTGTACGAGCGCGGCCAGGCGGCCGTGACCGACGAGAAGTGGGCTGACGCGCGCGAATACTTCCGCAACATCGTCGACAACTACCCGCAGAGCCCGTTCCGGCCCGACGCCAAGCTGGCGCTCGGCGACACCTACCTGTCCCAGAAGGGCACCGAGAACTACCTCCTGGCGGCCAACGAATTCCGCGAGTTCCAGACCTTCTATCCCACTCACCCGCGGGCCGACTACGCGCAGCTGCAGCTCGCGCGCTCGTATGCCGGGCAGATGCTGGCGCCCGAGCGCGATCAGTCTGCCACCCGCGACACGGTGAAGGAAGTGGACGTGTTCATCCAGCGCTATCCGAACAGCGCGCTGATGCCGCAGGCGCGTGAGCTCGAGCGGGACGCGAAGGACCGCCTGAGCCAGGCAGCGTATCGCGTCGGCTACTTCTATTTCCGCCAGCGCTGGTATCCGGGCGCCATCGACCGGTTCCGCGAGATACTGGCCAACGACCCGGGGTTCACCCGCCGGGACGCTGTCTACTACCATCTGGGTGAATCGCTGTACCGTACGGAAAAGCAGGCAGAAGCGCTCCCCTACTACGAACGGCTCCTCCGCGAGTTCGAACAGAGCGAGTTCCTCCCCGAGGCGCAGAAGCGCGTCGCGGAGCTCAAGGGCGGGACCACCGCCGGAAAGTAGGTCGTCATGCGTCACGCGCTCGTCGTCGCCATCCTCGGGATGGCCATTCCAAGTCTTGCCCCGGCACAGAGCCTGGGCCCACGCACCCTGCTGCCGATGCACGTGGCGTGCGCGGACATCGCCGTCACCACCGCGCCGACCGGCAAGCTCACCATCGCCGCGGCGGAGCGCGCCGACGGCCGCGAGGTGATGGGCACCGGCGAAACGGCGGTCATCCGCGCCGGCACGTCGCAGGGGCTCGCCGTCGGCCAGCAGTTCGTCGCCCGTCGCCTCGATGGCGGGACCTGGGCCTTTCGCCGCGGCGTCGGCGGCTACGCGGGGATCCGCACCGCCGGGCTCCTGACGATCACGTCGGTGGACGAGGACTTCGCGCTCGCGCGCATCGACCGCGCCTGCGACGGGGTGCTGGTCGGTGACTATCTGGAACCACTCGCCATGCCCACGATCCAGGCCGCCGCCACGGCCGGCGCCCCGAACTTCGCGGATCGCGCGAGCGTGCTGTTCGGGGCCGATCTCCGCAACGTCTTCGCGGATGGCGACGTCCTCGCGATCAACCGCGGATCGGCGCAGGGCGTGACGCCCGGCGCCCGCTTCGCGCTCTACCGCGATCCACAGAACGGTCTGCCGCTGAGCGACCTGGGCGAAGCGGTGGTGATCGACGTGACGGAAGGGACCGCGCGGGCGGTGGTCGTGCGGGTACGCGACTTCGTCTCGGCGGGCGACGTGGCCGTGATGCGCGGTCCGGCGCAGCCCTAGCTACATCACCTTGCGGTTGTTACGCGCGGCGTACTCGGTACGCCGCGCCATTCGCGCTTCGTTGATGTCGGTGACCTTCGGCGAACGCGTCAACGCGTGGTGGAACCGGCGATAGTAGTCGAACGCCGAGAACAACGCCGTCCCCATTACCACCCACAGCGCCGCCTGCCCGAGCAGCAGCAGCAGCGGCATCCGCTCCCATCCCAGGATGAGGAGCAGGATGGCGACGACCTGCGACACCATCTTCAGCTTTCCCAGGTTCGATGCGGGCATGGCGAGGCCGCGCGCATACGCAATGCTGCGCAGCCCGGTGACCGCGAACTCCCGCCCGATGATCACGGTGACCATCCAGGCCGGGGCCAGCCCCAGCTGCACGATCGAGATGAGGGTGGCCGAGATCAGCAGCTTGTCGGCCAGGGGGTCGAGGATCTGCCCCATCCACGTGATCTGGCCGCGTCGGCGGGCCAGGTAGCCATCCAGCCAGTCGGTGAGGGACGCCAGCGCGAAGATGCCGGCGGCCACGACCTCGACAGGCAGGCCCAGCACGAGCCGCCCCTCGAACTTGGTCAGCATGACCGACACGAGGAGCGGCACGAGGAAGATGCGCGCGACAGTCAGACTGTTCGGCAGGTTCATCGTGGCCGCCGCCATTCTACCGTTGCCTCGTGTAAGATGGAAGTTTGTCATGAAGGCCATTCTTCTCGCCGGGGGCAAAGGCACCCGGCTTCGCCCGCTCACCCTCCACACGCCCAAGCCTGTCGTCCCGATCTTCGACCGGGCTTTTCTGCATTACCAGATCGACCTGCTGAAGCAGGTGCCCGAGATCGACGAGGTGATCCTCAGCCTCAACTACCAGCCGCGCCGGATTGAAGAGGTGTTCGGCGAAGGTGAAGGCACTGGCGTGCGGCTGCGCTACGTGGTCGAGCCCGCCCCGCTCGGCACCGGCGGCGCGATCCGCTACGCCGCGCAGGGCATCACCGATACCATTGTCGTGTTCAACGGCGATGTGATGACCTCGGTCGATGTCAACGCGGTGGTCGAGCGGCACCGCTCGGCAAAGGCCAGGGCGACGATCGTGCTGACGCCCGTGGACAATCCCACGGCCTACGGCCTGGTCGAAACCGACGCCGAGGGGCGTGTCACCCGCTTCCTCGAGAAACCGAAGGCCGACGAGATCACCTGCGATACGATCAACGCCGGCATCTACGTGCTCGAACCCGAGACGTTTGACCGGATCCCGAAGGACGTGGCCTACTCGATCGAGCGCGGCTACTTCCCTTCGCTCACCGAACGGGGCGAGACGTTCGTCGCCTACATCGATCGCGGCTACTGGATCGACATCGGCACGCCGGAGAAGTACATCCAGGTGCATCGCGACATGTTCGATGGCCGCTTCGACGCGGGCATCTACCGCGGCGCCGACCGCCAGGCGCCGCTGGTCTCGCCCGAGGCACGCGTCGATGACGGCGCCACGCTGGTGGCCCCGTGTTTCATCGACGCCGGCGCGCACATCAAGCCCGGCGCCGTCGTCGGCCCGTATGCCGTGATCGGCCGCGGCGTCGTGGTGGACGAAGGCGCGCACCTCCGCAACACGATCATCTGGCCGAACACCCGCATCGGGCAGAATGCGCTGCTCGACGGCCCGATCCTCGGACGCAACTGCCACATCGGCCGCAACGTCTCGATCACCGGCAACGCCGTGCTCGGCGACAAGAGCACGCTCACCGACCACACCCACGCATAGCATCTGTATGGCCATCGTCAATCCTGCTGTGTTCAAGGCCTACGACGTCCGCGGCATCTACCCGACGGAGGTCACCGCCGATCTCTTCCATCAGCTGGGCCGCGCGTTCGTCGCCTACCTCGGCCCGGGCCGTTACGCCGTCTCCCGCGACATGCGCACCTCGTCGCCGGAGCTCGCCGAGGCGTTCATCGCGGGCGCGCGCCAGCAGGGCGGCCACATCATCGACTACGGGCTGATGGGCACCGACCTGATGTACTACGCCGTCGCCGCCGACGGGCTCGACGGGGGCGCGCAGATCACCGCGTCACACAACCCGGGCGAGTACAACGGCTGCAAGATGGTGCGGCGCGAGGCCTTTCCCCTGAGCGGCGAGGCCGGCATCAAGGAGATGAAGGAGATGATTCTCGCGGGCGCCATTCCGGCGCCGGCGGCAGCACCCGGCACGATCGAGCAGCGCAACGTCATGGACCGCTACACCGAGCACGTGATGGGGTTCATCGACGCCTCGCTGATCAAGCCCTTCAACGTGGTGCTGGACGCGGGCAGCGGCATCGCCGGGCTGGTCGCGCCGATGCTGTTCGATCGGCTGCCCTGCAGGACCACGCGCCTCTGCTTCGAGGTGGACGGCACGTTCCCGAACCACGAGGCCAACCCGCTCATCGAGGAGAACCGGCTCGACATCACCGCCAAGGTGATTGAAGAGTCCGCGGATGTCGGCATCGCCTGGGATGGCGATGCCGATCGCTGCTTCTTCCTCGACGGCACCGGCGAGTTCATCGCCGGCGACTTCATCACGGCGCTGCTCGCCGAGTCGTTCCTGATGAAGCAGCCCGGCTCCACGATCATCTACGACGTGCGCGCGAGCTACGCCGTCAAGGACATCGTCGCGAAGTACGGCGGCAAGGCCGTGATGAACCGGGTCGGCCACGCCTTCATCAAGCGCCGGATGCGCGAAGAAGACGCCATCTTCGGCGGCGAGGTCACCGGGCACTACTACTTCCGCGACAACTTCTACGCCGACAACGGCTTCATCCCCGCGCTCCTGATCCTCGAACTGATGTCGAAGAAGGGCATGTCGCTGCGCGACCTGCTCAAGCCGCTTCGCGAGCGCTACTTCATCTCGGGCGAGATCAACACGAAAGTGCCGAGCATGGACGTCGTGCCGAAGAAGCTGGAGGCGCTGGCCAAGGCCTACAGCCACGGGCACGTCTACGAGCTCGACGGCATCTCGGTGGAGTTCGACGACTGGCACTTCAACGTCCGTGCCTCGAACACCGAGCCCCTGCTCCGCCTCAACCTCGAAGGCACGACTCCGGAGTTGATGGAGAAGCGGCGCGACGAGGTGCTGGCGATCATCCGCGGCTGAGCCCGCCCGCGACGTGACGCGCCCACGCCCGGGCGCGTCATCGCCGTCGTTTCCGTCGCGCGCGTCCTATTCGCCGCCGGGGTTGACGCGACGCGGCCTCGCCGCGGGCAGCGCCACCGCGACGAGCTCGGCGGGCACCGTGGCGCTGGCGACGGCCATCACCACGACCTGGTGCCCGGCGTGCATGAAGGTCATCGGCGCGGTGTTGGTCGGCGCCGGGATCTCGATTTTCCCGACCTCCTGCCCCGTCTGCTTGTCCACCGCCCGGAAGTAGCGATCGGCCCCGCGGCCCTCTCCGTACATCAGCAGCGACTTGGTCACCAGCAGATTGGCGTGCGCGTTCTGCCCCGTGTTGCCGATGTTCACTCCCTTGAGCGCCGGATGCGTGCGAATCCATTCCGGCGTCTCGCCGTTCGGGATCGTCCACTTCTTGTCGCCGGTGTTGAGGTCGTAGGCCACGATCCGGCCGTACGGGGGCTTCACGAGCGGCAGCGGCCGGTTGTCGGGGCCGCCAGTTGGCCCCCGCGCACTGACCGAGGTAGACACGTAGAGCGACGTGATCTTGCCATCCGGGCTCCCCCACCCTGGCCACGGCTTGCCGTTGGGGTACTTCTCCTGCGCGGGCACCAGCGCGATGACCTCGTAGCTGTGCTGCGAGGGTACGTAGAACCAGCCGGTCTCGGGGTCCACGGCCGCGCCGCCCGGAATGTTGGCGCCGCCGTTGGAACTGGGCACCATCCACGACCCTTCAGTGCCGTCGGCGTTCTTCTCGAGCGAGGGCGGCGTGAAGATGGGGCCCATCCGGAAGCGCTTCGCGATCTTCAGTGCCTCCGCCCTGAGGCCGGGCGTGAAGTCGATGAGGTCGTCCTCACTCATGCCCTGCTGCTCGAAGGGCTCTGGCCATGTCACGAACGGCTGGGTAGGCCATAGCTTCTCGCGCGGCACGTCGGAAGCGGGCACGGGCCGCTCCTCGATTGGCCACACCGGCTGCCCGGTTTCGCGGTTGAGGACGTACACCCAGCCCTGCTTGGTCGCCTGCGCGACCACGGGCACGCGCTGCCCCTTGACGGTGACGTCCATCAGGTGTGGCGCGTCAGGGATGTCCATGTTCCACACGTCGTGGTGCACGAACTGGTAGTACCAGCGCAGCTTGCCGGTCTGCACGTCCAGCGCGAGGAGGCTGGTGCCGTAGACGTTCTTTCCAGGCCGGCTGCCGCCGTAGTAATCGTTCGTGGGGGTGTCAGTGGGCACGTAGACCAGGCCCAGCTTCGAGTCCGCGCTGAGTGGCGCCCACGGCGAGACGTTGCCCGTGTACTCCCAGGAGTTCTCCTCCCACGTGTCGTTGTTCGGCTCGCCCTTGCGCGGCACCGGGTTGAAGCGCCACAGCATCCGGCCGGTTTTGGCGTCGTAGCCGCGAATGATCCCCGGGATGTTCTCGCGGTTCTCGGGGTAGTAGCCGCGGTCGTGAGAGTTGCCCACGACCACCACGCCGTTGACGACCAGCGGGGCCGAGGAACTCGTGATGTCGCCCCAATCGGCGACGCCCTGATCGGGGTCCACCGAGTACGGACCCAGACCCAGCGCCAGATCCACCACGCCGTTGTTGCCGAAGAACGGCAGCGGCTGTCCGGTGTCGGCATCGAGCGCCCAGAGGTAGAAGCCCGGTGTCATCAGGTAGATGACGGGACGACCGTCGACCCTGGCGAACGACACCCCCTTGCCGTAGTTCTGCCGCGTCGACCGGGCCCAGCGCGGGTTGTCCTTCTCACGGAAAATCCAGAGCGTCTCGCCGGTGAGCGGGTCGAGGCAGGCAACCGTGCGCCGCGTACCGGCCACGGTGTACAGCTTCCCGTTCACATAGATGGGGGTGGCCCGATAGATGAAATCGGGCGCCGGCCCGAAGTTGGCCGCGCTCCAGCGCCACAACACCTCGGCCTTGCCGAAGTTGCCAGCGTTGATCTGGTCGAGTCCCGCATACCGGCTGCTCCGCTCGTCACCGCCCCAAGACGGCCACTCGTAGATCTGCGCGCTGTTGGCCCTCGGATCCGAAACTTGCGGCTGCGCCGCCGGGGAGGCCAACAGCCAGGGCGTGGCGACCACCACGGCCACCAGGATGGGAAGGGCGATGGCGTGGCACCAGCGAAAGCGATGGTCGAGCATGAGTGATTCTCCTGTTGGGATGGCCGCGCCGCCATCATAACGTCAGCGACTGCCGACGGTCCGTCGGTCGGGAGCCGACCGCCGCTGAAGATCCGCCACCGTGAAACGCCGGGTGCGACTTTCTGCCGCACCCCTGAGCCCCTGCGGTTGGCGTGGTTTGTGCTCTGGTGACCGTCATCATGGCATTCACGCGATTCATTCTTCCGCTCACCTGCGCCCTCTTCCTCCCTCTCGCGGCCGCTGCCCAGACAACGGCGCCCGCCGCCGCAACTCAGGCCTGCTGTGCTGCGATGCACCAGATGCCCGCCACGACAGGCACCGCTCCGGTCGATCACTCCATGCACCAGGCAACCGAGACGCCGAAGCCCGCGATGCCCGGCATGGCGGCTGGGAAGGCGAACGCCGGTTGCTGCGGCGGCGAGAAGACCACCGACAAACCGATGCCGAAAATGGACTGCTGCGCGGGTATGGGCGCCAAGAACGGCAAGGACGCCAGTCCCTGTGAGCACTGCGCGGCCAAGGCGGCTGGCACGGCCGCCGACAAGTCGGCCACCGGATGCTGCGCCGAGAAGCCGAAACCCTGAGTTCCCCCGCTGTCCTCGAATCTGCCGCCCGGCGCCGAGCCCCGAGGCTCGGCCCGGGCAACCTCCCTCGCCTTCTGCTAAGATCAGGTGTCACCATTGGGCGGGAGTAACTCAGTGGTAGAGTCACAGCTTCCCAAGCTGTTGGTCGCGGGTTCGATCCCCGTCTCCCGCTCCACTTCGATCTCGGTGCCTCCACAACAATCTCGCCAGCTCCACAATCTCGAATATGATCACCCCAGTTTTTCGGAGGGTGCTCGCGTGAATCGTCGAACTCTGCTTCGCAATGGAAGTCTGGCTGTTCTCGGCCTCGCCGCGAATGCGTGCGCGCCGAAGTCGGCGGCCGTCGTCACGCGCGCCGCGAAGCGGCCGCCGGTGGTGCTCCCGCGCGTGAAGGCATCGTGGGACCGCGTGATCCGCACGACCATCGGGCTGCGGCCCCACCGCCCCGGCGGTTTCGTGCTGAAGGCCGACAAGCTCGACGCGAAGACGCTGATTCACAACTACGGGCACGGCGGCGCCGGGATGTCGCTGTCGTGGGGCACGGCCAGCATGGCGGCCGATATGGCGCTGCAGCAGCCGGGTCGGCGCGCGGCCGTGATTGGTGGTGGCGTCGTCGGCTTGACGACCGC
>Ga0105103_10000914_pt1 | contig 16627 bp, 10 predicted proteins | sample PPLLaktember2015_2_FD_79107 | JGI IMG/M metagenome (GOLD analysis project Ga0105103, IMG submission 79107) | Freshwater sediment microbial communities from Prairie Pothole Lake near Jamestown, North Dakota, USA - PPLs Lake P7 Core (6) Depth... | ecosystem: Environmental > Aquatic > Freshwater >...
CCGTCGCTCAACAGCAGCGCCGATTTCGTCCACGTGGACGCGGCCGGGCACGTGTTCGTCTCGGGCGACTTCAACTTCTTCGGCGCGGTGCTGCGCGAGAACCTGGCCGCCATCGACCTGCTGACCGGTGAGCTGCTGCCCTGGAACCCAGGCGCCAACGGCTGGATCCGGGCGCTCGACGTCCAGGGCAACACTGTCTATGTCGGAGGTGACTTCAGCACCATCGGCGGCGTGTCGCGCAGCCGCATCGCCGCGCTGGACGCGGTGACGGGCGTGGTCTCCGCCTGGACCGCGAACCCCAATGCGCGAGTGAACGGTCTGGCGGTGGCCGACACCGCCGTCTATTTCGTCGGCGAGTTCTCGCAGATCAAGGACAGCACGTCTCGTGGCCGAGGGGCCGCGGTAGCCACCGACGGCACGGTGCTGCCCTGGAACCCGGCCGCCAACAGCACGATCGAGTCGCTGTCGGTGGACGGCAGTCGCGTATACGTCGGAGGGGAGTTCACCACTCTCGGCGGCGTGCCGCACGAACGCCTGGGCGCCGTCGACGCGACCACCGGCGCGCAGGTCTCGGCGTTCACGCCATCGGTCTCCGGACCGATCTACCGCGTGGACGCGCAGGACGGCCTCGTGTTCTTCGGCGGCGACTTCGACATGGTCAGCGGCTCGACGCGTCACAACGCCGCGGCGGTCAAGGCGGCGCCGGGTCTTCCGGACGATGGCGCGCTGCAGGGGTGGAACCCTGACGTGGGCGGTCCCATCTACGACATCGATGCGTTCGGGGCGAACGTCTACCTCGCCGGCGGCTTCGGCTCGGTCGGCGGCGCCTCGCGCCCCGGGATCGCGATGGTGGATGCGCTGCCGGCTGGCGGTGCGCTGCGCAGCTGGCGGCCGGTTGATGTGAGCGGCGGAGCGGTGTCGGTGATCGACACCTCCGAGACCTCGGTGCTGTTCGGCGGGCTGCTTCGCGATCTCGATGGCATCGACATCGGCGCGGTGCTCTATCCCGAAGCGGCGCTGGCCGGCACGGCGCCCCCGCCGACCACGCCGGAGATCGTGGTCCGTGGCTCGACACTGACCTTGCACTGGTCGGCGCCCCCGCTCGGCGCGCGGCCGACCGCCTACGTCGTCGAGGGCGGCAGTGGCGCCGGGCTGAGCAACCTCGCGAACTTCTCGACCGGCAACACCGCCACGACGTTCAGCGCGAGCGGGCTGGGAGCGGGCACCTACTTCGTGCGCATGCGATCGCAGAACCCGTACGGCGTGGGAGCGGCGAGCCTGGAGCAGGCGTTCGTCATCGGCGCGGCCGGCTGCTCGGGACCGCCGGCGGCGCCGCTCGATCTGCTGGCGACGGTGAGCGGTTCGACGGTGGACCTGACGTGGCGGACCGCGCCGCAATCGATCGCCACGGGATATCGGCTGCTGGCCGGTTCGGCGAGCGGCCTCAGCAACATCGGTGTCATCGATGTCGGGGCACTGACGTCGTACAGCACCGTGGCGCCGACCGGCGCGTTCTTCGTGAGGGTGCAGGCCTACAACGCCTGCGGCGTGGGCATCCCGTCGGCCGAGACGGTCGCCGTAGTGGGCGGGGCCAGCGTTCCCCCCGGAGCCGCGTTCGGATTGTCCGGCGGCGCGTCGGCGTCGACCGTGACGCTGGAGTGGGGGGCGCCTTCGGTCGGCACCGGGCCATTCCAGTACCGGGTCGAGGCCGGCAGCGCCACCGGGCTGTCCAATCTCGCGGCCATCGTCGTGCCTTCGCCGGCGTTCGTGACGACGGGCGTGCCGCCGGGCATCTACTACGTGCGGGTGCGCGCGATTGGCGGCGCCGGTATCGGGCCCGCCAGCAACGAGATCGTGATTGTGGTGCCTTAGGCGGGGTGGCCCAGGCGCCGGCCTACAGCACGGCGCGAGCGGCCAGCGCGCGCTCGACGGCTAGCTCCACGGTGCTGGCGACGACGGTGATGTGCCCCATCTTGCGCCCGGGGCGCGGGTCACTCTTGCCGTAGAGATGCAGAGCGGCGCCGGGCACCGCGAGCGCGGCGTCCCAGTCGGGCTCTCCGCCCTCCCAGATGTCGCCCAGCAGGTTCACCATCGCGGCGGGACGCGCCTGCTCTGTGGAGCCGAGCGGCAGGCCGCACACCGCACGCACCTGCTGCTCGAACTGGCTGGTGGCGCACGCCTCGATCGTGAGGTGACCGGAGTTGTGGGGCCGCGGCGCGATCTCGTTGACGAGGAGCCGCTGGTCGCGCGTGACGAAGAACTCCACGCACAGCACGCCGACGTAGCCGAGCTCGTCCATGATGCGGCGAGTGAGCACACTGGCCTCGGCGGCGATTTCCGCCGGCACCCGAGCGGGCGAGACGGACAGATCGAGCACGTGGTTCACGTGACGGTTCTCGATGGCGCCGTAGTCGACGACCGCGCCGTCGAGGCCGCGGGCCGCCACGACCGAGATCTCGCAGGAGAAATCGATCAGACGTTCGAGGATCGCCTCCTGATGCCCGACGATGCTCCAGACAGTCTCGGCGCGCTCGATCGATTCGATGCGGTGCTGTCCCTTGCCGTCGTAGCCGAACGCCGCCGTCTTCACGATGGCCGGCAGGCCGACGGTGCCGAGGGCCACGGCGAACTCGTCCATCGACTGCACGCGCGCGAACGGCGCCACCGGAAAGCCGCGATCGGCGAGGAACGCTTTCTCCCGCGCGCGCTGCTGGGTGATGTGCAGCGCCGACCCGCACGGCCGCACCGGCGCGAACTCCGCCGCCGCATCGGCCGCGGCGGTCGAGACGTTCTCGAACTCGAACGTCACCACGTCCACGCCGCCAGCGAAGGCACGGATGGCGTCGATGTCGTCGTAGTCGGCGGGAATCTCGAGGTCGGCCACCTGCCCGGTCGGCGTGTCGGAGCCCGGCGAGATGGTGTGCACGCGGTAGCCCATGCGGCGCGCGGCCAGCGCCATCATGCGGCCGAGCTGACCGCCGCCCAACACGCCAATCGTGCCGCCCGGCAGGACGATGCGGTTCACGGGAGTTCCGCCGCGCGCACCTGCGAGGTCTGGTCCTCTCGGAACGCGCGCAGCTTGGCGCGGAGGTCGGGACGGCTGGTCGCGAGAATCGCGACGGCGAGCAGGCCCGCGTTCCTGGCGCCGGCCTTGCCGATGGCCAGCGTGCCCACGGGCACCCCACCAGGCATCTGCACGATGGAGAGCAGCGAATCGAGCCCCTGGAGCGCGGCGCTCTGCACCGGCACGCCGAGCACCGGGACGATGGTGTGCGCGGCCACCATGCCGGGCAGGTGCGCGGCGCCGCCGGCGCCGGCGATGATCACCTGGATGCCCCGCGACTCGGCGTCGCGGGCGAACTCGGCCATCCACATCGGCGTGCGGTGCGCCGACACCACCGCCTTCTCGTACGGGACACCGAAGAACTCCAGCTCGGTGACCGCGTGCGACATCGTCTCCCAGTCGGAGGTCGAGCCCATGATGACGGCGACGAGCGGCGAGGGCGATGACATGGATCGCGAGTGAGCCAGTATATTGCAGGTAGACCGCGTCACCGATGGACTGGCTCAATTACCATCACCTCCTCTACTTCTGGATGGTCGCGCGCGAAGGAAGCATCGCGCGCGCGGGTGAACAGCTGCGCCTGGCGCAGCCCACCATCAGCGGGCAGATCCGCATGCTGGAAGAGCAGCTCGGCGAGAAGCTGTTCCAGAAGTCCGGCCGCAACCTCGTGCTCACCGACGTCGGCCGCACCGTGTTCGAGTACGCCGATCAGATCTTCGGGCTCGGACGCGAGATGCTCGACACGCTGAAGGATCGCCCCACCGGAAGGCCGATGCGACTCCACGTGGGCGTGACCGACGAAGTCTCGAAGATCATCGCCTACCGCTTCCTGCAGCCGGCGCTGTCGCTGCCGTCGCCGGTGTCGATGGTCTGCCGTGAGGGCCCGCTCGACCGGCTGCTCGGCGATCTCGCCATCCACGCGCTCGATCTGGTGCTGGCCGATACGCCGATGGCGTCCACGATCAAGGTCAAGGCCTACAGCCACCTGCTGGGCGGCTCGACGATGTCCATCTGCGGCATTCCGGCGATGGCCGCGCACTACCGCAAGGGCTTCCCGCAGTCGCTCAATGGCGCGCCGTTCCTGCTGCCAACGGAGTCGAAGACCTTGCGGCGCGTGCTCGAGCAGTGGTTCGACAAGGTCGGCATCCGTCCGCGGGTGGCCGGCGAGTTCGACGATTCGGCGCTGCTGAAGACATTCGGCCAGGGCGGCGCCGGGCTCTTCGCCGTGCCGACGGCGATTCAGGACGAAGTGGCGCGGCAGTACGGCGTGGCGGTGGTGGGTCAGCTGGACGAGGTCCGCGAGCGGTACTTCGCCATCTCGGTGGAGCGGCGGTTGAAGCATCCCGCGGTGCTGGCGATCTCCGAGGCCGCGCACGAGCTATTGGCGTCGCCGCCGCCGAAGAAGAGCGGGCGGGGAACGTAGAACCGGCATCCGGTACCCGGTATCCGGTGTCCGGTACCCGCAGTCCGTACGGATACCGGATACCGGGATGCCGGAAACCGGATTCCGGTGGACAATGCTGCCATGACCAAGCGGCTCATCTGTGCGGCGGCAATGGCGGCCGTGGGCGCCGGGCTGTCCGGCATTATCGTGTCAGCCCAGGCGCCTGCCGATTCCACTCCGTCCCGGGGGCTCACCGTGCCCTACACGGAGTTCACCCTCGCCAACGGCCTGCACGTCATCCTGCATCAGGACAAGACCGTGCCCGTGGCCGCGGTGAACGTCTGGTATCACGTCGGCTCCGGTCGCGAGAAACCGGGGCGCACCGGCTTCGCGCACCTGTTCGAGCACGTGATGTTCGAGGGCTCGGAGCACGTCAAGGAAGGCGAGTTCGACGGCTGGCTCGAGGCCGCGGGCGGCAACAACAACGGCTCGACCACTGAAGACCGCACCAACTACGTCACCGACGTGCCGACCAATGCCCTCGAGCTGGCGCTGTTCCTCGAAAGCGATCGGATGGGCTATCTGCTGCCAACGCTCGATCAGACCAAGCTCGATCGCCAGCGCGACGTCGTGAAGAACGAGAAGCGGCAGCGCGTGGACAACGCGCCCTACGGTCAGGCGTTCATCGAACTGAGCGCGATGCTCTATCCGAAGACGCATCCCTACAGCTGGCCGGTGATTGGCTCGATGGAAGACCTCTCCGCGGCCACGCTGCCGGACGTGGTCGAGTTCTTCAAGACCTACTACGCCCCGAACAACGCCAGCCTGGTCGTCGCCGGCGACATCGACATCGCCGCCACGAAGACACTGGTCGAGAAGTGGTTCGGCGGCATCCCGCGCGGGCCGGCCGTGCCGCCGCTGGTGGCGCCCCCGGTGGCCCTGACGGAAGTGGTCCGCAAGACCATCACCGACAAGGTGCAGCTGCCCCGCCTCTATCTGGCGTGGCCGACGCCGCCGTTCTACGCACCCGGCGACGCGGCGATGGACATCGTGTCCAGCGTGCTCAGCGGCGGCAAGAACTCCCGGCTCTACAAGCGGCTCGTCTACGACCTGCAGATCGCGCAGGACGTGACTGCCGCGCAGCAGTCGCAGTCGCTCGGCAGCGCGTTCCTGATCATGGCCACGGCCCGCCCGGGCCAGTCGCTCGACAAGATCCGCGAGATCATCGACGAGGAGATCGCCAAGCTGAAGCAGGCGCCGCCCGAGATGCGCGAGGTGACGCGCGCCGTCAACCAGTTCGAGTCGTCGTTCTACAACCGCATGGAGCGCACCGGTAGTTTCGGCGGCAAGGCCGATCAGCTGAACGCCTACTACACCGCCACCGGAACACCGGACTACTTCCAGGAGGACCTCGCGCGCTATCAGGCGCTGTCCCCCAACGACATCCAGTCGGCCGTCACACGTTTCCTGCCGGCGGATCGCCGCGTGGAGCTGTCGGTCGTCCCGGCCAAGTGAGGCGATAAGGACATGAGCCCCATGACACGCATCGCTCCCCGTCGCCCGCTTTCGCGGCTGGCGTTCCTCGTGATCGCCGCCACGGTGTCGATGGCCGCGCAGTCGCCGGCCCCCTCTTCGACGCCGTCTCCGGACAGGAGCCAGCCGCCGAAGCTGGGCCCGCCGCCGGCGCTGCGGCTGCCCGCCATCCAGAAGACCACGTTGTCGAACGGCGTGCCCTTATGGATCATCGAGCAGCACCGCGTGCCGCTGGTGCAGGTGAACGTGATCCTGCGTGGCGGCGCCACGCTCGATCGTTCGGGCCGCTTCGGCATGGCCAGCCTCGTCGCCGGCATGCTCGACGAGGGAGCGGGCACACGCTCGTCACTGGAACTGGCCGACGCGGTGGAGATGCTCGGCGCCGATCTCTCCACCAGCAGCTCGTTCGACTACAGCGCCGTGCGGCTCTCGACGCCGGTGAAGAACCTGGCGGCGGCGGTTCCGCTGCTGGCCGACGTGGTGCTGCGTCCCACGTTCCCGGCCGCGGAGCTCGACCGCCTGAAGCAAGAGCGCCTCACCGCGCTCGTCCAGGCGCAGGACAACCCCGCCGCCGTCATCGGTTATGCGTTTCCGCGCGTCGTGTTCGGGCCGGCGCACCGCTACGGCACGCCGGCCGGTGGGCTCGCCCCCGCGATTCAGGCCATCACCGCCGACGATGCGCGGGCGTTCTACAAGGAACACTACGTGTCCGGTCACGCGACGATCGTGGTGGTGGGCGACGTGACCCCGGCTGGCGTGAAGGCCGAGCTCGAGCGCGCATTCGCCGCGTGGCCCGGCAGCGGTCCGCGTCCCGCGGCGGCGGCCATTCCCGCCGCGCCCCAGCTCACCAAACGCGAGATCGTGCTCGTGGACAAGCCCGGCGCGGCGCAGTCGCAGATCCGCATCGGGCTGATCGGCGTGCCCCGCTCCACGCCGGACTACGCCACGCTGGAGGTGCTCAACGCGGCACTCGGCGGCTCGTTCACGTCGCGGCTGAACCTGAACCTGCGCGAGAAGAACGGCTACACCTACGGTGCCGGCTCGGTCTTCGACATGCGGATGTCGGCCGGCCCGTTCCTGGCCGCGGCTCCCGTGCAGACCGACAAGACAGCAGAGGCGCTGCGCGAGTTCTTCGTCGAGTTCGAGAACATGCGGAAGCCGATGCCCGCCGCCGAGCTCGAGAAGACCCGCAACTACGTGGCGCTCAGCTTCCCCAGCGAGTTCGAGACGTCGCGCAACCTGGCGCAGAAGCTCGAGGAGTTGGTGGTCTACAACCTGCCGGAGGACACGTATCAGACGTTCGTGGACGCTGTGGAGAAGGTGACGGTTGCGGACGTGCAGAAGGCGGCGGAGAAGTACATCCAGCCCGACAGGATGGCGGTGGTGATCGTCGGGGATCGCAAGGCGATCGAGCCTGGCATTGCCGCCCTCAATCTCGGGCCGATTCGCGTGGTGCCGATCGAGGAGTTCTTCAAATAGACCCGACGATCGTCGTCGGCGCGGGCGCCGCCGGGCTGGTGGCGGCGATCTTCGCCGCCGGTGGCCCCGCGCCGGTGATCGTGCTCGAACGCACCGCCGACGGCGGCCGGAAGATCCTCATCAGCGGCGGAGGCCGCTGCAATATCCTGCCCTCCCGGCTCGCGCCGGAGCGCTTCGTCACCGACTCGGCGCCTCCGCTCATGCGCGGCATGCTGCGGGCGTGGCCCCTGGCCGCGCAGCGCCGGTTCTTCGAGGACGAGGTGGGCCTGCCGCTCGCGCTCGAGGCGGAGACCGGGAAGCTGTTTCCCCGTTCGAATCGCGCCCGTGATGTGCGTGACGGGCTGGTCGCACTCGCGCGCCGCCGCGGCGTGCAATTCATCTTCAGCACAACCGTCGACGGCATCGCGCGCGACGGCGCGCGATGGCGCATCGCCACCACCGACGGTGTTCATCAGGCGTCGAGCGTGGTGCTGGCGACCGGCGGCCTGTCGGTGCCGATGACGGGCAGCGACGGCACCGGGCTCCGGGTGGCAAAAGAGCTTGGCCACGCGATGCACAGCACCTATCCGGCGCTGACGCCGCTCACCGTCGAGCCGTCTCGGGATGCGGCACTGCACCCGGCGCAGCTCGCGGGCGTCTCGCTCGCCGTGCGCCTGCGCGCCAGGGGTGGAGGCCGGACCACCGACTCGCACGGCGGGTTCCTGTTCACCCATCGCGGCTACAGCGGCCCGTCAGTGCTGGACGTCTCGCACGTGTGCGTGCGAAGCATCGAGGGCATCGGCGCGGAGCCCGCGATGGCTGCCGCAGCCGGCAGGCCCCCCGATCCCGCTGGGCGTGCGACGCTGCGCGTGAGCTGGTCCGAAGTGCCGGCGGCCGAATGGGAGGCACGTCTGCTGGAAGGCGACGCGCATGTCGCGTCGATTCTCGGACGCGTGCTGCCAGAGCGGCTGGCGCTGTTCCTGCTGGCCTCGGCGGGTGTGCCGCGGGACCGGCGCACCTCGTCGCTGAGACGCCCGGAACGAAACGCCCTGGTCGAGCATCTAACGTCGTATCTGCTGCCGTGGGACGGCCACGAGGGCTACAAGAAAGCCGAGGTCACCGGTGGAGGCGTTGCGCTGTCCGAGGTGGATTCGCGGACCCTCGAAAGCCGGCATCACCCCGGTCTCTACCTCTGCGGCGAGATGCTGGACGCCTTTGGCCCAATCGGTGGCCACAACTTCACGTGGGCGTGGTCCACGGGGCGAGCGGCAGGGACGGCAGCGGCCGGCCGGTCTCCTTCTTCTTCGGAGTAATCTCTCGCGATGGACACCTACTACCATCCTCCCGATCTGGCGAAGTTTGCCGAGGTCGGCAAGGACGCCCCCGAGCTGTGGGAGAAGTTCCTCGGCTGGTACAACGCCGTGTTCGCCGAGGGCGCGCTCACCGAGCGCGAGAAGGCGCTGATCGCCCTCGCGGTTTCGCACGCCGTGCAGTGCCCGTACTGCATCGACGCCTACACCAGCGGCAGCCTCGAGAAGGGCGCGACCCCGGATCAGATGACGGAGGCCGTGCACGTCGCGGCCGCCATCCGCGGCGGCGCCTCGCTGGTGCACGCCGTGCAGATGCGGAACAAGATCGAAAAGATCGGGATGTAGACGATGGCGCTGCCGACGCTGATCAACACGCGCAGTCCGCTCGCCGCGCCCGCGGCGCAACGCGCACGCCTCGAGGCGCTGCCGCTCGCGCGGACGTTCGAGTCGGCGCTCGGCGAAGCAGGGCGTCAGCCGCTGACCCGCGTCGCCGCGCGCGTGCTGCAGGTGAACCTCGGCAAGCGCTGCAACCAGGCCTGTCATCATTGCCACGTCGACGCCGGTCCCGATCGCACCGAGGTGATGCCTGACGATGTGGTCGAAGCCACGTTGGCGGTGCTCGCGCAATCCGACATCCCGACGCTCGACATTACTGGCGGCGCCCCCGAACTCCACCCGCGCTTCCGCGACATCGTGGCCAGGGCACGCGGGATGGGCCGCCACGTCATGGATCGCTGCAATCTCACCATCACGACGCTGCCGAACTATGCCGATCTGCCGGAGTTCCTGGCGGCACACGGCGTCGAAGTGGTGGCCTCGCTCCCGTCGTACGCGGCGTCCCAGACCGATCGCCAGCGCGGCGATGGCGTGTTCGACGCCTCGCTCCGCGCGCTTCGCCATTTCAACGCACTGGGATACGGCCGGCCGGGCACCGGGCTCGTGCTCAACCTGGTGACCAACCCCGTCGGCGCGTTCCTGCCCGCGAACCAGGCGGCCCTCGAACGTGACTGGACGCGCGAGTTGAAGCGGCGCTACGACGTGAGCTTCAACCACCTGTTCACCATCACCAACATGCCCATCAGCCGGTATCTCGAGTGGCTGGAGCAGTCGGGCAATGTCACCGTCTATATGGAGAAGCTGGTGCAGGCGTTCAATCCCGCGACCGTTGAGGGCCTGATGTGCCGGGACACCATCTCGGTGGCCTGGGACGGACGCCTCTTCGACTGCGACTTCAACCAGATGCTCGATCTGCCGGTCGACGCGCGCGGGCCGCGCACCATCACCGACCTCCTGACAACCCCCGCCTTGCTGTCGCATCCCGTCACCACCGGCCCGCACTGCTTTGGCTGCACAGCCGGCGCCGGCTCCAGCTGCGGCGGATCGACGGTCGGCTAGCGCCGCACGCCTTCGCCTGGCGGGCTCGGCGCCCACCGGCGCACACTGCGTTACCCGTGCGCGGCTTCGGAGACCTATCTCGACGGTGGCCTTCAACTTGCACCATCGAGGCCGAATCAAGGCCATGATGGCTGTGCGCTTACAGTTTTCGTCGGCGGCTGTTCCGGCTTTGAACGGTCACGCACACATCTGACCCCATGCTTCGCCGTTACGCACTCGTCCTCCTGCTGGTGGCCGCCGCCAACGGCCTGCACGGAATGGCCTCTCAGCCACCGGCAGCCGGCCTCTTCGTCGATCGACCGGACCTGGCGGCACTGCGCCAGGACGCGGCCCGGCCGGATTCGCTTCGGGCGCGAGCGGTGGAGGTCAATCTCCAGGCGCTCGAGCAGGACACCCTCGACCTCGCGCTGTTCGAGGGCACGACGCTGCGCGCGGTGCTCGATCGCCGCTCCGCCAACCCAGACGGGTCGGCCTCGTGGTCGGGGCGGGTGGACAATGATCCGTTGAGCGCCGTCACTTTAGTGCGGGCGGGCGCCATCGTGCAGGGTTCAATCCGGACGCTCGATGCCGCGTACACCATCGAACCGGTGCCCGGCTCCACGTTCCACGACATCCGACAGGTGGATCTCTCGCAGCTCGGCCCGGAGCTGCCGCCGCTGGTGCCCAACGCCGCGGCTATCGCCGCGGCCGCGTTCGATGAGCCGCCCATGTCCGGCGACGATGGGACGACGTTCGATCTGCTGGTGGCCTATACACCGGCGGCCGTCACCGCGGCGGGGAGCGCCGCCGCGCTGCTGACGCGGATCAACCTGGGCGTCACCGAAACCAACACCGCCTACGCCAACAGCGGCGTCCTGCCGCGGGTGCGTCTGGTGGGCACGCAGCTCGTCCCCTATACGGACAGCGGCGATCTCGGGGTCGATCTGAACGCAATCACCAGCACCGCCGACGGGCAGATCGACAGCATCCACACTCTGCGGAACTCGCTCGGCGCCGACCTCGTGAAGCTGGTCGTCGGCAACACAGCCGGGAGCGCGTGCGGCGTGGCCTGGCTGATGCAGTCGCTGTCCTCCGGCTTCGCCACGAACGCCTTCAGCGTGACCGCCTATCCCTGCATCAGCCCGAACTACACCTTCGGTCACGAGCTGGGCCACAACATGGGCTCGAACCACGCGCCGGATGACGGCACGGTGTCGCCACCGCTCTATCCCTATTCGTTCGGCTACAAACATCCGGCCAATCTGTTCCGCACGGTGATGGCGTACAACTGCGGTGGCAGCGGCTGCCCGCGCGTGCTCCATTTCTCGAACCCGTCGGTGAACTACGGCGGGGCGCCCACCGGCACGCTCGCGCAGCACAACAACGCGCTCTCCATCAACAACGCGAGCAACACCATCGCCAACTGGCGTCAGCAGGTGGCTCCGAACACGCCGCCGACCATCACGACGATGGCGAACCAGGTGATTGCCGAGGACGGCGCCACTGCCGCACTGGCCTTCACGGTGGGCGATGGACAGACCGCGTCGACGAACCTGGCCTTCTCGGCCACCTCCTCCAATCTCTCGCTGGTGCCGAACACATCGGCGGCGCTCGCGGTGGGCGGCTCTGGCGCGAATCGCACGCTGACCGTGACGCCGCAACCGAATGCCAGCGGTCTCTCCACGATCACCGTGTCGGTGAGCGACGGCGTGCTCTCGACGTCGACGTCGTTCGTGCTCACCGTGAACGCGGTGAACGACCCGCCTGTGCTGTCGGTGATCTCCGCGCAGACAATCAACGAGGACCAGTCCGTGGTGGTGCCCTTCACCATCGCCGACGTCGAGACTGCGGCCGCCTCCCTCTCCCTTCAGGCGGTCTCGTCGAATGTTTCGCTGGTCGGCGGAACCGGCCTGGCGCTTGGGGGCAGCGGCGCGAACCGCACGCTGACGCTGACGCCGGCTGCGGATCAGTGGGGCACGGCCACGGTGACGGTGACCGTAGGCGACGGCACCGCGTCAGCGCAGCGGACGTTTGCGCTCACGGTGCTGGCGGTGAACGACCCTCCGATGATGTCCGGCGTTCCGCCGCTGGTTTCGACGACGATCGGCGCGCCGACGAGCTTTGCCGTCACGCTGACCGATCCGGATTCATCGAGCGGCAGCCTGTCGCTGACCGGCGAGTCGTGGAACACGACGGTGCTACCGAACGGTGGGATTGCGGTGGCGGCGCAGTCGTCGCTGGCAAACAGCCGCACGTTCCTGGTCACGCTCACGCCCGCGGCGGGCCAGACGGGCGCGGGCGGCTTCACGTTGAGTGCCAGCGACTCGGTGGTCACTGTCTCTGTGCCCGTGTCCTTCACCGTGACGACGGTGCCGACCGCGCCCGATGCGCCGACCGCCCTGTCGTCGTCGGCTGCAGGAACCGCGGTGACCTTCAACTGGACGCCTGCACTCACGGGAGCAGCACCGATCAGTTTCGTTGTGGAGATGGGTACGGCGCCCGGCACGACCACACTGCCGACACAGACGGTGATGTCGCCGGCGGCGCACCTCTCGCTCGTGCTTCCCGCGGGCACCTACTACGCGCGGGTCCGCGCGGTGAACGCCGTGGGACAGAGCGTGCCGTCGCCAGAAACGTCGGTGACCGTGGTGGAGCCCAGCCCGATTCCCGGGCCGCCCGGCAACTTCTCGGCCACGACCAGTGGCACCGCCGTGAGCTTGACGTGGACGGCGTCATCGGTGGGCGAGGCGGCAAGCCACTATCTGATCGAGGCCGGCAGCGCCCCCGGACTGGCGAACCTCGCGTCGATCGACACGGCGAGCCCGCTGACGTCGCTGAGCGTGCCGAACGTGCCTGCCGGCACCTACTGGATCCGCGTGCGCGGTGCGAATGCCGCAGGCACAGGCGCACCCTCCCAGGACGTGTCGCTGGTAATGGGCGCTTCGGGAGGCTGCGTGGGTTTGCCGGCGGCGCCGGTCCTGCTGACGCCGGTGGTGTCCGGCTTCAATGTGTCGCTCACGTGGAATGCACCGACGCTGGGACGGGCACCGAGCGGCTATGTGCTCTACGCGGGCTCCGCTCCGGGACAGTCCAACCTCGCGAGCTTCGGTACTGGGAACGCCGCCACGTCGTTTGCGGCCTCCGCTCCAGCAGGCGCGTATTTCGTACGGATCGCCGCGGCCAATGCCTGCGGCGTCGGGCCCGTGTCGAACGAAGCGCGCTTCACGCTCGGGATGGATCTGCCGGGAGCGCCGCAGAACCTGGCGGCGTCTGTCGCGCCGGGGGGACTGGTGACGCTGACGTGGGACGCACCCGGATCGGGCAGCGCCGCGACCTCGTACCTGGTCGAGGCGGGCAGCGGGGCCGGTCTGGTGGACCTCGCGACGCTCTCCACCGGAAGCGCCAGCACATCGTTCAACGCTTCGGCGCCACCGGGCACGTACTTCGTGCGGGTGCGCGCGGTAAACGGGGGCGGCGCCAGCGCGCCATCCGCCGAAGTCGCGGTGGTCGTTCCGTAGCCGGTCGAGGGCCACGGCGGCCAGGAACGGCCGGACGCCTCCGGGCCAGCCCGCGGTGCGTCGGCAACTCAACGTGGGGAAGCCAGTGAGATATCCTTAGGGAGAAGCCCCCCGTCCTGGCCCTCCATTTTCATGCTCCACCGTACGTTCTTCCTCGCTATTGTTCTGCTGGCTGTTTTCGGGGGGCGCACGGGTGATGCACAGGCGCCCGTGGCGGCGGCGCTGTTCGTGCCCGCGCAATCCGGGGCGGCGGCATCGCTCGTGGACATCGCACCCGGCTCGCTGCGGGCCCGCATCACGGACATCGCCCCTTCCGCGCTCCAGTCGGATCGCCTGCGCCTCGAGCTGTTCCCTGACACGGTGGTGCAGGCCGACGTCGTTTCCCGCCAGCTGGACGATGACGGACTGCTGTCGTGGACGGGTCTGGTTCCGGGTCAGCCGCTCAGTTCCGTTACGTTCGTGCAGACGGGAAGCGTGCTCCAGGGCTCGATCCGGATGGACGACGCAGCATACTCAATCGAGCCCGCAGCCGGGACGCCGCTGCACACGATTCGACAGGTGAACCCCGAGCCGCCGGGCGAGGAACGGGTCCCCATGGTGAGGCCGGTCGAGCCACGAGCCGACGCGCTCGACAGCATCGCGACGGGATTCGACGACGGCAGCACCATCGACGTGCTGGTGGTGTACACGCCGGCGGCTCGGGCGGCTGCAGGTGGTAGTGACGATGCGATTCGCGCGCGCATCGTGCTGGGCGTCACCGAGACCAACACCGCGTACGCGAACAGCGGCGTCGTGCAGCGGCTACGGCTCGTGAGCGCGGAGCTGGTCAATTACTCGGAAGGTGACATCGGGCAGGATCTGGAGCGGGTGACCGATCCTGCTGACGGCTTCATCGATGCCGTCCACGCCCGGCGCGATCAGGTCGGCGCCGATCTGGTGTCGCTGGTGGTGGACAACCCAACGGGATCGTGCGGCGTCGCGTGGATGATGCAGACGCCGTCCCTGGCATTCGCGCCAGACGCCTTCAGCGTCACGGCGTACGACTGCATCAGTCCCAACTACACGTTCGGCCACGAGATCGGCCACAACATGGGCGCCGCGCACGCACCGGACGACCCGAACGTGCCGCCGGCCTATCCCTACGCCTACGGGTACAAGGATCCGGCGTCGCAGTTCCGCACGGTGATGGCCTACAACTGCCGCACCATCAGCTGCCCGCGCATCCTGCATTTCTCGAACCCGGCCGTCGCCTACGCAGGCCGGCCCACGGGCACGCCGGAGCAGCACAACAACGCCCTTGCCCTCAGCAACACCCGCACCATCGTCGCCAATTTCCGGCAGGCGGTGGCGCCAGGATTGGGGCCGCCGGGATCGCTGGCCGTGACCACGACAGGGACGACCGCGACGTTCTCGTGGACGCCGCCGTCCACTGGTGCGGCCACCGGTTATGTGATCGAGGCGGGGTCGGCGCCCGGCCTCGCGAATCTCGCCACGCTGCAGACGGGGGCGGCCACGTCGGTGAGCGTGCCAGGCGTCCCGCCGGGCTCCTACTTCGTGCGGGTGCGCGCGCTGAACAGCAGCGGTGCCGGAGCTCCGTCGGGCGAGATCTACCTGCAGATGACCGCGCAGGGCCGTTTCGAGACGCCCGCGGGACCGCCGCTGCTGTCGGCGGCATCGGTGTCCGGAGCGCTCGTCACGCTGTCCTGGGAAGCACCCCGCACTGGTGGCCCCGTGGAGCGCTACGTGGTGGGCGCGGGCTATGGCCCGGGCACGCTGAACGCCGGCGTGATCGAGCTGGGATCGAGCGCCACCTCGGCGACGCTCCCCGCGGCGTTCGGCCGCTACTTCGTCCGCGTCGCCGGCGTGAGTGCGTGCGGCGTGGGCGCGCCCTCGAACGAGGTGGTCGTCACGGTTGGCCCGCCGCTGCCCGGGGCTCCGTCCGGCCTCTCTGCCACTGCCGCGCCTGGTGGCGTCGTCATCCTTTCGTGGACGGCTCCCACGACTGGCGGGGCGCCGCTGGCGTACGTGCTCGAAGCGGGGACGGCGAGTGGCGCCTCGAATATCGGGACCACGCAGACCAGTTCGACGTCCACGTCCTTCGTCACGCAGGCCCCGCCCGGCACCTACTTCGTGCGGGTACGCGCCGTGAACACCGCGGGCGTCGGCCCGGCGTCGGCGGAACTGCGGGTGACGGTTCCGTAATCCTGTGATCTGGTGAGGTGGTGATCTCTCGATCTGATCTGGTGATCGGGTGATCTGGCGATCGGTTGAACGGGCGATCGGGAGATCGGGCGATCGGGAGACCTCGGCGGCGATCTCGGCATCCGGAGGCCCGGCGCGTGAACTGAGGGGTAGAATCACCCGCGGAGGGTGATGTGATGCGCAAGGTCCTCGTTCTCGTCGGTGTGGGTTGCCTTTCGAGCGCGCTACTCGCGCAGCAGTCGCCGCCACCCTCCGGCTACCTGCTCCCACCCAAAGCGATCGTCGATGTCCTGGATGCGCCACCGCCCCCCACGGTCGAGCTGAGCGCGTCTGGCGCGGCGATGGCAGTGCTCGAGCGAGCGAGCATGCCGTCCCTCGCCGAGCTCGCTCAGCCGATGCTGCGGCTTGGCGGTGTCCGCATCAACCCGAAGACGAACGGTCTGCACCGCGCGGTCCGGTATCGCAGCCTCCTCATCAAGAGTCCATCCGACGGCTCGGAGCGGAAGGTGACGCTGCCGGCGAATCCAGCGATTGGCTGGATCGGCTTCTCGCCGGACAGTACGCGCTTCGCGTTCACGCACACCAGGGATACCGGCATCGAGCTCTGGGTGGGCGACGCCGCCACAGGGACCGCCAAGGCGATCACGCCGGCGCAATTGAACAACGCGCTGGGCTCGACGCAGGCGCCTTCCGCCTGCAAGTGGATGGCACAGGGCGCCTCCCTGCTCTGCGCATTCACCAGCAGCGGCCGCGGCCCCGCGCCGGCCGAGCCGCCGGTGCCGCC
>Ga0105103_10000915_pt1 | contig 16608 bp, 10 predicted proteins | sample PPLLaktember2015_2_FD_79107 | JGI IMG/M metagenome (GOLD analysis project Ga0105103, IMG submission 79107) | Freshwater sediment microbial communities from Prairie Pothole Lake near Jamestown, North Dakota, USA - PPLs Lake P7 Core (6) Depth... | ecosystem: Environmental > Aquatic > Freshwater >...
CTGATCGTGCGCTTCGCGAACCCGAAGGGCATCGACTTCCCCTACCTGCTGTCGATGATCCACGACTCGTTCATGTCGCGGCCCAACACGCTGGTGCTGCCGGGCGGCAAGCTGCCGCTCGCGATGCAGATCATCCTCACGCCGCTGATCCTGCGGATGATGGACACGAAGAAGCGGGCGTACTGAGCGGCGGCGGACACGCCGCCCGAGCCCGGTCAGCGGCGCAGCAGCGTCAGCGACTCGCGTCGCCCGCTCACGAGGTCATGGGACTGGCCCGACAGGCTGCGCCCGTCAGGGCCCGGCCGCAGTCGCAGCACAAGCCGCAGCCGCTCCGGCGGCTCGAACACGGGCAGCAGCTCGAGCTCGAGCGAGCCGTCCTCGAGCACCGTGCCGGTGCCGCGCCGCCACACCTCGCCCGACAGGTAGTGAGTCTCGTCCACCGTGAGGCGGCGGCCGTCCTGCTGCACGGTCCAGAAGCTGCCGCTCGGCAGCATCCACACGCCGTCCACACGCGGCAGTGGCGGCGTTCGGCGCGCCAGCTGCCACGCCGTGCCGGCGCCGGCCGCGATCACGAGGCCGGCGAGTCCGAGCCAAAGCAGGCGGCGGGTGACCGGCGCCGATGCACCTCGCCCGCTTGAGGCGACCGGTATCGACCCGGTCGTCTCCGCGAGCTGGCGGTCGATGGCCGCGACCAGCCGCCCGACGTCGAAGTCCCAGCGGGTCTCGCTGAGCTCGAGGGCCTGGTGTCGCAGCAAGGGCCGAAGCTCCGGCGGCAGCTCAGCCGCGGGGGGAATCGTCGCACCCTCGAGCAGCAGCGGGATCACCGGGATGCCGCGCGCGAGCGCCGTGGCGACCTCGCGTCGCACGAAGTCCTGCGAGTCGTCGAGCCGACGGCGGCCGTCCGCGCCCCGGACGGTGAGCCAGTCGTCGCCGATCAGCGGCAGGAACACCCGGCAGTCGGCCAGCGCCCGGTCGATGACCTCGTCGAAGCGACGCCCGGCCTCGATGGAATCGATGTCGCGGAACACCGCATCGCGGCCGTAGCGCGCCTCCAGGGCATCGGCGAGGCGGCCCGTCTGGCCGAGCGTGTCGCTCTGCCGGTAGCTCAGGAACAGCGTCGGCATATCGGGTTCGCTGGGGTTTCCCGCCGCAGGCTTCGCCGGCAAGATGACACACCCCGGCGCGTGGCGCGAGCCTCGCTGTCCAGCAGGAAGTCGGCACGGCATGCGGTTCACCCACTGGCTCCACCCATGACTGGCTCGAACGAGACCGGCGAGTCCATCGGCACCGCGCGACGCGCCAAGTTCCGCGTGCCTCGCCTGCGTCGCAGTTCGGTCGCGCGCACGGCGCTGCTGGCGAGTTTCGAGGCCGCGGCGGCAGACTGCGTGTTCGTCGGCCTGGTCGCGCCTGCCGGTTTCGGCAAGACGACGCTGCTGGTGCAGTTCGCCGACGCTGTGATCGCGCCCGACCGCGTGCTGTGGGTGTCGCTGGACCCGGACGACGACGATCCGATCCGGTTCATCGCCAGCCTCGTCGAGGCGGTAGAGCCGCTGGGCCTGCACTGGCGCGAGTCGCCGCGGGAGCTCGTGGCGAACCTCGCGGCCGGCGGCCGCCAGGGCCGGGCTGCAATCGGCGCTCTGGTCGACGCGCTCGACGCTGCAGCGGGTGGCCGGCTGGCGCTGGTGCTCGACGACCTGCACAGGGTGTCGAACCCTGACGTCCACGCACTGATCGAGACGCTGGTAGAGCGTGCCCCCGACGGCTTCACCCTCGTGGTCTCGAGTCGCACGCCGCCGCCGTTGCCCGTGGCACGCTGGCGCGTCGGGGGCGAGGCCGTGGAGTTCGGTCCGGCCGAACTCGCCTTCCGAGCGGACGAGGTCGAGGCGCTCGCCGCCGCCGCGCAGGGGGAGCGCCACGCACGGCTCGCGGAGGTCATGCGACGGACCCGGGGTTGGCCGGCGGGAACCGCGCTGATGCTGCGTAACCCCGGGCCTGCGCCCGGCGATCCGGCAGCGTCCGCGACTGACTCGCAGCGGTTGCTCTACGACTACCTCGCAAGCGAGGTGCTGCAGGGACTGCCGGCGGAGCTGCAGGCCTTCGCGATGGACGTATCCGTCCTCGACGAGCTGACGCCGGCGCTTTGTGCTGCCGTAAACGGGCACGCCGACGCCCGCGCCATGCTGCGGGCGCTGTACCGGCAGGACCTGTTCGTCACGGCCATCGACAGCACTGTGCCGGTGTTGCGAATGCACGACCTGTTCCGCGATTTTCTGCAGGCGCGACTCGAGGCGACCGACCCGCGGCGACTGCCGCTGCTGCACGAGCGCGCCGCCGTGGCCGAGCCCTCCCTGCCGCGCGCCATCGGCCACTGCATCGCGGGCGGGCACTGGGAGCGCGCGCTCGGCCTCATGGCGGACCATGCCGACCGGCTGGTGGAGGAGGGCCATCGCCTCGCGATGCAACGCTGGCTCGAGCAGGTACCCGAGCAGGTCGTGACCGCGAGCGAGCAGGGACTCTACCTGCGCGGCTACGGCGCATGGCTGCGCTGGGACTGGCTGCGGGCGCGGGCCGACATGGGCTCGCTGCTCGGGCGGCTGCGCGCGGCGGGACGCGAGCCGCCGACGCGGCTGCTGCTGTTCATGTCCGGTTTCTCGAGTGCGGTCGGCGCGCGGGACGAGGCGGCGCGGCTGTCCGCGGAGATCGAGCGGCGCACGCTCTCGCCGGTCGAGCAGGCGACCCACGCGTTGCAGCGCGCCTGGCGGGCGATGGACGCGGGGGACCTGCCGGCGGTGTGCCTTCACTTCGGAGCTTACGTCGAACTGGCCGAGCGCGACCCGCGCGCGATCTGCCCGCTGATCATGGATCGCAACACGGCCTACGTCGGGCTGCCGGCCATGCTGGCGCTGTACGACCGCTACCTCGCCGCCGCCCGCGGCTTCATCGGTCCGACGCCGGTGCCCTGGCACACGACCGTGTGGATCCTCGAGGCCTGGACGGCGCTGTGGCGTGGCCACCGCGAGTCCGCCGCGCGCGCGATCGAGGCCGCCCGCGAACTGCAGCAGCACTTCGGCGGGCTGACCCCCACCGACGACGCGCTCGCGCGACTCGAGGCCGTGTTCCATGCCTCGGTAGGCGAGGGGGAGCGTGCGCTGCGCATCGCGCGGCCACTGGTCGAGCGATTCGAGTCGCCGTGGGCGGCGGGGATCAAGGTCGTGTTCGAGCGCGCCTACTGGGCCGGCGTCGGCAAGGTCGCGTGGATGGCGGGCGACGCCGCGACGCTGCGCGAGGTCGCCGCCCGGCTTGCCGAGCCGCGGCGGCCGCAGGAGTGGCGCTTCATCGATCTGGTGAGGCTGACCCTGCCAGGACAGATCGCCATCCTCGAGCAGCGCTGGACCGCGGCCGAGGCGCTGCTCGCCCCTGCAGTCGAACTGCACGCCACGTTGCGCTTCCCGCAGGGCCATCCGGATCCCCGCGTCTGCGCCGCCTATGTGCAGGTGCAACTGGGGCGTCCCGAGCAGGCTCGCTCCGCGCTCGAGCCGGTGCTGGCGGAGTGCCTGGCCGAGCATAGCGTGGGACCCCTCGTCTGCGAGCCGCCGGCGATGGTGCGGGACTTGATCGCCTGCCTTCCGGAGTCGCGCCGCCGGGATCCGGTGCTCGGCGATCTGCTCGCGCGAGTCGAGGCCTGGCAGCAGGCGCCGTCCGCGCCGCGGCCGCCGCCGGGGCCGCTGGCGCGGCTGACGGAGCGCGAGCGTGAGGTGCTCGCGCGTGTCGCGCTCGGAGACGGCAACAAGGACATCGCTCGCTCGCTCGACCTGTCGCTGCACACCGTGAAGCGTCACATCGCCAATATCCTCGGCAAGCTCGACTGCGTGTCCCGGCGCCAGGCAGCGGACCTGCACCGTCAGCAGGCCGGCTGACCCGCCCGCCTGTGGTCGGCCGACGCCGCACCCGCGGACATGGCTCCCCGGGCCCGGCGGCATGGCTCCTCCTGGGCGATTCGCCCGCCCGGACCGGCCGGCAGCATGGCGACCTCTCAAACAGGAGGTCCCCATGTACGCCCGCAACCCTTTCCTCCCGGCCGTCGGGATGATGGTGCTCTTCGGCCTCGCCGGTTGCGGCGGCAGCGGCGGTGGCACCAACACGCCGGGCCAGGGCCCGGTGCCTGCGCCGCCGCCCCCGCCGCCCCCCGCGATCCAGGCGTTCAGCGCCGACAAAGTCGACTACTTCGTCGGCGAGCGCGCCACACTGACCGTGCGCTTCAGCGGCGGGAACGGGCGCATCGAGCCAGACATCGGCGTCGTGACCAGCGGCGCGAGCGTCAGCACGCCCGTGCTCGACGGTTCGCGTGAGTTCCGGCTGGTCGTCGAGTCGACCGCTGGAACCGTCACCCGAACACTGTCGCTGCCGGTGCGTTACCGCGACCAGTACCGGGTGCTCGGCGTGCCGTTCGCGAGCCGCGGCCACAGCGCGACGCTGGCGGACGACGGGACGGTGCTGCTGATCGGCGGTTCGCGCGGGGAGCGCACGCTGTCGGACGCCATCAACCGCTACGAGCCCGCCTTCGGTACGTTCCAGCGCGTCGGGTCGCTCGCGGCCGGCCGCGAGGGCCACACGGCCGTGCGGCTGCGCGACGGCCGGATCCTGGTGAGCGGCGGCGAGTCCGCGCTGCCCACCCTCACGGCCGAAATCGTCGACCCGCGCAGTGGCGCGGCGACCCCGACCGGCGCACCGAGGGTGCAGCGCACCATGCACGCCGCCGTGCGCCTCGCCGACGGCCGCGTGCTCGTGACCGGCGGCCAGACCGCGGGCGAAGGTGCCCCGCTCGGCATCAGCCGCAGCGCGGAGATCTGGGACCCCGCGACCGGACAGTTCCGCCTGCTCGGTGCCACGCTCGTCGCGCCGCGCGCCGGCCACACCGCGACGCTGATGCCGGACGGTCGAGTGCTCGTCGTCGGCGGGTTCTCGACCGGCCGCGGCTACGAGTTCGCCGAGGTCTTCGACCCGACCACCGAGACCTTCGCGGTGGTCGCGAGCGTCGAGAACCGCGAGCGCGGCCTGCACGTCGCGGTTCAGCGTCCGGACGGGTCGGTGCTGATCCTGGGCGGGGAGTCCGCCACCGCCGAGCCGCTCGCGGGCGTGTACCACTTCCGTACGGACCTCACCTCCGAGCGCGTGGCCGACCTGCTCGAAGCGCGAACGCTCACCAGCGCAATCGGCACGCGCGACGGAGAGGTGCTGATGTTCGGCGGCGAGATCTGGCCCGGCAACCTGATCACCGGGAAGGCCGAGGGCTACACCGCGCTGCGCGGCGGCTTCCCGATCCTCGGCCTGCCGCAGCCGCGCATCGGCCATACGGCCACGCGGCTCGACGACGGCCGCGTGCTGATCGCGGGCGGCGAGACGCGGGGCGGGCTGCTGGTGCCGGGGGCGCTGGTGTACGAGTGAGGTCGAGGCCGTGCCGGCGCGCATCGTCGAGCGGCGCGCGCCGGCCGGTCCACCCTGCCGGGCGACGGCAATCCGCTATTCCGTCGTCGCGGCCACCGGCCTGAAATGATGGGCGTGACTCCCACGGGCCTCGGCCTCGGCAGCGAACAAGCCCGCCTGCGGCTCGCGCAGCACGGCCCCAACGTGCTGCCGTCCGCACCGCGGCCCGGCGTGCTCGAGATCGGCCTGCGGCAACTGAAGAGCCCGCTCATCTACGTGCTGCTCGCGGCCGCGGTCGCGGCCCTGGCGCTCGGCGACTACGGCGACGCCGGCTTCATCGGCGTGGTGCTGCTGGTCAACTCGTGCATCGGCGGCTGGCAGGAGTGGCACGCCGAGCGGCAGAGCCAGGCGCTGCAGCGCATGCTGCGCGTGCGCGCAACCGTGCTGCGCGACGGCCGCCTGGTCGAGGTCGATGCCGAGGAGGTCGTCCCCGGCGACGTGGTGGCGCTCGAGAGCGGGCAACGGGTTCCGGCCGACCTGCGGCTGCTCGAGGCGCATTCACTCGAGATCGAGGAGTCGCTGCTCACCGGCGAGTCCCTGCCGGTTCTGAAGGATGCCCGCTGGAGCGGGCCGCCGACGGCCCAGCCCGCCGAGCGCCGTAACATGGCCTTCGCGGGTTCGACCGTCACGCGCGGCCGCGGCCATGGCGAGGTGGTGGCGACCGGCCTCGGGACCGTGGTCGGCAGGCTCGCCGTCACCATGACCGAGACGGAGCGCGGCACGCCGCCGCTCGTGGAGCGCATGGAGCGCTTCAGCAAGGCGATCGCCGTCGCGGTGCTCGGTTCCGTGATCGTGCTCGGCGCGATCGGGGTGCTGGTCCATGGCCGAGGCGTGGCGCAGATGTTCATGTTCGGCGTCGCGCTGGCGGTCTCGGCCATCCCGGAGGGACTGCCCGTGGCGCTGACGGTGGCGCTCGCCATCGGCGCGCGTCGCATGGCGAGCCGCGGCGCCATCCTGCGGCGGTTGCCGGCGGTCGAGAGCCTCGGCAGTTGCACGATGGTGGCGAGCGACAAGACCGGGACGCTGACCTGCAACGAGCTCACCGTGCGTGCGGTGCAGCTCGCCGACGGCCGTCGCTTCGAGGTGACCGGCGCCGGTTACGACCCGCGCGGCGACATCGTGGCGGAGAACCCGGCGACCGACGGGGCCGGCAGCGACGCGCAACTGCATGCGCTGATGGACGTTGCGGTGGCCTGCAACGAAGCCGACCTGGTCGAGCAGGACGGCGGCTGGTCCTGGCGTGGCGACCCAACGGACGTCGCGCTGCTGGTGCTCGCCCGCAAGGCCGGCGTCGGCCGCGACCCGCTGCAGCTCGACCGGCCGCGGGTCGGGATGATTCCCTTCGAGCCGGAGCACCGTTTCGCGGCGAGCTTCCACGCGACCCAGTCTGGTACCTGGGTGGCGGTGAAGGGCGCGCCGGAGCGGGTGCTCGAGATGTGTCGCGATGACGGCCCGTCACGGAGCGCCGTGCTCGAATCCGCCGCGCGGCTGGCGGCCGGCGGCTATCGCGTGCTGGCGCTGGCGAGCGGCTGTTTGCCGCGGCAGCTCAGCCCGGTGGAAACGCCGGTCGAACCCTGCGACCTCGAATACCTGGGTCTGCTCGGCCTGATCGATCCGCTGCGCCCGGGGGTGCGCGAGGCGATCGGGCGCTGCCGCGAGGCCGGCATCCGGGTCGTGATGGTCACCGGCGACCACCCGCTCACCGCCCTCGCGATTGCTCGCGACCTCGACATCGGGGATGGCCCGGGGCACGTGCTGACGGGCCAGGAGCTCGAGGGCGAGGCGAAGTCGCGGCTGCGGGCCGCGCTCGACAGCGTGACCGTCTTCGCGCGCGTGACGCCGGCGCAGAAACTCGAGCTGGTGGAGGTCGCGCAGGAGGCCGGTCACTTCGTCGCGGTCACCGGCGACGGCGTGAACGACGCGCCGGCCCTGCGCCGCGCGAACGTGGGCATCGCCATGGGGCGTGGCGGCACCGACATCGCCCGCGAAGCCTCGGATCTCGTGTTGAGCGACGACAACTTCGCCACCATCGTCAACGGCATCGAGGAAGGGCGCGTCGCCTACCAGAACATCCGCAACGTCATCTACCTGCTGATCGCCGCCGGCATCGCGGAGGTCGCGACGCTCGGGCTCGCGGTCGTGGTGGGGCTGCCGCTGCCGCTGCTGCCGGCGCAACTGCTGTGGCTCAACATCGTCACCAACGGTATCCAGTACGTGGCGCTCGCCTTCGAGCGTGGCCACGGCGACGTGCTCGACGCGCCGCCGCGCCGGCCGGACGAATCGGTGTTCGACCGGCTGATGATCGAGCGCGGCTTGCTGGGGGGCGCGTGGATGGCCGTGGTGGGCTTCGCGGCCTTCGTGCTGATGCTCGAGTCCGGCCTGCCCCTGGAGACGGCGCGCAGCCACCTGCTGCTGCTCATGGTGCTGATGCAGAACGTGGACGCCTTCAACGCCCGGTCCGAGACGGTCTCGGTGTTCCGCAATCCGCTTTCGAACAACCCGCTGCTGGCGGTGGGCGTCGCGGCCGCACTGCTGCTGCACGTCGGCGCGATGTACCTGCCGCTGATGCAGCGCGTGCTCGCCGTCGGGCCGATCACCGCGGACGAGTGGATGTTCTTCCCGGCCGTGGCACTGAGCCTGCTGGCCGTGATGGAGCTGCACAAGCTCGCCTGGAAATGGCGGCAGCGTAACGACGGCCCGCGCCGGCCGCTGCCTGCGACGTGAATTCAGCCTGACCGAAGGCGCCGCGAGCGCGTCGCGTCCGCCCCGCTCAGTCGCGGCGGAAGATCGCGGCCAGCGCGCCTTCGAGGCCCGGGTAGCGGAATCGGAATCCCTCGGCCAGCAGGCGCTTCGGCACCATGCGATCGCTCACCAGCAGCAGCTCGGACATCTCCCCGAACAGCAGCTTCAGCGCGGCTGCCGGCATCGGCAGCACGGTCGGGCGGCCGAGCGCGCGGCCGAGGGCGCGCGTGAACGACTCGTTCGTCGCAGGGTTGGGCGCACTCGCGTTGTAGGCGCCTCTCGCCTCGGGAGTCTCGAGCAGCCACTGCAGGATCGCGGCCATGTCCTCGCGGTGGATCCAGGGGAACCAGTGCTGCCCCGAGCCGAGCCGGCCGCCCGCGCCCATGCGGAAGGCGGGCAGCATCTTCGCGAGCGCACCGCCGCCGCGGTCCAGCACCACGCCGATGCGCGGGATGCACACGCGCACGCCGAGACTCGCGGCACGATCGGCCTCGCGTTCCCACGCGGCGCAGAGCTCGTGTGTGAAGCCGGGGGTCGGCGAGGTGGCTTCGGTGATCTCCCGATCGCCCTGCTCGCCGTAGTAACCGACAGCCGAGGCCGATACGAGCACGCCGGGCGGGCGCTGCGCGCGCTGCATCCAGGCGACGAGCCTCGCGGTGGTCTCGATGCGCGAATCGAGCAGCAGCTTGCGGCGGCTCGGCGTCCAGCGCCCGTCGCCGATCGGCTCGCCCGCAAGGTTGATTACGCCGCCGAACTCGCCGGCATCGAGCTCGTCGAGCGACGTCACCGCGGTTGCGGCGCCGGTCGGCAGGCGCGGCCTCGCCTGCCGGCTCAGGAGCACGAGTTCGTGGCCTGCCGCGGCGAGCCGCGGGCAGAGCGCCTGCCCGATGAAACCCGTGCCGCCCGTGATGAGGATGCGCATGCCGGTCATTCGCCGTCAGCCGAAGATCCGTTTCATCACCGGTCCCATGCGCCTGACGCCGGCCACGGCCGTGGCCGAGGCGAGTCCGCCCATCATCGCGCCGCTCACGCCGCAGGACATGATGTCCTGCCCCGTGAGCCACAGGCCAGGCACCTTCGTGCGCGGCCGCAACCAGTCCTGGCGCATGCGCGCCGGGTCGTGGTCGAGTCCGTAGAGCTCGCCGCGCTCCCAGCCGCAGAACCACTGCATTGAGAGCGGCGTCGAGACTTCCCAGTAGTCGATGCGGCCGCGCAGCTGCGGGAGCTTGTCGTAGAGGTGCTCGAGCAACCGTTCGCCGTAGGACTGCTTGAGTGACTCGTAGTCCTCGCCGCGCTTGCCCCAGGTGTGGCCGGCCCAGGGCTCGAAGATCTCGTAGGGCGCGGGGGCGACGATCTCGATGGTCGCCTTGCCCGGATGGCGGCGCTCGAAGTCCGGGTCCTTGGCGGAGGGAAACGAGAGGTACACGACGGGAAAGGGGCCGCTCGGGTCCGCGATGAAGCGGTCGACGGCACCGTCGTAGTCGTTGCCGGGGTAGATCCAGAAGTTGGTCTTCGGCAGGCCGAGTTCCGCGGCCGTGGCCTGGAGCCCGATGTACACGCCGAGGTGACCGATGCTCGGCTTCACGGTCGGCAGGAGGCGGTCGTAGCCGTGCTCGCGCGACACCTCCGCCGGCAGCAGCCGCGCGAAGGTGTTCACCACGCCCGCGTCCGAGATGACGCAGTCGGACTCGATCTCGTGGCCGTCCGCCATGCGCACTCCGCGCGTCCGGCCGTCGCGGACGAGGATCTCCGCGACGCGCGCGTAGGTGAACACCTCGCCGCCGGCCGCCCGGATGCGCGGCAGGATGGTGTCCGCGATGCGCCACGCGCCGCCCACCGGGTAGAAGCCGCCGTGCAGGTAATGCTTGGCGATCAGCGCCTGGATCACGAACGACGAGCGCTTCGGCGGCAGGCCCATGTCGCCCCACTGGCCCGTGAGCACCGCGATGAGCTCGGCGTCGTCGGTGAGTTCCGAGAGCACCTCCCAGGTCGTGCGGTCGAAGCTCGCCGGCAGACGGCGCCGCAACCAGGGGCCCGCGACCGCGGCCGCCCAGGGCGGCAGGGTGCGATCCAGCGTGAAGGTGCGCATGCCGCGCGACACCTCGCCGAGGAGATCGAGGTAACGGTCGATCGCCCTGGCCTCGCGCGGGAAGTAGCCGACGAGGTTGTCGCGGAACGCCTCGCGGCCCGCGACGGCGTCGTAGACGTTCTTCCCGATGAAGAAGCGGTCGTAGTGCGCATCCATCGGCGCCCAGTCGAGGTTGCCCTGGGTGAGGAAGTCCATGAGCCGCCGGACCGTGGTGCGCGCGCCCATGTCGCCGAGATAGTGCACGCCCACGTCCCACTCGTAGCCCGCGCGTTCGTAGCTGTGGGTGGCACCGCCCGCGGTGTAGTGCTGCTCGAGCACCGCGACCTTCCGGCCGAGCTCGGCGAGCAGGGCGGCGGTGGTGAGGCCGCCGATGCCGGAGCCGATGACGAGGGCGTCGTAGCGCCCGTTCAGGCGGGAGGGGCGGTAGCGGTGGCCGATGCGGAGGGTGCTGGGAGCGAGGTTGCGCACCGCGGCAGCTTACCGCAGGCGCACGTTCAGAAGCTCACCGTTACGGTGGCGCGCAGCGTGCGGGGCTCGACGGGGTGGAAGTGAATGTCCTCCACGGGCGTCGCCTCGCCGGGCAGGCGCGACTCGTAGAAGTAGCTGATGTCGTTGTCCTCGGTGTCGAACAGGTTGAAGACCGTGACGAAAGCGCTCCACTGGCTGTTGAAGCGATAGCCCGCCTCCACGTTCACGAGCAGCGTGGGGTCGGAGCGCACGCTGTCGTCCTCGATGAGCGGCGCCTCGCCCAGATACCGCACGCGTGCGCCGCCGAACCAGCCGTCACTGCGATTGACCGCGACGCCGAGCGAGGCGACGTCCTCGACGGCGCCTGGGATGTAATCGCCGGCTGGATCGGTGCCGCGGAAGCGCGCGTGCGACCAGGCGTAGTCGAAGTCGAGGATCAGCCAGTCGAGTGGCGTCCAGAAGGCGCCGAGCTCGACGCCCCAGCGACGGCTCTCCCGGCTCGGCTCGGTGATGCCGCCGTCGCCGACGAACAGCAGCTCCGAGTCGAGATCGAGACCCCACAGGGCGCCGTAGAGCTGCAGGCCCGGCACGACGCCGGAGCGGAAGCCGATCTCGGCGCCGGTCGCGGCCACCAGCGGATCGACGCGGTCCACGGGCGTCACGCCGTCCGTCGGGTCGACGCGGATGGTCGTGCCACGCGCGTCGTTGCTGTGGAAGCCGCGACCGGCATTCACGAAGTACTCGGTCTCTCGCCAGGGCCCGAGCACCACGGTCGCCTTGGGGTTCGCGATCGAGTCGCTGGCGGTGCCGGAATTGGCCGCGAGACTGCTCGAGACGTCGAAGTCGAAGTAATCGAATCGCAGGCCGAGTTCGGTCCGCAGCCAGTCGTTCCACCGCTGGTCGTGCGCAGCGTAGGCCGAGTAGCTGGTCTGCGTGACGTCGTCCTCGCGGACTGTCGCGCGGCGCCTGGCCTGCGTGGTGAGGAACAGCCCGACCGGCTCGATGTCGTCGTGCCGCAACTCGACGCCGGCACGCAGCGCCCCGGGCAGTCCGGTCAGTGAGGCCGGCCAGACGTACTCGAGGCGCCCTCCATACACGCGCCGATCGTCGTACTGCTCGAACTGGTCGCCGTTGACCTCGTCGATCGCATACGTGAAGTTCGAGATGAGCTCGAGGTGGTAGTCCAATGCCCACGCGCTCGCCGTCCAGCCGCGGCCGTCCTCGCGATTCGACCAGGCGTCCACGGACACGCTGTAGCGGTGCGACGCGCCGCCGCTCGTCCCGTCCACGTAACCGAAGCGAGGGATGCAGAAGGGTATGGCCGCGCAGTCGCCGCCCACCGCGCGTTCGGGAATCTGGTCCGTGCTGTCCCAGCGTCCGTCGTAGACCATTGCCGTGACGACGACGCCGCGCTCGGCCTCGCCGCGCGAGTACTTCACGAGGCCGTTTACCTTGCGGTAGTCCTGCGGCAGGTCCCAGGGCCCGTCCGCGGTGGAATAATCGAGCGCGCCGAGCAGCACGCCGCGGCCCACCTCGGGCGAGGCCGCGAGCAGCGCCCGGTAGTAGTCGTCCTGGCCGAGGGTGACGCTCGCTAGCGGCGCGTCCAGCCGCCGGCGATAGACGATGTCCGCGGCGCCGGCCGCGGAGAAGTTGCCTTCGTCGGCGAAGTACGTGCCTTTGCGGTAGCGGACCTTGTCCACCATCTCCGGGATCAGGAAGTTGATGTCGGCATAGCCCTGGCCGTGGGCGTGCGTCGGCATGTTGACGGGAATGCCGTCCACGCGTGTCGCGAAGTCGGTGCCGTGGTCGAGGTTGAAACCGCGCAGGAAGTACTGGTTCGCCTTGCCGTCGCCGCTGTGCTGCGTGACGATCAGCCCGGGCACCACCTCGAGCACCTCGCCCGGCCGGAGCACCGGACGGCCCTCGAGCTGGATCGCCAGCACCACGCCCTCGCTCGCGGCCCGCGATTGGCCGAACAGCCCGACCCGCGTCGCCGTGACGACGATTTCCTCGAGCGCCGTGCCGGTGGGGATGCCCGAGGCGGTGGCCGCGCCGGGCAGGACCGCCACGGCCAGCCAACCCATCCATGCCAGATTGCCGCGGTCGAGCGCCTTACCCATGATGACCACCTTCGCCGCCGAGTCGGCCAGTCTTGCCACGGCCGAAGGATAGCGAATAAGTATGACAATTCGGCAATAGCCGCATACCACGATGGAGTACGGGAGTTCACCGGATGCAGCGCACGACGATCACCCTCGACGACGACCTGATGGCACGGCTCGACGAGTTCATGGCCGAACGCCAGTACGCCAATCGCTCGGAGGCCATGCGCGATCTCGTGCGCGCGGGGCTGGAGCAGGCGACCCTCGAGGCCTCGCCGCAGGCCCAGTGCCTGGGCGCGGCGATCTACGTGTACGACCACGAGGCGCGGGAGCTTTCGAGTCGGCTCACGCGCGCCGCGCACGAGCACCACGACCTGTCGCTCGCCACGCTGCACGTGCACCTCGACCACGACAGTTGCATGGAGGTGACCGTGCTGCGTGGCCCAGCGGGCGAAGTGCGCCACTTCGCCGACCACGTGATCGCCGAGCGCGGCGTGCGCCACGGCCGGCTGGTGCTGGTGCCGGTCGAGGAGCGCACAGAGAGCCACTCCCACGGCGCCACCCACGCCGCACCGCACAAGCACCTGCACGTCCGGCGGCGCTGAGCGCGCTGCGCGTCACAGTTCCGCGCAGGGCTGTGGATCCAGTGGCCCGCGCTGGCTGCGGCAGGCGTATGGTCAGCGCCATGGGCAAACCCGCCGCGAGGCGGGGACGCAAAGCCTCCGGTCCACGACCGGCCGATGGTGGCCGCAAGGGGACAGCGGGGTTGCCGGACATCAGGCGGGTGCAAGATGGCCGTAAGAACTCTTCATTTGCTGGTCTGCGGGCTCCTCGGCTGCATCGCGCCGGCGCTCGCCTTTGCCGAGGAATCCGAGGGTCCCTGGGTCCGGGAGCTGTGGCAGCAGGGCGAAGTGAAGCTGCACGAACTGCGCGACTTCCTCGGTCGCCAGCTGAAGATGATCGATCACGGTGAGTCCGAGTGGATCCTCGAGGTCTCGCAGGAAAGAATCGACCCGGGCACTCAAGCCCGATCCGATGCCGCCCAACTCGTCGTGCAGCAGGATCGCCGTGATGGCACCGACCTGCTCACCCTGCGTTACCCGCTGGCGCAACGCGGCGGGGTGCTCGCCTACGCGGGCGCCGGGCTCAACCAGGCGGGCTACTTTGAAGAAGCCCGCGACGGCCCCAGTCTGCTCTCGCGCCGGGATCGCCAGCGTTCGGTGGGTGCAGCAGCCGAGGTCGGGGCCGAGTTCCGCGTCAGCCAGCAGCTGATGGTCAACGCCGAGCTGCGCTGGGCCGATCTTGAAACGGACGCCGTACTGCTGCGCGGCGAGGATGGGCTCGTCGGTGCGGATCCTCTGTCCGTCGGAGTGTCGGTCGGCTGGCGCTTTCGCTGACGCTGCGATCTCCCCCGGCATTGGGACATGCCGGCCGACCGCAGCGACGTCTGGCCCGGGTCAACCAACGGGCGATCCACTGCCACGGCCGCCCGCCTTGTCGAGGGCGCCGGGCACGCAGCACACTCGACGCATGGCGAAGCGTAACTTCCTCCAGCTCGACGTGTTCGCGAGCGCACCCGGCCGCGGCAATCCGCTCGCAGTGGTGCTCGACGCCACGGACCTCGACAGTGCCGCCATGCAGGCCATTGCCGCCTGGCTCAATCTCTCCGAAACCACCTTCGTGCTGCCACCGACGCAGGCAGGTGCCGACTACCGTCTGCGGATCTTCACCCCGCGCCAGGAACTGCCTTTCGCCGGTCATCCGAGCGTCGGCACCGCGCATGCCATGATCGAACGCGATCTCGTCACGCCGCGCGACGGACGGCTGGTGCAGGAATGCGGCGCCGGCCTGCTGCCGATCCGTGTGGAAGGGGTCGGCAGGCAACGCCGTCTGCACGTCCGCGCGCCCCGCGGAACCGAGCGCACGGCCGACTCGGCCCTCATCCTGCCGAGCCTCGGGACCGAGCGCCTGGGCGCATTGCGCCCGGTCGTCATCGACAACGGTCCACGCTGGTGGTGCATCGAACTCGCCGACGAGACCGCCGTGCGCACGCTCGCCCCGGACCTCGGCGCGATGGCCAGAGGCAGTCGGGCGACCGCAGCGGTCGGTGTCGCCGTATTTGCACGTTGCACCGGCCAGCCCCATGCGCTGGTGGTCCGCGCTTTCGTCCCTGCCGATGGCATCCCCGAGGATCCCGTGACCGGCAGTGCGAATGCCGCGATCTGCGCCTGGCTGCACGCCAACGACGCACTGCCCGATCGGCGCTTCCTCTCGTCGCAAGGTCGCGAGGTGGGTCGCGACGGCATCGTCGAGTGTGCCGTGGAAGGCAACGGCGACGTCTGGATCGGCGGCCAGACGCAGACCGTCGTCGAGGGTGTGCTGCACTGGTGAGCCGACCCGCTGCAGGTGCGGCACTCAGCCTCGAGCCCCGTCCCCAGGCCGCCACGCCCGCCGCCGGCATTGACGTGCGTTCACCCCGCGCAGTGTCCTGCGCGCATGCAACTGCGCTGATGCAGCAGGGCAAATCCCCCTACGGTCTGCTCCGGATGTACACACCGTGAGTGGATGACTGCCCTGCCGCGACACCAGGGCACGAGCGCCAGCAGGGGCGGGCGCCGACGGCGCGCCCACGTCACACGCGCAGGGCCGAACTGAATCGCTGCACCGAGTCGCGTAGACTCGGCGCGTCGCGCCATTGAACGCGCCGTCGCCGTCGCTCACACATGCAGGGCATGCTCGCCTGGGCCCACGAACTGTGGCCCGTCCTGTTCTCGATCACCTACGTCTCTGCTGCGGCCTGGGTCACCGTGGACGCCGTGCTCCGCAAGCGGCACGTCCCCGCGATCGTCGGCTGGGTCGGGCTCGCCTGGCTCGCGCCGGTGGTCGGCGCACTCGCCTACTACCTGCTCGGCATCAATCGCATCCGTCGCAGTGCGACCGCACTCGACCGCAAGGCCGCAGCCGGGCCGGCCGCCGGGAGCGAGGCTGCTGAGACAGATCAGTCGCAGGGCGCCGCTCTCGAAGCCATGCATGCGGGCTTCGAGGGTCTCGCCCGCCTTGGCGGGCGCGTGACCGGGCGGCCGCTGCTCGAGGGCAACCGCATCGAGCCGCTGATCGACGGCGACGAGGCTTTCCCCGCCATGCTGGCGGCGATCGAGACGGCCCAGCGATCGGTGTCGATCGTGAGCTACATCTTCGACAACGACTTCGCCGGCCAGGAGTTCCGCGACGCGCTGGTCCGGGCACGCGACCGCGGCGTCGAGGTGCGGGTGCTGATCGACGACGTCGGCTCGCGCTACACGAAGCCGACGATGGTGCGGGAGCTGCATGCCGCCGGAGTGCCCGCGGCCGCATTCCTGCCGACCCGCGTGCCGCGCCTCTTCAAGTACGCGAACCTGCGCAACCACCGCAAGGTCATGGTCGTGGACGGAAGCATCGGCTTCACGGGCGGCATGAACATCCGCGCCGGGCACTGGCGCGGACGCCTGCCCGAGGCCCCGGTGCGCTGCGTGCATTTCCGGGTGGACGGGCCGATCGTGGCCGACCTGCAGGACATCTTCGGGGCGGACTGGGCGTTCACCACCGGCGAGCGCCTCGAGGGCGAGCGCTGGTACGCGGCGGCCGGCGAGTGCGGCCCGGTGACCGCGCGCGGCGTGCCCGACGGCCCGGACGGCGACCTCGACAACATCCCGCACCTGATCCTGGGTGCGCTGTCGGTGGCGA
>Ga0105103_10000916_pt1 | contig 16608 bp, 12 predicted proteins | sample PPLLaktember2015_2_FD_79107 | JGI IMG/M metagenome (GOLD analysis project Ga0105103, IMG submission 79107) | Freshwater sediment microbial communities from Prairie Pothole Lake near Jamestown, North Dakota, USA - PPLs Lake P7 Core (6) Depth... | ecosystem: Environmental > Aquatic > Freshwater >...
ACGCCCGCAGGATTGTTCACGGTCAGACGAGCCACTGTTGAAGGAAGGTTCAGTGTCGGCTGTGCAGCGGTTCCAACGTACTGATAGTCCGCACCAGGGTCGAGCGTGACCACATTCGTCCGCAAGGGTCCGGTGCTGAAGCTCAATCCATCGGTCGCGCCGACCTTGATCCAGGACTGTGCCGGAACGACGTACGTGCCCACGCCGGAAACGTATTGATTCGGATTTGTGAAGTCGCTTCCCCGGCCAGGCATTGTGCCGACTGTCATCTGACCGTCAACAACGATCGTGCTCAGCACGCCGGTGGTTCCAGTGGGAAGCAGGTCTTTGCCCACGTTGACCACGCCGGTCGAGGCGACGTTCAAGGCGGCCGTCTTTCCTGTTGCAACCCGCAAGGATAAGATCCCGCCCCGCATGTTCATCGTTCCGTAAACATTGAAGACGGTGTTCGCGGCTCCATCGCTCCCTGTGCTGCTCGCCGTGGCAAAGTTCGCATTGACCACACCCGACAGGGTTCTTCCGGCGTTGATTGTGAACGTAATATTGTCGTTGCTGGAATTTGACGAGTAGATTGCAGAACCACCCGTGCCTGATCCTCCGATATACGTGAGTTCCACATCGGCGTCGAAGGTCACCGTAAGGTTCGATTGGCTCGAGCCCGGTCGGATGCGGCATACCTTGATGATGCCGCTTCCCGTGATCGTGAAACTGCCATAGGCCTCGAGGCTGAGGACATTCAGGCTGTCTGTGGCATTACCGAACACGCCATCGACATGGACGACGCCGCCATTCACGCGGATGTACCTAATCGTGCTTGTCGGTTGTACGGCCCCGCTATTCGTGTCCGCCCGCAACGTTGCTCCTGCACTCACATACAGACTCTTCACGTTCCGGGGACTCCCCGTGATGAGAATGGTGTGCCCCGTGGGGATCACGACACTGTCTGCGGCCACGGGTTGGGCTGTCGCCGTCGCCCACGTGGAGCCGCCATCAGTTGACCGCTCCCAGTTGCTAAGCAATTCCCAGTTGGCCGACGCTTTAGAGCGCATAATGGGTGTTTGCCCGAATGCGACCGTCGCGACGACCGCCAGGAGGAGGACCGCCTGGGTCAATCGTACGAATGTATTCATGAGAACCTCCGAGTGAATGGAATGTGTACGATGAAGCAACAGCGATTATGGAACAGACATCATGCCCGTTGAAGTTGAACCGGATTCGTCGCCAGCGAGGTCGACTGCCGCACGATCAGCCGCGACGGCAATACGACGGTCGTCCGTTTCTGCTGAGCGCTTTCCTTCATGCTCAGCGCGAGAACGCGTTTCGCCGCCAGCGCGCCGAGTTCGCTAATGTCAACATGCACGGTCGTCAACGCCGGACGGATGACCGCCGACATCTGCACGTCGTCGAAGCCAGCGACAGCGATATCTTCGGGAACGCGGATACCCTTCTCGTGGAAGCAGCGGAGCAAGCCGATCGCCATGTCGTCGTTCAGCGCGAAGACCGCCGTCGGGCGGGGAACCAACGCGATCAGACTCAGTGCCGCCTGATATCCCCCCGCGCCGGTGAAATCCCCCTCCAGCATCAGTTCGATCGGGAGCGTGATACCCACTTGCTTCATGGCACGCATGAATCCGAAGTAGCGCTCCGCCGCATCAACGTTTCCCTTCGGTCCCTTCACGACCGCGATTCGCCGATGTCCCAGCTCGTGGAGGTGCATACCGACCTGAAACCCACCTCCTTCGTTGTCGACATGGATCGCGTCGATCTCGCCCGCATCCTCGACCGGCCCGATCAACACGATCGGGAGTTCTGATGGAGCATGATGCAGGAGCGTTTCCGATTCGAGGTGCGAGGACATGAGGATCAGGCCGTCGATTCGTCCGTGCAGTGTGCTCAGCGTCGTCTCGAGTTCCTGACGGCTGCTGTGCGTGCTGGAAACCAGCAGATGATAATGATGACGGCGCGCTACGGCGTCTGCGCCGCGGATGATCTCGGAGAAGAACTCGCCGTGCATGTCGGGGAGGATCAATCCGATGGTTTCTGTCCGTCGTGTGCTCAGGCTTCGGGCGGATGCGTTGGGGACGTACCGTAGACGTTTGGCTGCCGTCAGGACCTTCTCACTCGTTGCATGGTCAACGAGCGGGCTGTTATTCAGCGCACGCGAGACCGTGGCAACGGAGACGCCGGCACGGCGCGCAACTTCCCTGATGGTCGTTTTCCGCTTCGCTGAAGGCATGGAAGGACGTTGGAAGCAATCCGATAATGTAATCGGTTACAATTGGGGTGTAGTAGGTTACAGAAGAGGCGGGTGAAAGTCAAGCAGAATCGGAGAGGAGGGGAAGAATTAACAATCCCTCGTGGATCCGTGGAGGCGGACCGGCTCAGAGGGCGAGAAGCGCTTCCACGGAGATGGCCGTGAGGTCTGGCACGACCAAACCCGCATTCGGGATGCGAGCGGGGTCACCGATGCCGAGATGCTTCATTCCGGCACTCTTGGCGGCTTCAATCCCAGAAACGGCATCTTCCACCACAAGACAGTGCTCGGGCGCTACCCCCACCCTCTTAGCGGCAAGGAGAAACACCTCAGGGTCGGGCTTCGAGTTGACGATCTGATATCCGTCCACGATCGCATCGAGCAACGCTTCGATCTGCACCTGCTTGATGATCGTGACGGCATTACGGCTGTTAGATGCGACCGCGATCTTGATCGCCCGATCGCGGAGTTCCGTCAGCATCGCTAAGGAACCCGCGAGCAGATCTCCCTGGGTCACAGTTGCCAGTGATTCGGCGAAATACCCGTTCTTTCGGTCTGCAAGTTCCTGTTTTTGCTGCTGGGTGTAGTGCTTTCCAGAGGCCTTCGTGATGATCTCCACGCATTCCATCCGTGCCACACCTCGGAATTTGTCGTTGAAGGCATGATCGAAGAAATCAAACCCCTCTTCCTGCGAAATACGAACCCATGAACGATAATGATATTCGTCCGTTGATACCAGAACCCCGTCCAGGTCGAACAGTACGGCGTTGATCATCTTCCGCAGACTCCAATTCTTGGTCAGAATGTTCTATATTATAGACAAGATAGGCAGAAAACGGCACTGTTCAAAACACACGACTCACATTCCCGGTTGCCCCCATGACTTCCGACATAAAGCAAAGTACAACGCCCACAAACACGCTCCTTGAAGTCATCATCGTCTTGCTCGCGTTGCTCGCCATCGATCGAATCGTGGCCTTCCTCACGATAGGGCAGTCACTCTTCATCCCGTTCGTCATCGCCGTCTTTCTTTCCATCCTGCTGAGTCCCATTATCGACTTCCTCGAGCATCGGAGGATCCCGAAGTTCCTCGCCATCCTGTGCGCGCTCGTTCTGGCGCTCCTAGTGCTCCTCGCCGTGTTTCAGATCATCTATCAGAGCGGTGCCGCCTTCGTCGATCAGGTGATCAAGCGTCAAGCCCGGTTTGAAGAGCTGGCGCGCCAACTCGGGACGATGATCGGACTGCCATCGGACCTCTTCTCCGGGAAGGCCAGCTGGCTGGATAATCCGACGATCTCAAAGTGGATCAGCGATCTCTCGATCGGTGGGACGGTGGGATCGATCCTCACCTCCCTGCAAGGGATGTTCTCGGAGATCCTTCTCGTTCTCTTGTTCTTGCTTTTCCTCCTGATGGGCCGCGGCCAACTCGTGAAGAAGGTGCAGCAAGCCTTTTCCTCGCGCGTCTCCGATCGCATCATCAACGTGATGGCGAGCATCAACCTGGATGTACGGAAATACCTCGGAATGAAAGCTCTGATCAGCCTCGCCGTCGGATCACTCACCACGGTCGTCTTGTTCGGATTCGGCATCGAATCGGCGTTGATCTGGGGTATTCTCGCATCGCTCTTCAATTTTATCCCGAATATCGGGTCCTTGTTCGGCATGGTCCTCCCCGTTCTCTTCGCCCTCGTGCAGCTCGACTCCCCCATCGCGGCGTTGTGGCTCTTCGTTATCCTGCTGATCATCCACTTCGTCATCGGGAGCATCCTGGAACCAAAGATCATGGGGCGCAGCGTCGATCTGAGCCCCGTCGTCATCCTCTTCGCCCTCATCTTCTGGAGTTTCGTTTGGGGCATCGCCGGGATGTTCCTTGCGGTCCCGATCATGGTCGTGCTGAAGATCATCATGGACAACATCGGTCCGTTGCGGCCGCTGGGAGCACTGCTGGCAGAAGCAGAGAAGGCAAGTCGGAAGGAGTAAGTCAGAAGGAGTAAGTCAAAAGGAGTAAGTCAAAAGGCAAAAGGGTAGATCTGCATTTCAAGACCTACCCTTTTGGCCGTTAGCGGTTAGCGGTTGGCAGTTGGCCCTTTGCTCAAGGCTCCAGGCTCTGGGCTCTGGGCTCTGGGCTCTGGGCATTTGCCCCAATATTTTTGATTATTGATTTTTGATTTTTGACTTAGTTCCCCATTTCCTTCAGCAAAAATCCCGCCTTTCCATACTTCTCCGTCACAAAGAGCACATAGCGGACATCGACGGAAATTGCTCGCTGCAACGCGGGATCGTATTGCCAGTCGCTGATCATTGCCTCATAGTTCCCGTCGAACACCACGCCGATCAACTCGCCCTTCGCGTTCATCACGGGGCTGCCGCTGTTCCCACCAGTGATGTCAATCTGGTGCGTGAATGCCACCGGGACATCCCGGAGCGTCGGGTCAACCCATTTTCCAAATTCCTTCTTCGCTGCGAGGTCGACCAGGCCGGGAGGCACATCAAACGGCTCTTCTCCTGTGTTCTTCTCGATCACGCCTGAGAGGGTCGTGAACGGTGAATACCAGACTGCATCGGCCGGCTTGTATCCCTTGACCGGTCCGGAGGTGAACCGGATCGTGCCGTTGGCATCGGGATACAGCGTCGCACCCTTCCACTCATACAAGGCATCGATGTAGCGCTTGCGGAGTTCCCCGACCTTCGCGCCGAATGCTTGGTTCGCCTTCTGCAATTCCTCGCCGAGCGCGGCGGTCTTCTGCACGAGCGTGATGAACGGGTCGTTCAGCGCTTCAAGCTCCTTCATCGACTTCTTCAGAAGACCCTGAGCATAGGTGAGATCCGTCAGCCGCGATGTGCGGAACGCTTCTTCGACGAACTGCTCGATCGATCGGTTCGGGTCCTTGAGGAGATAGTCCAATTCCTTGACCCGCTGGCCTTCCGGGAGCGCGTCCAGCATCCTCAACGCCCGGACCATCAACGCCTTGTCGGTTTTTTCGTGGTAATTCGCGTACGCAAACGGGAGATTCGCGGATGCTTCCTCGACCGCCTGTTCGGTCAACCCTGGCTGCCGTTCGCCTTCCGGCTTCTCCAGCTCCTGCCTCAACAAGTAGATCTGGGCCGCCACGCCAAGCGGAGTACCGGACAGTCCCTGGAATACCCCAAAGACATTATCCCGTTCCTTCGTCTTCGCGAGGGCGTCATACAGCTCCGTTGTGCGGACGAAGATGTCGGCATAGCGTTCCTTCCGCTTCGCATCCGCATTCACCCACTTCATGAATTCCGCTTCGAACTCCTTCTTCTTTCCGACGAAGTTCGTCTTCTTCATCCCCGACACTTTGCCTTCGAAGTTCTTGAGCGTGTTCGCAAGTCCGGCCCGCAGACTGGCGACCTTGATGACCCCTTCCGCATCTCCTTTCGTCTGTTCATCCAGCAGAGCGATGACCTCGCGGAAGTTCTTGATCGTGAACGGATAGTTGACCGTGTAGTTCCAATTCGCCGAGTTGAAATCGCGATAGCGCGTCGTGAATCCCGGGAATCCGACGACGAACGTATAATCCCCCTCCTTCAGAGGGGCCTTGGCAACCTTGAGCCAGACCTTGGGTGCATACGGCACGTTCTCCGCGCTGTATTCACTCCCTGTTCCATCGGGCGAAACATAGACGCGCATGAAGGAAAAGTCCCCCGTATGGCGCGGCCACATCCAGTTGTCGATCTCGCCGCCGAACTTGCCGATGGCTGATGGGGGCGAATACACGATACGGATGTCCTTGAAGCTCTTGTAGATATACAGAATGTGCTGACGGCCGTTGAACATTTCCGCGACGTTGGCAACGATGTCGGCCTTCCCGTTCTTCGCTGCCTCGGTCATTTCCGCGATCTTCTTCGCCTGAAGCTTCGCCCGCTCCGCGGGATCGGAGGCCGCTTTCCCGGCGGCAAGCACGTCTGCGGTGACATCCTTCATCTCCAACAGGGAGAGTGCACGATATCCGGGTGCCTTGATCTCCTCTGCCTTGGATGCCGCGAGAAAGCCATCTCTCAGGTAGTTTGAGTTCGCGGATGATGCACGTTGAAGAGCGGTGTAGGCGACGTGATGATTCGTGAGGAGGAGTCCCTCTGGGGAGACGAACGAAGCGGTTCCCCCGCCGAGTTGGACGACCGCGTTCGTCAGACTTGGCTTTTGACCGTTGTAGATGCTGCTCACTTCGAGCTGAAGTCCCTTCTGCTTGAGGTCGAGTTGATCGAGCTGGGACAGCAGCCACATCCCTTCCTGCGCGACGGCGAGTAGGACGGCTATAAGAGACAGGACGAGGACTTTGAGAAGTCTGTTCATTTGAATCTCCTTAGCGGTGAATAACGGAAGTGTATGGGAGGAAACAGCATAACCTTGTATTTTACGAGAGAATGGATTCATCGGTTGCACCGATACGTCCCGTACTGGTGCCGTTCCCTTGAAGTCCTCGTGCGGTCTGATTTACGTCAGGCTGAGCTCCGAGCTTGCCCGCCCGGCTACATAGAGTCATTCAGGCGGACGGGTCGAGGAGTCGAAGCCTGACGTGGAACAGCAGGTCCGATTGCATGTCCTAGCGCATGTAACCCGCGATTGTCCCCATGGAGACATTCCCGTATCTTTCCTGCATGCCTCCCCCGAATCTCACCCTCCATCCCATCGGCACGGTCGCCACTCCGTATTCCTCGAAGTATTCCGCCCCCCGTCAGCCTGCGACCGCCCGGAAGAAGTGCATCGGTGTCATCAAACTGAATCCGGGGTCCAATTTCGAACAGGCGCTGGAGGATCTCGACGGATTCGAGTACGTCTGGATCCTGTATTGGTTCGACCGGAACACCACCTGGAAGCCGAAGGTGCTGCCTCCGACGGAGCAGCGCATCAAGCGGGGCGTGTTCGCAACACGTTCACCCCATCGTCCGAATCCGCTGGGGCTTTCGCTCTGCAAGCTGATCGACGTACGGGGGCGAACGATCCGCATCGAGGACCCCGACATGCTTGACGGCACTCCCGTGCTCGACATCAAGCCGTATCTGCCGCATGCGGAGGCGTTTCTCGAAGCGCGAGCAGGATGGATCGCCTCGAGTCATGAACGGTCCGGTCAACGCCGCGCCGTCGCAATCTCAGCGGATGCCCGCGTCGCCCTCGAGCAAATCCCGGAAAGCACACGTCTGCAGATCGAATCGTATCTCGTCGGCGTACTCGGTCAAGATCCGTTCCCGCACGCCTATCGCCGCATCAAACAACAACCGGACGGGTCGTACGTCATTGCCGTCAGACGATGGCGCTTCCACTATTCCGTCTCTGCGACCGGAGTGTCCATCACGCGCATGACACGCTCAATCGCGAATGCACGCGAAGGGGTCTCAGCAGGACAACGGTCGGGGAGGCAGAAATGACCTCGCGGCTCGAGCTCCTCTCCCCCGCGCGCGATCTCGCATGCGGCAAGGCCGCCATCGACCATGGCGCGGACGCAGTCTACATCGGTGCCCCAAGATTCGGTGCTCGGGTTGAAGCGGGTAACGCCATTCGCGACATTGCCGAACTCGCCACGTACGCTCATCGATTCCGGGCACGCGTCTACATCACACTGAACACGATCCTCTACGACGATGAACTCGAAGAGGCACGGAAGCTGGTTCAGGAGGTGTACGATGCCGGCGCCGATGCATTGATCATTCAGGACATGGGCCTTCTGGAACTCGGCCTCCCACCGATCCCGCTCTTCGCCAGCACACAGGCACACAACTACGATCTGTCGCGCATTCAGTTCTTCGAGCAGGTTGGGATCAAGCGTGTGATCCTGGCACGCGAACTCTCGCTTCCACAGATCAGATCGATCCGCGCGGGCACTTCGTTGGAGTTGGAGTTCTTCATCCACGGAGCATTGTGCGTAAGCCTGAGCGGACAATGCTACATCAGCCACGCCGCAACGGGCAGAAGTGCGAATCGCGGCGAATGTGCGCAGCTCTGCCGTCTCCCCTATACCCTGACCGACAGCCGGGGAACGGTCCTCGCAAGCAATCAGCACCTGCTCTCGTTGCGGGACCTCAACCTCTCGGAGTATCTGGTTGACCTCGTCGATGCCGGGGTGACCTCGTTCAAGATCGAGGGACGGCTGAAGGACCTCGCGTATGTCAAGAACGTGACGGCGTTCTATCGGGCGAAACTTGACGCATTGATCGAAGGCCGCGAGGGAATGCGACGCGCCTCGTCGGGAAGCGCGACATTCTCCTTCACGCCGGACCCCGGGCGGACCTTCAGCCGCGGAGCGACGGACTATTTCATCCGGAAGCGGAACCGCGGCATCGTCGAAGTGCGCACGCCGAAGTCCTTGGGGAGAGATGTCGGAACAGTCGAACAGGTTGGGCGCAACTACATTCGGCTCCGGGGAACGGCGCCACTTCATAATGGCGACGGCATTTGTTTCTTCGATGAGAATGACGAGCTGCGGGGGACGAATGTCAACACGGTCGAGGGGGACAAGGTCTTTCCGAATTCGATGGAAGGAATTCGTGCGGGCCTGAAGCTGTATCGCAACTTCGACCATCGTTTCCTTCAGGCCCTGGAAGGAGAGACCTCCCGGCGGACCGTCGGAATACGCCTGGTTCTTCGGTCGACGGAATCCGGATTCACGCTCTCTGCCATCGACGAAGACGGCGTCGCCGCTCAAGCGGTCGTCGAATGTGAACACACGATCGCTCAGAAGCCGGACTCCGCGCTTGCGACCATGCGCACGCAACTCGCCAAGGTTGGCGGGAGCATGTTTCGTCTCGACGGATTGGACATCGCGCTCGACGAACCCTATTTTCTCCCCATCGGGATCCTCAACAAGATGCGGCGGGACTCCCTTGAGGCACTCGAAGCCGAGCGCCTGCGACGGTACGTGCGCGAGACATCTGCCATTGCTCCAAACGATGTCCCCTACCCGGCCAAGGAGCTCGACTATTCTGCGAATGTCGTCAATGCCATGGCGGAGCAGTTCTACCGCCGACATGGGGTCGAACGCATTCAACAGGGGTTCGAGAAACGCGGATCAGATGCCGGCGTCGCGTTGATGACCACGCGTCATTGTCTGAAGTTCCAGTTCGACCTGTGCCGCGGAAACAAAGCCACGGCGGGCGATCTATTTCTTTCGGACGGCACGCACCGGTATCGATTGGAGTTCGATTGCGAACGGTGTGTGATGAAGGTCGTCGCGTCGTGAGCGCCTCCTCGACGATGAAGTCTGCGCTCCAATTCCTTCGGCGAGTGGTGGTAGCCATCTTCGTCGCTCTCCTCCTTTGGAGTTTGCTCATCATGCTCTTCGAATCCCGCTTCATCTTCTTCCCCGACCGATACCCGACCGGCCGATACAACGAAGCACATCGCATTCCCGGACTTCGGGACGAATGGTTCACCGCATCAGACGGCATCCGCCTCCATGCATGGTATGCTCCGGCCGAACAGCCGATCGCCGCATTGGTGATGGCGCACGGCAACGCGGGGAATCTGACGAATCGGCTCGAGATCATCCGCGCGTTGCGGCGGAGAGGATTCAACGTCTTCATGTTCGACTATCGGGGATACGGGAGAAGCGAGGGAACTCCGGACGAGGCAGGCGTGTACCTTGACGGACGCGCTGCGTTCGACCATGTGCAAGCGATGAACGGGAATGATTCGACGAACGTCGTATTGTGGGGAACGAGCCTTGGCGGGGCGGTGGCGCTGGATGTGGCGCTCGATCGTCCTGTGGCGGGATTGATCCTCGAGTCTACATTCACTTCCGCGCCGGCGATGGCGTCACGTCTGTATCCGTGGCTTCCGACCGGTTCATTCTTGCAAGCGCAATTCAATTCGATCGACAAGATCGCGCGCTACCGAGGTCCGTTGCTGGTGATCCATGGAGAGCGGGATGGGTTGATTCCATTCGAGATGGGGAAGGAGTTGTTCGAGGCGGCGCAGGGCGCCAAGGAGATGTATGCGATCGCCGAAGCGGACCACAACGACACATTCTGGATCGGCGGAGAGGAGTACCTGGAGCGAGTGGAGAGATTTGCGAGAAGGGCGGTTGGAGGGCACCCTTAAGGGGCTTAAGCCCCCCCTGCGAACCTGCACTTCTGGCACTTTGCTGCCGCAAAAAGAAGAATACAGATCAGGACGAGCGCAGCTATCACCGAGACACGCGAAACGACGCGATCGGTCAGCAGCGATCCTTGCCCATCCGCGTCATCGGACATCGTCAGCGGCAGTCCGTATCGCAGCGCCAAATCCTTGATGTTCAGGAAGTGCAGCACCGGCACTCCGCGTGCCGCCATCTCCGCGATGACGCCCCGATCCTCATCGTCACACACGTCGAGCCGCCGATGAAATCCGTTGGGAAGCGTCGTCGCGTGTACGCATCCCCCCAACGCCGCCTGGCTCCCGCCTATGTTGATCAACAGATCCACACCTGATACACCGAACAATCTCACTCTCGCATCAATTCCTTCCCGAAGAGTCTTCGGAATGAAGATCGTGGTTCCCGTGCGTTGCGCTGCTGCATCCAACGCCCGTAATCCTTCCTCAGCGATTCCCCCTCCGGTATCCCCCTCGGCACCGTAGGTAACGATCGCCGAACGGGTCCACGATGCTCCCTCGTCCGCGAGCCATCGCTCATAGTCCAGCCAGGTCGCGCCGGGTTGATTCGCTCCGTACGACGAGGCACCGAGCGAGGTGACCATGACGGTGCGAACGCCGAGCGTCTGCAGTGCCGCAAGCACCGAGATGCCGATCGCGGGAAATGATCCGGAGTGTGTGATCGCGACCGTGTGCGTGGCATCATATCCCTCGTCATCGAGGATCCGCACGACCATCGCCGCGAAATCCGGATTGAGCGTGGTCTCCTTGGCTTCGACCGAACCCAGCGTCGTGGTGAAATCGGAGTATTCATCCCCGAGCAAACCAAGCCATCGCGGATTTCGCATCCGTGCGTCGATGAGCCCGAGCGAGTCCTTTCTCGCAACAATGATCTCGAACCATTGCGCAGCACGATCGCGGGCTTCCCGCATCACTGCGGCATCCGGCCGCTCGACGACTTCAACGCCGAATCGCATCACCAGCGTCAGGCACACGACGCCGACGATGCAGATGATCACCAAGGAGATGTCGCGTGGGCGTGGCATCAGAACGGTCGGCCGTGGATCAACAGGAGAAGAAGTGCCACCACGACTGTGACGATCCCCAGACCGGCAAGCGTCGGGAGCGGACGTTGCCGTGTCATCTCGTTCGCGATCAAGCCGGGGATCACGTACCCGATCGATTCGAGGTTGAGACCGACGGGCATATCCGGACGGATCCAGAATTCGAGAATGATCTTGAGGGCACACCCGAGGAGGATGGCAAGCAGCATTCGGCGTCTTCCATAGACGACGAGATACTTCGCGGCGGTGATCAGCGCTCCCCAGACCGCGATGGCAAGGAGGAGCGTGACAAGGATCTTCCCCGGTTGCGCAACGAAGAGGGCGAAGTAGGCCGGCGGTACGACGCCCCCCGGGGAGATGCCGGTGAGTTCATAGAAGAGGAAACCCACGATCAATCCGATGACAAACGCTTCAATGACCATGGCGACTCCCCTCTTCAAGCGAATCGAGCAAAGCGAATCCATCTCCTGCGATATTCCCAAGTCCCACAACGAGTTCTTCGTTTCGCACCACGCGGGCGAACGCGTCTATGGGCCGGGCAACGTCCTTCGCGGCGAATCGATGGATGCGCTCTCGCCGCATGCCAGCCCGCTCAAGCTGTCTCTGCGCATACGGGATGTGCGTTCCCGTCAGAATCACCTGAGAGATCTTCGGCTCGCTCCCGATCCACGCAGAGAGATCCTTCGTCCGAAGCGGGCGGTCCGCGCGGGTGTTCAACACGATCACAACCAAGCCGTCGACCTTCGTAACGCCGCGCCAATGCCGGATGAAGCCGGACGCGGACGGGGCATCGTTGACGGCGAATCCGTTGACAAATCGGAGAGCGCGTCCGTTGACGGTCAGACGATACTCCTGGCGACCCTGACGCAGGACTTCATCGTGGATCCCTTCAAGAGCGACCTTCCGTTGGATGCCGCACGCTTCACAGACTGCAAGTGCAAGAGCGACATTGATCGGCAGCGTTCCCTCCGGCAGGCTGAGATCCTGAACATCTTCTCCGCGAACAGGGATAAGACGACTTCGTCGTTGATTCGTGTAACGCCGGATGAGAGCAAGATGATCCTCCTCCGCTGTTACCACAACACCGTTCTCGGGAATAGCATCGCACATTGCTTCCGCCTGTTCCTCGATCGTACGTCCCATTTCCTCCCGATGGTCGTTCCGGATATTGGTGAGGACATAGACATGAGGTCGCAGGATATGCCGTTCAAGTTGCTGGTATTCCGGGAGGATGGACATGCACTCGAGCACGAGCGCATCTGCGCCGGTCGATGCGGCTCGGCGGACCATGGAGAGCTGTTCCTGCACGCGGGCGGGTCCGCGGCGGCGCAGAAGAGATTCTTCCCCCGCAGGGAGGATCAACGTCGGACGAACGCCGGTTATCTTGGCGAACGGTCGACGACCGCCTGCACGCAATCCGGCGGCGATGAATCGCACCACGCTCGATTTCCCCCGCGTACCGTTAACATGGACGCGAAGGGGAATGCAATTCCGCCAACGGCGCAGCAGGCCGGTCTCAAGAAGCAGCAGACCGAGGATGGTAGCGAGGAGGGAGAGGGGGAGGAGCATGGTAATATAGGTGACGCCGGGAATTACCCCCGGGGAGATTCCCGGGGAGACCCAAACCCGACACCCACTTGACGACTTCCCGCCGCATTGGGCCGCATTGTTGGGTCACGCCGGGAATTACCCCCGGGGAGACCCCCGGGGAGATTCCCGGGGAGATTTGGATCTAATACCCAATTGCCACACCACCGCGCCTCGGATCAGCGGAGCCAAATAGCTTGCCGGTTTTCGGATCGACAAGAATCAACTGTGCTCCGCCAAAAAAGAGGTCATAATCACCATACACCCGAAGTGCATGTCCCTTCTTGCGAAGTCCGTCCTGAACGTCTGTTGAGATCCGCGACTCCAGATGCAGATATTCGTCGTTCTTCTGGCAGAAAAAGCGCGCCGCCTTGTTCGCTTCTCCGGCGTCCATCCCGTAATCGATCACGTTCACGATCAGCTCGATGATGGTCGATTGAATTCGTGCCGCGCCTGGCGATCCGACGGACAGGAACGGCTTGTCATCCTTCATCACGATTGTTGGTGCGATGGAACTGCGGGGTTGTCGGTTCGGTCCGATACTATTGATCGCCAAGGTCGTGGAAAAATTCGACATGCCACAATTCAGCAGCACTCCCTCAACGGTCAATCCTGATCCGAAGAATGTGCCAAGCGTCTGCGTCAGCGTCACGACGTTGCCGTTGTTGTCGATGACAGAAAGGTGTGTCGTGTGTCCCCCCTCCATCGAAGCCTCCGACGAACTCTCTTGCAGCCGCACGTAGCGGCGAACCGGGCTCGCGTCGGAAGCATACGCGTGGCGCCGTGCCGGCTCCTGGATCAGCGCTGCTTCCTGCTCGATCTCCGGTCCTTCCTCCTGAATCGCCTTTTCCTTCTTCGTCTCCGTTTCCTTCTTTACCGGAACTTTCTTCTTCGCACCCCACCGGTCGAACAGTTCGTCCGTCTTGCGCGTCATCCGGCCCGTTCCCTCATGATCCTCGTCGTCGATCTCAAATCGCTCCTCGGCTCCGATCGCGGTTCGCGCTGTGCGAGCAGGCGCGGCAGATTCAAACGGAGTCGGGTTCCCTGCTTTCGTCTTCCGATACTCCTTCGGGTCGGCCATCGCACGGTTGATGTCATTGTAGCGGACTTCCGCATAGGCTTTGGACGTCAATCCCCGGATGGGGATCGAACCGAAACGCGGGTCATCGAGAAACGCCGTCCGGTCCGCGTAGACGCGGCGCATGGTCTCCGCCATAACATGCAGCGCATCCGCCGATGTCGCGTAGTGTCCAAGCGACGCAAGATCCTCCCGCTCGAGCATGTTGAGCCCCTGGATGATCGTGACGCCGGATTGCGGCGCGGACGCAGAGATGACATCGTAGCCGCGGTAGGTTCCGCGAACGGGTTCGGAAACAATCGCTTGATAGGAAGCGAGGTCTTCCGGCGTCAACATTCCCCCGTGCTGCTGCACGGCCGATGCGATCGCCTGAGCAATGGATCCTTTGTAGAATCCGTCCCTCCCCAGTTCCGCGACGGCCTTCAGCGTTCGCGCCAATTCGGGTTGCCGAAGGGTGTCACCTTCCATCAGCGGGAATCCATCCCTCAAATAGAGCGACGCTGTTGTCTCATACTTCTGCAGGAAGTCGACGTTGTCCAGGATGATCTGCGATAGCGTCTGGTCGATGGGGAACCCCTGTTCCGCGTAGCGGATGGCCGGCTCCATCACCACCTCCATTGGCAACGTCCCATACTGCTTAAGCGCGAGGGTCAATCCAGCGACGGTGCCCGGAACAAGCGCCGCCTTCGCGGAACGGCTGTCGGTACGCGGATTATAACCTATCTCATTCACGCGAGCGGACGCCTGCACATAGTAATTGATATAGACCGACTTCTTCTCTGACGCCAGGTAGAGGAGCATCCCTCCGCCTCCGCCGATCCCTGAGCCATCCGGTTCGACAACGCCAATGGTAAATGCGGCTGCCACGGCAGCGTCGACAGCGTTTCCGCCTCGCTGCAGCATCTCGATCGCCGCTTGCGAGGCCAGCGGATGCGCCGTCGTGGCCATCCCTCTGGTGCCGACAGCGACATCCCCCTTACCAGCAATGCTCAGGTCTTGCGAGACCGAAGGGCGTGCGAGCAGAATAAGAGCGACAACGATGCCGATGAGAGAACGGACTGCGTGCTTCATAATGATGCTCCACTCGTCTATGTGGCCAATTCAATTCACTGGAATAAGGCTGCGAGCGGCTTGGCCGCATCGGCGATCTTGTCAACAACGTCGATCGGCTTCTTGGCTTCCTTGGCGATAGTGCTGAAGAACCCGTCCTCATCTCCCTGCTTGACGACGATGAGATGGTTCGCCGCTTCCGCCGCCACTTTGCAGAAGTCATCCGACTGTTGTCCGCGTCGCGGTTTGCCGCCAATGTGCATCATCAACACCGGGATCTTCTTTGCTGCTGCCGCTTCGAGCAGCTGCTTGATCCGCTTCAGCTCATCCTCGCGGCTGATCCCCGCAGCTCCCAGTCCCTTCGAGCTGAATCCCGGCACAACGACCAACGCCTTGACGTTGTCGAGATCCCCCGCCTTTGCCTGTGAAACAGCTTTTGCCACAAGATTCGCCCGCTTGAACAGCATGGAGACAAGAGTGACATCCGCGCTCTGACCGGCGGAGGTGATCACGACGGGGGCCTCGAATTTCTTCCCTCCTTGTGCAGATGCGAGAGCCGCGATGAGCACGACCACGAGTAGTGCCAAGACGGTTCGTTGAATGAGGATGTTCATGGTTCGTTTCCTTTCCTTCGCTATGGTTGTACCGACGGCGGCGAATTCAAGAATGCGCCGACGCCTTGTGATAAGAGTTCTGTGTAGGCGGGGAGGCCTTCCAGCATCAATGCAGAATCGGGATACATCTCATTGTATGCAGATACAACCGCCGAAATACCCGCAAGATGGCGGCCGACGCGCTTGGCGAGCGATTCTCCTTCCGCATCGTACGAGATGCGCATTCTTCCGACTTCCAACGCCGTTTGATACCGAACGTCAACGCCTTGAAGGATCAGTTCGACGCTCGTCGGTCCGCGGAGCCGTCCCTGGATCGGATTGCTCGTCTCCATCAGGATCGGAAGCACCGAATGTCCGTCTCCCCATTCCCGATGGCTCAGTCCGCGAAAGTTCTGCGGCGAGATCTCGAGCGCATATTGCAGTCCCTCGAATTCGAGATTCAGCACGGCCATCCCTCCCAGATCGCGCGCCTTCTCGTGAACAACGATCGCGTTGATGATCGGGATCTCCGGTGCCGCCTCATGAAGGTCGAACGCCAGCGTCACTCGCTCGCTTTCCAGCAAACGCATGATCCCGTTCGCGACCCGTTCCATGATCGAACCGTCCGAACGCCCCGGATAGGAGCGATTGAGATTCCGCGTCTCGTTCCCCGACAACTGCTGACCCGAAGGCCGGTGCAAATAGACCAACGGATCCGGCCAATGATCGAGAGGGTTCGCCCCGCGCGACCCGAATCGGAAGATCCGTTCGCCGCTGCTCGTGGGGACGCTGAATCGCTCCGGATATCCTTCGAGCGGTTCCGTTGCAGAGAACCCGCTGAGACAAGCTTGGGGGATCACAAACACTCGACCTTCGGTGACGCGCAGATTCTC
>Ga0105103_10000917_pt1 | contig 16602 bp, 14 predicted proteins | sample PPLLaktember2015_2_FD_79107 | JGI IMG/M metagenome (GOLD analysis project Ga0105103, IMG submission 79107) | Freshwater sediment microbial communities from Prairie Pothole Lake near Jamestown, North Dakota, USA - PPLs Lake P7 Core (6) Depth... | ecosystem: Environmental > Aquatic > Freshwater >...
CTCTTGATGCGCTTCAGGAGCTCGTCGCGTTCGTCATCATCAAACGCATAATGCTCTTGCTTTCCCTTCTTCAGCTTGTACAGCGGGGGCTGGGCGATGTACAGATGCCCAAGCTCAATGAGTTCTTTCATGTAGCGGAAGAACAGCGTGAGCAGTAGTGTGCGAATATGCGAACCATCGACGTCCGCGTCGCACATGAGAATGATCTTGCCGTACCGGACCTTTTCCGGCGCAAAGTCCTCGCCGACGCCTGCGCCGATCGCGGTGAAGATCGCCCGGATCTCCTCGTTCTCCAGGATCTTGTGCAGGCGGGCCTTCTCGACGTTCAGGATCTTTCCCTTCAGCGGGAGGATGGCTTGGAAACGGCGGTCGCGTCCCTGTTTGGCGCTCCCGCCGGCCGAATCTCCCTCAACGATGTAGAGCTCGCAATGCTCTGGATCCTCGATGGAACAATCGGCGAGTTTTCCCGGGAGTCCGCCGGAATCGAAGGCGTTCTTTCGCCGTGCGATGTCGCGTGCTTTTCGTGCGGCCTCGCGTGCTTCCGCCGCCCGTAAGCATTTGTCGATGATGCGCTTTGCATCGGGAGAGTTGTTCTCCAGCCAATCCGCCAGCGCCGGCCCGACCGTGGATTCCACGATGCTCTTCACTTCGCTGTTGCCCAGCTTCGTCTTCGTCTGTCCCTCGAACTGCGGCTCCGGGACCTTCACGCTGAGGACGGCCGTCAATCCTTCCCGGAAGTCGTCTCCCGTCAGCTGAACGCCTCCTTCTTTGACCAATCCGGCCTTCGACGCATAATTGTTCAGCGTTCGCGTCAGGGCAGAGCGGAATCCGACCAGATGCGTTCCTCCCTCGTGCGTGTTGATGTTGTTCACATACGTGAACACATTCTCGTTGTACTGATCGTTGTACTGGAAGGCAACCTCGACTTCAACCGTGCGGCCGTTCTCGTCCTTGTCGTCGCCCTTGGCATACATGACCTTCTTCGTAATGGCGGGGCGCGTCGCATCGATGTACTTGACGAATTCGATCAGCCCACCCTTGAAGTGGAACGTCTCTTCCTGTTTGGTTCGCCCGCGGAGGTCGCTGATGACAAGCGTGACATCCGGATTCAGGAAGGCGAGTTCCCGCAAGCGCTCTGCAAGCATTTCGAACTTGTACGTCCGGTTCTTGAAGATCGAGCCGTCGGGCATGAAGGTGATCTTCGTTCCCGTCGTTTCCTTCGGCGCCTTGCCGGTCAACTTCACCGCCGCGACCGGATCGCCCTTTTTGTATTTCTGATAGAACACCTTTCCGTCGCGCGTGACCTCGACCTCAAGCCACTCACTGAGCGCGTTGACGACCGAAACGCCGACGCCGTGCAGGCCGCCAGAGACCTTGTAGGTGTTCTTGTCGAACTTGCCGCCCGCGTGCAGGACCGTCATGACGACTTCGAGGGCCGAGCGCTTCTCTTCCGCATGAATGTCGGTCGGAATGCCGCGACCATCGTCTGTGACCGTGATCGACCCGTCCAGGTTAATGAACACGTTCACGTTGCGGCAGTACCCGGCGAGCGCTTCGTCGATGGAATTGTCGACCACCTCGTACACCAGGTGATGCAACCCGCGCGCGCTTACATCGCCGATATACATCGCCGGGCGACGACGAACCGCTTCCAGTCCCTTGAGGACGGTGATATCGTCGGCCGTATACTCACCGTTGTTCTTCGGTGCTTTCGAACTCTTCAGCTCTGCGTCTTTCTTTGCCACGTTGCGTCCTTTGTGAATCTTGTTCTACCGAAATCGAATGTCCTTCACCGTTTCCGCTCCCAACGCGCTGTTGAGCCGCGCAATGATCTCCGGCTTTCGCATGTTCAGTTCATGCCTCCATGTGCTCGCGGCCACTCTCACGACCAGCACCCCTTGCATGATACGCTCGGCGTGTGCGACCTCAGCGATCCGCGGGCCGACCACATGTTCCCAGCGCAGGACAGCCTCGTACTCGTCCAACTTCGGACTGATGCCGAGGTCCTGTACCAGATGCTTCAACACTTCAGGCAGCGCTTGTATCGTCGGCCGTCGTTTCATCGGCGCATGCTTTTCCTGCGTTGACCATGAATCGCCTGTACGACCCGCTGTCAACGAATGGCCGGCGGTCCGTCGACGTGATGAATGTCTGTCCGGCTTGGGCCGCTTCTTTCAGCAGCCGCACGGCACGATGCTCATCCAACTCGCTCAACACGTCGTCCAAGAGCAGCATCGGCGTTTCACGGCATCGCTCTTTGAGATATTCGAATTCCGCCAGCTTCAACGCCACCAGAAACGTCTTGTGTTGTCCCTGAGAGGCAAACCCGCGCAAGTCCAATCCGTTGATGCGCATTCCGACCTCATCCCGATGCGGACCGGTCAACGTGGTGCCCATGCGGCGCTCTTCCCTGGAACGCTTCGTCAATTGCTCAAGGAACGATCGTTCGGCGGTTGTTTCGTTCGCCCCTTCCTGCAGCGGGAAGGAGGGCTCGAAGAGAAGCTGCGGCAACTCCCGCTCTCCTGCGATGCGCCGAAATGCATCGCGTACCGCCGGTTCCAGTTCTCGCACGAACGCAGCACGCCGTTGTGTGATACGTGCTCCTCGTGCGGCCATCGTTGCGTCCCACGGTTCCAACAACTCGTCGATCGCATGCGGCCGGTCTCGCTGATCCGCAAGGATCCGATTCCGCTGTTTCAGGATGCGCCGGTATTCCAGCAGATCCTCCAAGTACGATCTGCTCGCTTGCGCGATCGCCAGGTCGAGAAACCGCCGCCGGTCTCCGGGTCCGCCAAAGGTGATCGAGCTGTTCTCCGGCGAGAGCACGACCACGGGGAACTGTCCAACGACCGCGGAAAGCCGCTCGGGAACCTGATGGTTGATGCGAATCTCTTTCTTCCGCTCTTCCGCCGTGTACCGCACACGAACATCGTATCGCATGCCGCCGTCGGATTCGATCGCGCCAAGAACCTCAAACGCCTCGGCGCCTTGTTGCAGCACCGTCGCGTCGCTCGCCGCGTAGAAGCTCTTCGTCAGACACAGGAACGAGATCCCCTCGAGGATATTCGTCTTGCCCGCCCCGTTTTCCCCCAAAAAGACGTTCGCATGCGGCGAACAGTCGAGCGCCGTTTCCCGATGATTGCGAAATGAGATTAGTTGAACGCTCCGCAGCCGCATCGGATACCCTTCTTTACAACACGATAGCCCCGGACTCCCGGAGGAGCGGGGCTATCACACGCGCCGGTTCGGTCGCATTGATCGTCTATGCGTTCAAACGCATCGGCATCACAAGCATCAGCACTTCCTCGTACTCCTTCTTCACGTTCGGCATGATGATGGCCGCGCGGACGGGACTGCTGAACTTGAATTCGACATCGTCCGTCTCGATGTGTGACAGAATGTCGACGACATAATGCGAATTGAATCCGATCTCGAGGTCGTCCGCATCATACGTGCAGCCGATGCGTTCACGTGCTTCGCCTCCAAAGTCGACATCCTCCGCCATCAGTTTCACTTCGTTCTTCTTCAAGGAGAACCGGACCTGATGTGTCGTCGTGTTCGAGTAGAGCGACACGCGTCGCACGGCGGCGAGCAGTGAATTCCGATTCACAACAAGGCGCTTCTCGTTATCCAACGGAATGACCGATTCGTAATTCGGATAACTTTCGCCGATCACCCGTGTGGTCAGGGAGAAATTCTTGAACGCGTATTTCACATGCGTTGCACTAACGACGAGCGTGCACTGTTCCACTTCCATCATTTTCGCAACGAGTTGCAACGCCTTTGCCGGCACGATCAAATCACGCTGGATGCGGGACTCTGGCATCGGCCGGTAATGCACGCGCACGAGCCGGTGACCGTCGGTCGCCACCGCTTTCATCTCTCCGGGACGCAATTGCAGCAGCACACCGGTCATTGCCGGACGCAATTCATCCGTACTCACAGAAAAGATTGTCCGCGCAATGAGGCTGTTCAACAGTGCGGGCTCCAGCACAATTTCGTTTTCCGCTTTGAAGTCGGGGACCGCAGGGAAATCCTTGCTGCTCTCGCCAACGAGATTATACTCACCCGTTTCCGTTATCATCTTGATCTTGTTCGACGTCAGATCGGCGTGGAACAGGATCTGTATGTCGGGAAGTGCGCGGATCGTATCCATCAATCGGCGCGCGGGAACTGCGATCGATCCATCCTCCGATCCCTTCACATCGATCATCGCGGACATGGATATCTCGAGATCTGTTGCAATGACGTGCAGGGAATTCTTTTGGAGGGAGAAGAGGAAATTTTCCAGGATAGGAAGCGTTGACTTTGTCGGGACAGCTCCGCTGATCTTCGTCAGCGCCTTTTGCAGATCAGTGCTGTTGACAGTGAATTTCATCCCGGTGGCTCCTGTGGAAAGAAAGGTGTCTTAGAAACGTAGTCAAAAATCAGGGGAATTTCAACAAAACGCACACAGTCATCTATAATCAATAAGAAGATAAGATTAAGAGAAGAAGAATAAGAATGCCGTGGACAACGTGGACAACGCATCTCTTGTCGGAAAACGCGAACCGTTGGAGCAAAAATTATCCCCAATTTGTCTGTGTATGGAATCTGGATAAACACCGACTTGCCAACACGCCACGAGAAATGGACGAGAACGTGCGGCTTCTCCACATTGAGTTCACAGCGATCCACAAGCTATCCACATCAAGCGGATCAATACGGATATGTCAGAAATGCGTAGGCTAAACCAAGCGCGGCCCAGATCAAGAGGCCGCGCAACAGCAGCGCATGTCGTTTCTTCATCGTGCGCCAGATGCGGGCGCCATAGTACATCACCGGAAGAAATAGAAGGAAACACAAGAACGATCGGGGAACATCCAACGTGCCCCCGAAGAAGGCGAGAAGATGAATGCCGGCGTTCACCACCCACCCGTAAAGAACGATCAGATGGAAGAGATACACGAAGAACGACTCAACGCCCAGCACGGTCAGCCACCGTGGAAACCACTGATGGACAATGAACTTTTCAAGGAACCATAATGCGGCGAGAACGACGAGGAGAATCCCAAGCCGCATCCAGAAGAAATTCGGCCCCGTCGTCCAGTAGGCGTTCTCGTCCGGGGAAGAAAATAGGAATCGCTCCGAAACCCAGGCGAACACCATGAGCAGAAATCCCGCGAGGAGCATTCTCCGGACGAACCGTCCCCCCGCATCGCTCTCTTCCGCACGGAGGAACAACCAGGCACACACCACCCCGGCGAACACGAATCCGGCGAAGGGAAAGATCGGATACGGCGAACCCGTGACCGTGTTCAACGCCGAACGAAGCCACAGTGAATGCGCGGGATCGAGAGACCACGTCGAGACTGAAGGGGTCAAATACACCAGGACAGGCACCAAGAGCGCGGTTGTCCGGTAAAACAGACGGTCGTTGCGAAGAAGGACAAGCAGGAGATAGAGGAACACCAGCGCGATGCCAATGCACTGTAGCACCCCGAAGGAAAGGAACATCTCCCATTGATCCGCGGTACCTTCGGCGATCGTCTTTTGGAGCGAGAGATAAGGGGCGTGAAGCGAATATCCCACCGCGATCAGCATGAACGCGCGACCGGCCCGGCGTGCCCATCCCCACGAAAAACGAGTGACGACATCCCAACGGCGAGAGGTGGAAATGGCGAATGCGAATCCGGCGCCGAAAAAGAAGCCTGGAGCCGTGATCCCATGGATGAGTTCATGGAACGTGAAGAGGGAACCGGCCTTTATTTCGGGCAGGAGCAGTGCGCGGACGAAGTGCCCCTCGAGCATGAGCACCACAAACAGACCGCGGTACAGATCCAGGAAGCTGTACCGCGCCGCTTGAGATGACGCAACTATGGACGAAGAATCGGTCAAACGGCTCCGACGACGGCGTTGATGGCAACGACATTCACGATGTCGGCAACGCTGCACCCGCGCGAGAGATCGAATGCGGGCTTCCGCAATCCCTGTACAACGGGACCGACAGCCTCGGCACCTGCAAGTCGCTGCGTGATTTTGTAGCCGATGTTTCCTGCGTTGAGATCCGGGAAGATAAAGACGTTTGCGGATCCGGCGACAGGACTGCCAGGCGCTTTGGATTTTGCAATCGACGGAACAACGGCGGCGTCGAACTGCATCTCGCCATCCACCAACATGTTCGGACGTTTTTGTTTCACCAGCGCGGTCGCCGCTTGGACCTTTTCAACCAGCGGGTGTGCCGCGCTCCCCTTGGTCGAGAAGGAAAGCATGGCAACGCGGGGCGTCTCGCCGAGGAGCTTGCCATGATTCTCCGCCGAGGCGATCGCGATGTCGGCTAACTGCTCAGCTGTTGGATCGGGAACAACCGCGCAATCGGAGAAGGTGAGAACCTTATCGCTGAAGACCATGAGGAAAAAACTGGACACGATGCTGATCCCCTCCGCCATTCCGATGATCTGAATGGCGGCGCGCAGCACGTCTCCGGTGGTCGAGAGAGAGCCCGCAACACTGCCGTCTGCCATGCCGCGACGGACCATCATGGCGCCGAAGAAAAGCGGATTGCGCATGATGGGCCCTGCCTCCTCCATCGTCATCTTCTTTGCTTTCCGAAGCTCGTAGTATTCCGCGATGAAGGAATCAAGATGCGACGACGTTCCAGGATCGACAACATTGACGCCGTCGAGCGCCACGGCGATCTCAGCCGCCTTTGCCCGGACCACCTTCTCATCGCCGATCAGTGAAACGGTTGCGAGCTTCTCGTCGACGCAAATGCGGGCGGCGCGAATGGCGCGCTCGTCGGTCGCATCGGGAAGGACGATATGCTTGTGAAGGTTCTTGGCTTTTGTTTTAATGCTTTCGATCAGGCTCATGTTTGCCATTGACGTGCTTTCGATTGAACGGTGGGGTGTGTTCTGCCGAATTGACAACAGAAAGATACGCAACACTTGAAAAACCAACAAAACCCATTGTATTAAAAGAACTTAATGTACGGCAAGCCTCATTGATGCACTGACAAAGTTTCACTAATTTTTTGCTCTGAGGGCGGAAATGGAGAAGCCGAGAAACATCTATATCGAGACGTACGGTTGTCAGATGAACGCCGCGGATTCCGAGGTTGTCCTTGGAATTATGCGGGAGGCGGGATACTCACGGACGGAAGAGGCAACGAAGGCCGACGTCATTTTCGTGAACACCTGTGCAGTTCGTGAGAACGCGGAACAGCGGGTCTACGGGCGACTGGGTGATTTCCGGCATCTCAAACGCTCGAATCCCGCCGTTGTGCTAGGCGTGCTGGGATGTATGGCGGAACGCCTGCGGAAAGATCTGCTCGAGGAGGAAACATCGGTCGATCTGGTCGTGGGTCCGGATGAATACCGCAAACTTCCAGTGCTCGTCGAAGCGGCAATGCAGGGAGAAAAAGGCATTGCAATCCGGCTCTCGCGTGTTGAGAACTACGACGACATTGAACCGCTTCGAGAGGACGGCATCTCAGCATGGATCTCCATCATGCGCGGCTGTGACAAGTTCTGTACGTTCTGCGTCGTTCCTTTTACGCGGGGTCGTGAACGAAGCCGCTCGCTTGACAACATCGTACGCGAAGTCGAGCGGCTTGCACAACGAGGCTTCAAGGAAGTGACGCTGCTCGGTCAAAATGTGAATTCGTACCGCGATGCGGACCATGATTTTGCCGACCTGCTTGCGCGGTGCGCCGCGGCCGATCGTTCGATGCGCGTGCGCTTCACCACGTCGCATCCGCAGGACATGTCGATCAAGCTGATCGAAACGATTGCCGCGCACGAGAATATCTGCAAGTACATTCATCTCCCCGTGCAATCCGGCTCCGACCGTATTCTTGAGTTGATGAATCGGACATACACGGCGGATGAATATCTTCGACTCGTGGACCGGATCAAGCGGACCATCCCCGGCGTCAGTCTCTCGACGGATATCATCGCCGGGTTTCCAACCGAAAGCGATGCGGACCACCGAAAGACCATCGAACTGATACAGGCGGTCGAATACGATGGCGCCTTCACGTTCAAGTATTCGCCGCGCGAGAACACCAAGGCGTGGAACATGGCGGACTCCGTTCCGGAGGAGCTCAAGATCGAGCGGTTGAATGAGATCATCGATGTTCAGCGCGCCATCTCGTTCCGTCTGAACCAGCAACTGATCGGACGCACGGTCGGCGTGTTGGTGGAAGGAGAAAGCAAGAAGTCGGATCAGGATTTCTGCGGACGCACGGATACAAACAAGATGGTCGTCTTCCCGCAGAATGGATATCAACCGGGCGCGTACGCGGAGATTTGGATTCGGCGTGCGAATGCGGCAACGTTGTTCGGTCAACACGAACCAAGCACGGCACAGGAGGGATAAGTAATGCGTACAGGTATCCTGCCGCTTCTTATCGGCGTCGTTCTTGTGAACAGCGCAATCGGGCAAACAACGGGAAGCGAGCCGAACATCCAACGAAGACTAGAGTTGATTGAAAAGGGTGAGGGCGAAGCCGTGAAGGCCGAATTGCCCGCGTTGATGACGACGTATCAGAACCATTCCGGCGTCATCTATCTCCAGGCGGTGTTGACGTCGGATGGAAACGAGGCGTCGAAGCTGTATCAGAATATTGTGGACAACTTTCCACGCAATGAGTGGGCAGACGATGCGCTGTTTCGCCTGTATCAATACTACTACTCGATCGGCCTGTACAAAACGGCGGAGCAGAAACTGGCGCAGTTGAAGGCGGAGTATCCATTCTCGGCGTACGCATCGGAGGACCCGCTGGGTATAGAACAGAAGTCCGTGGTCGCACAGAAGCCGATCGTCGCGAAAGCGCCGGAAGAACAAGTCCCCATTGTGGCGGAGCAGAGGGCCCCGGTGGATCAGAAGCCGGACGTCGTTGAAACGCCCGTTGAAGTGAAGCCGCGCGGCAGAGTGCAGAGGTTCTCCACAGGATTCACAGTGCAGGTTGGGGCCTTTTCGACAATCCAAAACGCTGAGGAATTGAAGAAGCGCTTCGAACGCGAAGGACACGTTGCAACCATCTTTACAATGGTCAGCGGCGGTAGAAAGCTGCACAAGGTGTGGGTGGGGGAATTCAAGACGTTTAGCGAAGCGCGCCAGTTTGGCACGGAAGTGAAGAAGACGTTCAATCTCGAGTCGATGGTTGTATCCCGCTGAGCACGCATGGACCGCGAAAAATTCCAGAAAGAAACGGGGCTTGTTGGACGCTCGGACGAGATGCGCGAGATCATCGACGTCATCCTCCAGGTGGCGCCAACCGACCTGAGCGTGCTGATTACAGGAGAAAGCGGCACAGGAAAAGAACTGGTTGCGAAGGCGATCCACCAGGCGAGCCGACGAGGCAGCCGAACGCTTGTCTCGGTCAATTGCGGCGCGATTCCCGAGGGTTTGATGGAAAGCGAGCTCTTCGGCCACGAGCGGGGCGCATTTACCAGTGCGATAGATATGCGCAAGGGATACTTCGAGATCGCGAACGGCGGAACGATCTTCCTCGACGAGATCGGCGAAACGCCGCTGGCGACACAGGTGAAATTACTCCGAGTGCTGGAGACCGGAGAGTTTATGCGTGTCGGGGCGTCTGTAGCGCGCACGTCAGACGTCCGGATCATCGCGGCGACGAACAAAGCGCTGGAATCTGAGGTCCAGCAGAAACGATTCCGGGCGGACCTGTACTTCCGTCTTCGGGCGGTGAGCATCCAACTTCCCCCGCTGCGCAACAGGCGGGAAGATATCCCCGCGCTGGTCGATCATTTTGTCCACGACGTGACCGAACGCAACAACCTGCGATTCGCGGGGTTTACGGACGACGCAACCGAATTGTTGATGGAATACCGATGGCCCGGCAACGTCCGGGAATTGCGCAACCTGATCGAGAGCGTGATCGTCCTCGAGAAAGGACGGCGCCTGAACGCAGACGACGTGCAAAAGTACTTGCAGGAGATCGCACCAGTGATTGCAGAACGAAACCTTCCGGTGGTGACGAACAAGACCGTGGAGCAGGCGGAGCGCGAATTGATCTATCGGGCCCTGTTGGATCTGAAGGGAAACATCGTCGAGTTGCGGGACCTCTTCACAACGCGGATGAGCGCGGGACATGACGTCGCAGTAAGCGGGGAACATCGCAACGGCAACGGCGCGGTCACGTTGGACGAAATGGAACGGCGGCTGATCATGGATGCGCTGGACCGGCACAACGGGAATCGTCGCATGGCGGCGAAGGACCTGAACATCAGCGAACGAACGCTGTATCGGAAGATCAAGGATTATGGACTGCAGTAAGTCAGAAGTCAAAAGGCATAAGGCAAAAGGGGTAACGGCTGCGCTGTTGCTGATGGCGGCTGCACTTGCAGGATGCACGTACTCCTTCACGGGCGCGTCGGTGCCGCCGCATCTGAAGACGATCGCGATTCCCGCGGTGGAAGATCAAAGCGGGTTCGGCGACCCGACACTGCGCGACTCGTTCACGCGGGACCTGATGCAGCAGTTCACAAGCGATAATACGCTTGAGATCTCCGACCGCGCGAACGCCGACGCGGTATTGGAAGGCGTCATCACCGATGTGCGAGACGCGCCGGCCGTGCTGGAACAAGGAGAGAATGTCTCTGCGCGGCGGATCAGCGTGTCGGTGCGCATGACATTTCAGGATTTGAAGCTTCGTAAAAAGGTTTGGGAAAAGACATTCACGCAGTACGGAGATTATCCGTCCGGCGGCGGACTTGCCCAGCGAAAGCAGGGCGTGGACGAAGCCGTACGAAAACTCACCGAAGATATCTTGAACGAAACAGTCGCAGGATGGTAACCCCATGACGCTTGCCGCATTCTTCTTCCGCCAGGAGATCGTGGAAAATCCCGTGTTCACGGATTTTGTCCTCTATCTCTACTTCATCTCCCTCTCGATCCTCTTCGTTTTTGGCGCGCACGGATTCGTGATGGTGTTTCATTATCTCAGACAGCGCCGTATTGAGAAGCATCAGCCAGATCTCGTCGAAACCCCGATGGTGACGGTCCAGCTCCCGATGTACAACGAGCTCTACGTTGCCGAGCGCATTATCGATGCGGTCTGCGCGATGGACTATCCAAAAGACCGAATGGAAATTCAAGTGCTTGACGACTCCACCGACGAATCGATCGAGGTGAGCCGTCGAGCTGTTGAGCGCTATCGAGCGCTGGGATACAACATCGAACACGTTCGACGACCGAGCCGCACGGGGTTCAAGGCGGGCGCGCTCAAGTATGGACTCGAAACGGCCAAAGGAGATTATATTGCCATCTTCGACGCGGACTTCGTGCCGAACAGGGATTTTCTGGAAAAGACGATTCCGCACTTTTCAGCCGATCCGCGCATCGGCGTTGTGCAGACGCGCTGGGAACACCTGAACGGCGAGTATTCGCTGCTAACGCGGACGCAAGCCTTCGCGCTCGACGGACACTTTGTCATCGAACAGGATGTACGCAACAAGGCGGGCTTCTTCATCAACTTCAACGGCACGGGGGGCGTGTGGAGGAAAACGGCCATCCTTGACGCCGGAAACTGGCAAGCCGACACATTGACGGAAGACCTTGACCTCAGTTATCGCGCACAATTGCGCGGGTGGAAATTCAAGTACTTATGCGACGTGACATCTCCCGCGGAACTCCCGGCCGAAGTGAACGCGCTCAAGACACAACAGTTCCGATGGACAAAAGGAGCGATCGAAACGGCGCGGAAGATCCTGCCCGAACTCTGGAAATCCAACATTCCCCTCAGGCTCAAGATCCACTCCACATTTCATTTGACGAACAACATCGTGTTCCCCTTCATCATTCTGGCCGGCGTATTGAACGTACCGTTGGTCTTCATTAAACAACAGGGCGGGCATGAGTCCTATTTTGCAATGATGTCGGTATTTGTTCTCGCGTTCATCGGATCATTCCTCTTCTATCTCTTCTCGCAGAAGACCGTCTATAGCGACTGGCGCCGACGGATCCTCCTGTTCCCGCTGTTCATGGCTGGGAGCATGGGGTTTGCGGTGAACAACTCGAAAGCGGTCTTTGAGGGGTTGTTCCGTCGCCGCAGCGAATTCGTCCGGACGCCGAAGTATGCAATCCAGGGGAAGAAAGATTCGTGGACGGAGAAAAAATACGCCAGCAAGAAGAAAACGGACTGGGTGGTCGTCGTCGAGGTCATCCTGGCGGTCTATTGCTTCTTCGGTGTGATTTCTTCATTATATTATCTCGAGATCGCCGCCGTGCCGTTCCAGTTGTTGTACTTCCTCGGCTTCTCGTTCGTGTCGTGGCTGTCCATCAAACACTCACTTGATGCACGGAAACTGCGCCAGCAAGCCGCCCATTCATGACTGTTGAGCAGGAACAGATCGCCGCTCTTGAGCGAAAGGTAGGACCGGACGCGAGGTCTCCGCTGTTCGCCCGCCTTGCCGAGCTGTATCTGAACGACGGGCGCGCGGAAGACGCGCTGCGGCTCTGCGACAGCGGACTGGCGAATCATCCGTACTACACGACCGGACACCTCATCAAGGGGAAGGTCTTGCTCTCCTTGAACATGCCGACGGAAGCACGTAGGCATTTTGAGATCGTTGTTGACTTCCTTCCGGGCAGTCAAGCAGTCCGGGATCTCCTCGCAGCCATTCCCCCACCTGTCGAAGAAACGCTGGTTGTACCCGAGCCGCCGCCGGTAGAAGAAAAGCCGAAGCGGCGCATCGAGGACATGTTCCAGCAGATCGCAGCTGCACCGCCCCCCGCGAAGACGCTCGAAGAACCGTCACTGCCGCCGGCACCGGAAGAACCGGTTCCGACATCTGACTTCATGGAGTCCGCCCCGTCGGCGGAGGTTGTTCCACCGCAGGAATCGCCCGCCGAACCGGAAGCACCGCCCGCCGATGAAGGATTTGGATTTCCGGTTGAACCTCCTTCGGTTGATGCCCATGGCTTCGCGCCCGCGGAAACTATTGAGAATGCTTTGCCGCCGGAGTTTACTGCGCTCCCCCCAGAGCCGGCGCCTGAGGGATCGCCGTCCGTCCAGGCAGAACAGCCCCCCGCTCAGGATTTCTTTGGAGGGATCTCCGGTTATACACCGGACACAGCGGTAGAATTCCAACCGCCGTATATGGAGCCCGAGGTTCCAACGGGAGCCGTGCTCTTTGGAGAAACTCCGCCTGCGGAAGCCCCTCCCGCAATAGAGTTGTCGCCCGTCGTTCAGCAGGAAGAATCTGCGTCATTCACGGGATTTGGTTTTCCAGAACCGCCCCCGATGGTCGAGGAGGTGCTGTCGGTTCCCGCCCCCTCTCCAGAGCCCACACCGGCGGAGGGAGAGGTTATTTTCAGTGGACCGATGGATGGGGACACGTATGAGAAGTTCGCGTTGCGGATGCGGGCGGAGATGTCGGGCGAGAACACAATGACGCTGGAGGATTTTCACAGCGGCGTTGCGCCGAAGCCGGTTGGACCAAGACCCGGGACAGAGAGCGGTATCAAGAAGGATCGGATCGAGGAGTTTGCGGACAAGTTGCAGGACGCGAAGAAGATCACGCCGGTGATCAACTTCTCACAGAAGGCTGCGGTGATCGCTTCGGAAGAAGACATGCCGACAAGCACGGGGTTCGTGACGCCGACCTTGGCGGAGATCTACGCGAAGCAGGGATGGTATGATGATGCGATCAAAGCGTATCGAACGCTGATGGTAACGAAGCCAAACGAGCGGGAACGGTTTGAAAAGAGGATCGCGGAGCTGGAGGAGCTGAAGACAAAATCGGGAGAATAGAGGCGAAAGAGATGGGGCGTGCTTCAGGCGAGCCACAAAACAAGAAACCCCGGCTTCTGACCGGGGTTCTTCGCTTCTGACGCTCGAACGAATCAGGCTTTGTTGACCTGCTTCGCCATGCTCGACTTCAGATTCGCCGCCTTGTTCTTGTGGATCAACCCCTTGGCCGCCATCTGATCGAGAAACTTTCCAGCAGGGGCAAGAGCCTTCTGACCCTCTTCCTTGGTCTTAGTCGACCGAACCTTCTTTACGAGCGTCCGCATCTTCGAAACTTGTGCCTTGTTGCGCTCGGCCCGGCGCTTGGTTTGGCGAACACGCTTTTCTGCTGACTTATGCTGTGGCATCCTCTATCTCCTTTGACTCCGGAATTTCAACAATACCAAATATACCTAGAAATGCTCTGAAATACAAACATTATGACGATTTCTATTCCTCCCTACGAACCCCGAGTCCTCGTAAAAGACCATAAATGATCGCGGCAGTCGCCCCCCAGATATCGTGACGCCCATACAGATAGCGGTGCACAGGCTGAAGAATTCCCATGCGCTCGCGAAGCTCTTCCGAGTGATATGTTGTGTCGAGAAAGAATGAAACCGGAACCTTCAAGATCTCTGCAACCTCTGCCGGATGCGCATTGAGCTCCGGGAGTCGCTCGATGTATCCCACCACCGGCGTAATACTGAATCCGCTTGGCGTGGCTAGGTCGTCGAACAGTCCAAGCACGCGCACATGATCTCTCGACAGCCCGATCTCTTCTTCCGCTTCCCGTAAAGCGGTATCGACGATGGAACGATCCGCAGCATCCATCACGCCGCCTGGAAACGATATCTGCCCCTTATGGTGTTCCACCTCATCCGTGCGCAGCGTCAGAACCAATCGGAGCTCGTCGTCCTCTCTGAGGAAAGGAACGAGAACGCCGGCGGGGCGGAGGAGACCGGGATCAATTTCTGAGCGCGCTCGGGTGGTCAGGTAGCCGCGTATGTGAGATTCGTTGAACACCGCGTTGTCAAATGCGATCGAGCGCTTGCCGAAAATCGGCGACGAGATCGTCGATCCCCTCAACGCCGACGGACACGCGGATCATTCCCGGTGTAACGCCATGCATTCGAAGCTCTTCTTTGGAAAGAAAGATGTGGGACGAGTAGACCGGAATGCTCACGAGTGTTTCCACGCCCCCAAGCGACATAGCGTTCACTGCAACTCGCAGGTGGTCGGCAACCGTGACCGCCGCCCGCACAGCCGTGCGCTTGCGTGAAGCCTTGACCTCGATCGTCAGCATTCCGCCGAATGCGCGCATCTGCTTCTTCGCCAATGCGTGCTGGGGGTGTGAACGCAGTCCGGGATAAAGGACGCGATTGACCTTGGGATGTCGCTCCAGGGCGAGGGCGAGCGCGAGGGCGTTGTCGTTCTGGCGTTGCACGCGCAACTCGAACGTTGCAAGACTTCTGCCGAGAAGAAACGCCGCAAAAGGATCCAAGCAGCCGCCGTGATGTTTGGCAAGGCCCTTGACGTCTTTGATGTACGAAGAGGAACCGACAACACAGCCCGCGACGATATCGCTGTGTCCCCCCAGGTACTTTGTCGCACTCTCAACGATCACGTCGACGCCAAGAGCGAAAGGATCCTGGTTCAAAATGGTCGCGAACGTGTTGTCGATCATGATGAGGATCTTGCGACCGAGGCGTTTCTCCGCACGCCTTGTGTGCTTGACAAGCTCACGGATATCGACGATGTCGAGCGTCGGATTGGTTGGCGTCTCAAAATAGACCACAGATGTTCGCGGTGTTGCAAGCGAGAAGATCTCATTCAAATGATCGGGCGATACCCAACGAACGGTGATTCCTTGCCTCGGTAACACGTCGCGCATCCATCGATATGATCCGCCATAGAGAGAAGGGGTGCTGACGATCTCATCGCCGGCGTGTGTTACCGCAAGAACTGCGGTCGTAAGAGCAGCCATGCCGGAGGAGAACAGCGCGGCCGACTCAGCCCCCTCGATCAATGCGAGTCGCTCTTCGACATCATGAACCGTTGGATTATGGTACCGCGTGTAGACATACACGGACGGATCGCCTTTCGCGAATCGGACCGCATCGTCGGACGAGTTGAAACGGTATGTCGACGTCTGATAGATCGGCGTTGTAAGCGGACCCTTGTACGCATGAAGCTTGGTGCCGTGGATGGCACGCGTCGACACGGATGTCTTCTCGGGACTGATGTGGATCAAGCGCTTCTTCTTCATGAAAGGCTCTTTCGAGGTCTGATAAGGGGTCAATTCTTCAAAACACATCAATCATATTGACGATTCTGCGCGAAAAACGCAACCGTTACTATTTTCTGACAACCAGGGAACTCTTGATCAATCTGCACGGTTAAGTAACCATAGGGCGCATAAACGCTCAATACGTTCATAACGCTTAATTCGTGGAGGTGTGTGATGAATTTCCAAAAGATTCTTGGGTTCGCCTTGATGGCGCTCGTTCTGGGGACATCCTCCGTCGTTGCCCAGACTGCTCGTCTTCAGGTGATCCATAACGCAGCCGACCCGGCTGCAGATTCGGTAGACGTGTATCTGAATGGTACGCTTCTACTCAACAACTTCGCTTTCCGGACAGCGACCCCTTTTATCGATGCTCCAGCGGGAGTTCTCTTGAATATCGGAATCGCCCCGAAGACAAGCGCTTCGGCAAGTGATACGATCAAGAACTTTCAGGTGACGCTAACGGCAGGTGAGAAATACGTTGCGATCGCCAACGGCGTGTTGACCCCGGCGAGCTTCGCAGTCAACCCGGACGGCCGAGATCGTGCGTTCACGCTGTTCATCAAGACGGCAGCGAAGGAAG
>Ga0105103_10000919_pt1 | contig 16572 bp, 17 predicted proteins | sample PPLLaktember2015_2_FD_79107 | JGI IMG/M metagenome (GOLD analysis project Ga0105103, IMG submission 79107) | Freshwater sediment microbial communities from Prairie Pothole Lake near Jamestown, North Dakota, USA - PPLs Lake P7 Core (6) Depth... | ecosystem: Environmental > Aquatic > Freshwater >...
ACACCTCTTCACCAGTAGCTACCGGCTCGAAGACCCTATAGCCTGCATTTATGAGGGTTTCCATGAGATGCAAGGCAATGAGTCCCTCATCTTCGACTATCAGGATGGATTTATCCATAATGTCTTACTAATCGAGCATTATGGGGTACGACATAATGAATTCTCTTATTCCGATGATGACTCGTTCCCGATGATCTGCCGGAGTGAGCCGTTTGCGGAGGGACTGGCTCTGGTTTCTTCACTCATAAGTTATCCTAAAAGGCCATAGGTAACGCCGGATATATCTCCTTTCAGGTGCTATCCAGTTCTATTAGATTTTGGTGAAATACTCGTAATAATCCGAGCTGGAATATTTTACTTTGTCCAGTTTATCTAAAACAAGCGCTACCCTCCATCGCCCTTATAAAGTGCGCAGTGAACAAACCATGTCTAGAGGCCCTCAACAGTGCGCGGCCTATCGCCAGGGCTTCGCGGGGAGGGGTACTGGCGGGGTGGTCAAAAGAGTAAAAAAACCGCGCGATGGGCCCGGATTCGGTAAAGGATTCCAACTATTGGTCAGGAATCTGGTCGGGGGTATCTTCGTTTTTTATTTCAGGCTGATTAGTGGTGTCTTTCAGGTTTATCTTCCCGGAAATATCCTTCGTTTTTCCATACCGCTATCGAAAAAGCGCCGGTTTATATTCTAAAGAACAAGATCAGTGAATAATGAAATTTTCCCTGTCACTCAGGATGCGGGTATACATCAGTATCCTGGTGTGCGTGGTTATTATTGGTACGATCGGACTCGTGATCCTAGAGCAGCTCCCGTTACTGGATGCGTTCTATTTTCTTATCGTGACCATCGCCACCGTTGGCTATGGGGATATCCACCCGCTCACTCCTGCAGGAAAGATCCTTGTCATGTTCATCATTGTTACCGGTGTTGGCTGTTTTGTCGGTGTAGCGGCAAATTCCATCGAATCCATGATCGAAGAACGGGAACGCAGGACACGGATAGAAAAACTCAACATGATCATAGGAACCTTCTTTTCTGAAATCGGCACGAAACTTCTCAAAATAATGAGTGTACATGACAGTTCCGTCGAGGAGATCCGTTCAGCGCTGATCGTTTCCAGCACCTGGTCCGATGCGGAATTCGCCCGAGCCCGATCTGTTCTTGAGAACCATACCTATAACCTTGACAGCCGCACTGTTCCCATGGAAGATTTGTGCAGTTTCTTAACCGATCATAAGGGATTTCTCCTGGTCATGCTTGAAAACCCCCAGATGATTGAACATGACACTTTCACGCCCCTTCTCCAGGCTCTCTATCACCTGTCCGAGGAGATGATGGCCCGGGAGAACCTCACGGGTCTCCCCGAGACGGATTGCGCTCACTTGTCCGGGGATCTGAACCGCGTGTACCACCTTCTGATGATAGAATGGCTGACATATATGCAGTATCTCAGGCATCACTACCCGTATCTCTTCTCGCTCGCGATGCGCAGGAATCCCTTTGACAAAAATGCATCAGTCATCGTTCAATAAGAATTCTTTCTCCCCAAAAAAGGATTAGACATTTTCCAGCACAGCGGGCAGGTTCTCCAGACGGACAACAGAGGTGCTCATGACCAGCCCAGGTTGCGGGGCACCTGTATTGGGTTGAACCTGCCGGTGAATCCCGTTTTTCTCACCGGGTACTGAATTCTCCCGTTGAACAAGGCACTCCCCGGCCGCATTGCGCAGGGAAGCCGCAGCAATATTGAACGCGGCATTCACATCGGCATGAACCAAGTACCCGCAATGCGGGCATACGAACTGTTTCCTGAATCGCCTTCCGAAACCGCCGCACCTGCTGCAGCGTTTCGAGGTGTATGCCGGGTTGACATAGACGACCGGGATTCCCCGGACCCACGCCCTTTTTTCTACCTGCTGCTGGAGGGCATACAACGATCCGTTCGCAAAAGAGAATTCATACGATCCCTCAGCACCAGGACGGTGCGAATAACGCGGGGAGAAGAGTCGTTCGAACTTGATACCCGATCCGAGCGACTCCGCAAAGGAGACGATCTGGCGGGAGATGGCGTTGAGTGCTGATTTGAAGGTTTTCCGTTCACGGGATTTGATTTTTTTCAGTTTCCAGAGTTTATGTTCTTTCCATAATTTCGTGCAGTTTTTTGAAGACTGGCGGTGATGATAGTGGATATTTTTTCCCAGTTTCATAATTTTCCCGCTCCGGCTGTCGGCTGCAACCGCCACATGGCCGGTTGTATTCAGGTCGACACCGATCCAGCGGGTTGCAATGAGTGTGGCTGGATGAACTTCGATCACCTTTCACCTCTGGTAATTCAACCGCTGTACGAAGATTCGGCCGTATAAAACGTATCTGGTATCTGCCTCCTTTCTTACAGGGAATACTATCATCATAGTGAATATATCTTGCGGTCAAAAGCCCCGGATTTTAAAAATACGTGATGGATACGGGTATTTAACTCACTCTGCCCTTTCCCTATGCCATCACGATATAAGCGATAATAGAGAGCAGGAATGCCAGGAGCAGCATGGCAAGCGAGAGGGGAGCAACAAATACCAGCATGGCGTTGACCGTGCTTGCCAGCTCGGAGATCGTGTTCGATCCGAACACCACGATATGATCGCACTGCGCAGTACTGGCAGCAGCTTCTGCCGGCATAAGGTTTTCTATCGCAGCGTTCAGGGTTTTAAGAACATGGGGTGTTATTTCTGAGGCCGGCACGTTCATCCCGACCGGGTTTTTCCCGGTAATGGTATTCACTACATGGGAATCGGTTGTCATGATTTCAGCGTTGTCGACAACGCGAAGGATGTCAGCGAGCAGGATTTCCCGGGCTCCGAGTGCCATGTTATTGCCGTCGATGAGCACATAAGCAGTTTTCTGTCCATCCACGTCGATGACGATGGCCTGGATACCCAGGTCCCCGAAACCCATTTCCCGGCTGTAGGGAAGTGTGTGATGGGCAACCCCAATCCTGAACGGGAATTGCGGTGTGGTCCTGCACGCTTCCATTGCACGGGCTGCCGCCTTCTGGTACTCCGTCGCGGTCAGCGTGGCCAGGAGGACCGGGGATGAAAGATCTGTCATGCAGTTGTGCGCATCGACCACGGCCACATTGGGGAACCAGCGGTGTCCCTCTGCCATGATGGCCATCCCGATCGAGAAGTCGACGTCTTCGGTACGTTCAGGCGAACGCGTCGTGACAAGCAGCACGGAATCGCCAAACCGCTGGTAGAGTACCTTTACCGATCCGGTTGTTGTCCTCCCCGATTTTCCGGCATCTGCAGAATACACAAGTCCCTTCTGTGAGCGTTTGAGTGCATCAATCACCTTATTGATCTCCGATTCGGAAACAAGGTTGAAATCGTGGGTGGCACATCCGTGTGCAACAAGCATCTCCTCCTCGAAATTATCGTGGATGATCTTGGGGAGGTTTCCTCCGCCGATCTCCCCCATGGGGCCGGGATGGAGGTTCGGCACGGTAAAGATGACCTGCTTCCCCTTTTCGCGCCTGAAGAAGAAACTCACCTGCGGGACGTAGATCTCTTCCCCGATCTCCCGGAAGAAGTTCTCCATTCCTTTTGATGAGCCGTCTGTCATATGGGCGATGAACGCATTGATGAATGCGAGCCCGCGGATCTCGAAGGCCTTCCGGAGCGGCCGTTCGATCATCCAGATCAGGATTGCAAAACCAAGCCCGAAGACGATATGAAGGACAATGGCGATGATGGCAAAAAACGGGGAGAAAAGAACGATACCTATCAGTACCCCCGCACCGCTTTGCGTGAGTGCCGGAATGATCATCCGGGGAACGCGGTAATCTGCAATTGCTGCCAGCACGAGCAGGCGGAGCCCGAAGATGAAACCGAGGGAGATCGCGTAACACATCGGGATGAGTTTTACCGAGAATGCAAGGGCAGAAAGGGTGATGATGACGCCGAGGACCGTGCAGGCGAGGGCGAGCAGTGCTGACCGGTTCCAGGTCATGGTCTTGCCGGCGTATTCGATGAGCGGCTTTGTCAGGACCAGGGCTGCAATGGCCGGGATGGTGAATGCCAGCGTACCGGAGAACAAAAATTGTTCCGGCAGGGAAAAGTAGTTGCTGATGACCGTCGGCAGCGTGAACGATACCGGGCTTGCGAGGTTGAGATTCAGCCAGGCTTTTGCGTTTGCCCCGTCAATCAGAAACCCGAGAAGGAGGATCAGGACAAGGGACCGTTTCCACGACGGGGCGGTAAATATGAACCGGGCGAGCTGGCCCATTTTCACATCACCCTCCTGTGGCATTAAGCAAATCCTCCGAGGATAAGTTCATGACGGTCTGTTGCAGACCGGACTTCACGGGTAGAATAGGTTATCGGGCGGGAATAACATGGTGCGTTGAGCGTGAGGCTCTCGTATTCCCCACCCTCTCCTGCGATATGGATCCGGCGGGTGGCAGCGACACGCTTGAGCCTACGGATAAGATCCTCATCGAACCGGGCACCAAGAAAACCGGCATCCAGTCCTTCAGCTGCTGTTACGACAATCATAGCGTCCAGCCTGAGGGCAACCTCATGAAGGAGCGTCTCAGGATCCATATGCCAGAGCGGTGTGAAGAGGTCAAGACCGAGCCGGTCGGTGATCGTCCTGACGCGATCAGCCTGATACCGGGAATCCACAGCACCGGCGACGACTCCTTCGATATTCAGGGCGGCAAGACCATTCCTGAGATCCTCAAGTTCCTCTTCCTTGTTACCCTGCGTTTCAACTTCCACGTATTCCATGCCGGCAACCCGGGCGATGACGGGGACGGCATCGAGATTGGCTGAGTGGAACATATAGGAATGAAGGTTTTTTGGGCGGACCGTTACCATGTACCGCACCATCTTTCCGCTGTCAATCGCTTTCTGGCAGGAAAGAATGGAATCCTTCCCGCCTGAGGTGAGTACCGCCCAGGCCATAGCTATGCCCCTGTAACGGGAAGAACTTCAAGCATGCCGAAATGCTGCTGATACCGTTCCTGCATCATATGCCATGCCGGCAGGTTGGTCTGGCATCCTACATGCTCCACCACAAATGATGCTGTAACGGTGCCTATCTTGCAGCAGGTCAGGGGGGGATAACCCCTCACGTACGCAGAAAGGAATCCTGCCCGGTAGGAGTCACCTGCACCGGTGGGATCGGCAAGTGTTACCGGCACGACGGGTATAAAATACTCCTTTCCTCCGGTGTAGAGCGTACTCCCATCACCGCTCATCGTGAATATCGCGGTATCCACATTTTCAATAAGTTTTTCCCGGGTGATTCCCAGTGTTTCACACATCTGCCGGACCTCATGCTGGTTTGCAAAGAGGATGTTTGCATTATCGATGATGGAGCCGAGTTGCTCCCTGTTGTACCAGAAAACGTCCTGTCCCGGATCAAACGAGACAAACTCGCTTCTCTCCGCTACCCTGCAGTTGAAGTCGGGATCTGCAGTAGCCATATGGACAAATGGCAGGCCAGGTGCATCTGCTGTGGCAAACGCACGCGAGGCGCCCCATTCAAAGAAGGTCATCTGGTCCCCGTTATCGTCGGTGAACATGAATGCTGTTGGCGTGTGGGCTCCCGGGACAATAAAGAATTCCCGCTGGATCCCAAGGCGGGTCATCCACTGGTCATAGTCGCTGCCGGAAAAATCACTGCCGATACAGGAATGGAGCGTAACCTCCTCCCCCAGCATCGCGATGCCTGCTGCAATATTGGATGCGCCGCCACCAAAATAGATCTGGCGGTCGGTGATATGTGTCGAGCAGTTGGCCTTTGGCAGGTGGGGTACTTTTGATATATGATCGATCGCAGTATGCCCGACAATATGGATCATTGCTCTTCCACATCCAGCAGCTTCAGTGGCACATCGCGCAAAGCCTTGCCGATCACCGATTTGGCGATCCGCCCGGCATGCTCCTTTGACTCGCCGCGGAATACCTTCATTTCGAGAATCAGGCCGACGAGGGCTGTATCTGCAACAACGATTGCGCTCGAGAGCGTTTCCTCGCAGTACGGGCACGTAAGATACCCTGCTTCCACTTCAACAAACTTCGCGGCCGGGTTCAGCCGTTTTCCTGCTTCGCTGACCGCGATCCCTATCGCGTCGTCAAGCGATTTGACATCACGGATAAGCCATGCAGATTCCAGGGTTACGACATAATCAGGCATAGTTCATACTCACCATGTTTCACGGTGTACATGCTCTCCGATGCCCATACGATCCGTGTGCTGTGCAGGGGCATGACCCTTTCCCACGGCAAGCAGTGAAACAGGACGGGTATGCTGGGGGAGGCCGAGGATCTCGCGGACTTCATCGTCATCAAATGCACCCGTCCAGCAGGACTTGAGGTTCTTTGCGTGTGCCGCAAGCATCATGTAGGTGCAGGCGATGGTTGCGTCCTCAAGGCCATAGAGGATTCCGCGTTCCCCGTACCGGGACATGGAGCGGACATAATTCGAACAGACCACAAAGATCACCGGCGCCCGTTCCACATGTTCCTGTGAAAACGCAGCTTCTGCAAGTGCACGTTTGGTCTCTGTATCGGTGACCACGATCACATCCCACGCTTCCAGATTACCGGCGCTCGGTGCGGTGCTGGCACAGGTGAGGATATAATCTATCTCATCTTTCGTGAGTGGAGTGTCCTCATACTCCCGCACCGACGATCGGCTGGCACAAAACCCGAAAAAATCAGAGGAGTCCATGTTCTGAAAGCACCTGCCATGCTTCCTGTGCCGGAGTGGTAGCGGAGCTGATCGCCATGGCGATCTTTTGGGATGCCTCTTCGGGCTGGTTGCTCTCGTTTAAGGAAATTGCCTCGTTCAGGAAGTTGATCGCTTTGGTAAATTCCCGGTGTCCGGTGCTTCGTTGCGCAAACTGGAGTTCAGCCCGGACCGATTCCATCATCATGAGGAGCATTTTTCTTCCACCGGCCCGCTCCTGTTCGGAAAACCCGCTCAGGGCAAGGGACAACTGAGACATAAGGATCAGTTCTGACTTGGCCCGTTCCCCGTACTGATAATTCTTGACTGCAGTTGGAAGATCCATACTCACCATGGTTGTTACGGATAAAATATTGTTATCATTCCCGGAATGAATAACAAAACGATTGAACGACCTGTGAAAAAGAACAAGGGGTCAGGTGAACCCTCGACCCTGTGCGGGCATTGTTCTGCCAACCGGTAAATCAGCGTGAGGATTTCGCTTTTGCACCGAGTGCGGAAACTTTTGCCCTGCGCATGCGCCTGCGGATCATCGGGTTTGCGGTCGACTCATTCATGCCGGAGCCACCGGAACGGTCGCCACCGCGCCTGCCGCCACGCCCGCCACGACCGCCGCGTGAACCGCCGCGTCCGCCCATGGCTTCGGCCATCTGGTCGACCTGCTTGACATTGGCGCCTGCCTTGAACCGCTGGTTCGGTCCCGGGGTCTTGGCTTCGCCTTCTTTCTTGGGGACGAGCCTGATCTGTCCCTTGACGCCTTTTACCTGTGCCCAGAGGGTTGTACCTGTCTTACCCATAGTGAAACTCCTTATGTAATTCTGCTGCCCCGCTCATAAAGGTTCGCGCCTGATCCGGTTCAGATCAGGTATGAACAAAGAAAAGGTAAGGGCTACTTCGGGGTGGTTGCAGCATCGATCTCTTTTTTGAGAATCTCGCTGACAACTTTCCCATCCACCGATCCGCGCACTTCTGCCATCACAACACCCATGAGCGGGCCGAGTGCTGCTTTCCCTTTCTGCGCGATAAAGTCCCTGCGTTCAGCGATAATGTTCCTGACAATGTTCTCAAGTTCTTCCCGGGATACTGCCGGGGCGAGTTTTGCAAGCACTTCGGCAGAGGTGCTGCCGGCAGCGATACTGCGGAAGAGGTCGGGGATTGCCTCACGGGCTGCCTTACCTGAATCGACTGCATGCCAGACATCAAGATATGCCTGATCAGGGATCTTCTGCATATCCACCCCTTCTCTGCGGAGTTCCGTACTTGTCGAGAGAATCGAGAAAGCAGCGAGTTTTGGTTTGATTCCCTCTGTCACGGCCTGGTAAAACAGAGGAAGTTTCTCGGAGGATGCAAGCTGGAGCGCATAATTCTTGTCGATGCCGTACTCCTGAGCAAACCGTTGTGCTTTCTCTGAAAGGAGTTCCGGTATGACAACTGCGTTCCACCGGGCATCGTCAATGAGAACCGGCAGCACATCGGTCTCCGGGTACATCCTCGCAGCCCCCGGCAGCGGGCGCATGTAAGCAGTGCTCCCGCTCTCGAGCATCTTCCGCGTTTCTTCCGGTACCGGCTTGTCCGAGAGCGCGAGTTTTGCCCTTGTTATCACCTGGTTGATCGCACACGATGCCTGCTTCCCGTTTGCACCGGCCACGAGAATGACACAATCCTGCTCCCCGGCATGCATGTGAGTGCGGAGAAGGGCTACCTCGCCTGCAGTGACGCCGTAGGCCGGGAGTTCGTCGGTATGGAAGATGCCCCCGACCCCGCACTTCCTGGCATAATCCGACATCTCGCTCCCGAGCCTCCGTTCCGGCTGGATCTCGCGACCGACAAGGCCGGCAAACCCTTTCAGGACAACCGCGTGAATGTTCTTTGCCTTTTTCAGGACGGCGGATTTGGTTTCTTTGAAAAGCTCCGTAACATCGGCTCCTGCCACTGCACCTGCCGATGCCCCGCGCTTCCGGAGCTCATCACGGATCGCAAGAAGGCTCTGCTGACGCTGCACCTCGCGCCGGACAACCTCGGCAATGAGGTCGAGTTCCTGCACGCCCTTGATCTCCACCCGGGCACCCTGTGCTATCGAGATGTTGACATCCTGACGGATGGTGCCGAGCCCCCGTTTTACCTTACCGGTCGAGCGGAGCACCATCCCGATATGCTCGGCCATCTTCTGGACATCCTCCGGTGTGTGCATGCAGGGCGAGGTGGTGATCTCCACAAGCGGGATCCCGAGCCGGTCCAGGCTGAAGACCTCGTCCTTCACCCGTTGTGCTGCCTCCTCCTCAAGGCAGATCGTCTCGATCAGCCCGCCGTCCGGCAGCGCCCCGTTGAACGCGATGAGGGCAGTGCGCTGGAAGCCGCTCGTGTTGGAGCCGTCAATGACAAGTTTTCGCATGGTGTGTACCTGCGGCACGGGCGTCATCGCAAACATCTTCGCGATCATGAGGCAGACCGAGAGCGCCTCATCGTTCACCGGCGCCGGCGGCTCCTCGTCGTTCTCAACAAGGCAGGTGGTGTCGTAGGTATAATACCGGAACATCCGGTCGTGCTTCATCTCTTCCTGTGCAGCCCGGTCGATCTCCCCCATCTCGCTGACCGTTGCCCGGAGGTAGCGGCAGAACTCACCGTTGTGCTCTGCTATCTCCCGGAGCGTGGTCGGGCAGTGGCAGAAGAGTTTCTCTCCGGTATCCAGCTGCTGGTGGATCTCGATGCCGGCCACGAGGCCGGTTGCCTTATAATCCATGGGCGCTCCTCCTCATGCATTCGCCTTTGAGATCCTCCTGCATCATCGCACCTGCTCTGGTTTTGTCCGGCTCGTTTGCAAGGACCCACATCAGTTTTACGAGTGCGGCTTCCGGCAGCATGTCGCCACCCTCGATGACACCGGCATCGAGAAGGTCGCGGCCGGTATCGTAGACACGGTCACAGACCCTGCCGTTCATGCATTGCGTGGTCATCACAACCAGCGTACCACTCTGAATAAGCCGTTTCAGAGGGGGGATGAGGGCTGTACTGGTATGCCCGAGACCGGTCCCGGCGATGACGAGTCCGTGGTATCCCTCGTATGCCTTCAGGAGGTCCGGGGACATACCCGGGTAGAACTGGATAAGGGCACAGTGCGGGTCGAGCTTGTCGCGGATGGCAAGCGTGCGCTTCCCGCGCCGGACAGCGTCCTTTGCAAGGCTGACGTTCCGCGAGGGATACTCTACTTCCCCGATTGGGGCGATCCCAAGGCTCCGGAACGCATCGCGGCGGGATGAGTGCATCTTGCGGACCCGGGTGCCCCGGTGGATCGAACAGGTATCGTCATTTGTCGTTGCGTGCATCACCACCACCACTTCCCCGAGTTCGCTCGTTGCGGCTGCAGCTGCGCAGACGGCGTTCATCGCGTTATCGCTCGAAGGCCGGTCAGCCGACCTCTGGGAGCCGACAAAAACGACAGGCACCGGCGTATCAAGCATAAAACTGAGAGCAGCTGCACTAAAGGCCATCGTATCGGTGCCGTGGGTGACGATAATGCCTTGTGCTCCGTTTTTTATCTCTGCATGGACCGCACGTGCCAGCTCCTGCCAGATGGAGGGCGTCATATTCTCCGAGAGGATGGTGGCAAGGGGGATCGTGCGGTACCTGGCGACCTCCGCAAGTTCCGGGATCGCGGTCAGGATATCGCCTGCATTGAACTGGCTGGTGACCGAGCCGGTCCGGTAATCGATCCGGCTCGCTATTGTCCCTCCGGTTGAGACGATGGCAAGGGTCGGGAGATCCCTGTTCTGGACCACCTCGTGCTGCACATTATTCACCGGTACCGGGTGTTCCGTAAGGGTGCATGATCCCGGCGGCACGCCTATATTATACCCGGAACTGAGCTTAATGACGGTCATGCCGTCCCGCTCCGTGATGCAGACCCCGCTCTTTTTCAGGCCGCGGTACTCGCAGAGGACGAGGTCGCCGGAGGAGAGCTGCGGGGTTATGCTACCAGCCTCCGGGCTTTGGCGAGCAGGTCGTCTTTTGCTTTCGTGAGTTTTGCGAGTTTCTGGTCAACGAGTGCTGAATCTGCGTCAAGCTGTTTTCCGCGGTCAAGGACAGCAGCATGCACTGCCACCGGTGCCGGCCCGCCGGGCGCTTTCCGGAGGGCAACGGAATACGCCGGATCCAGCACTTCGTCGATCGTCTGCTGGGTGAGACCCTTCCCGGTAAGCGAGATCCCGCTGTCCAGGTCCTTTGCCGCGGCCTCGAGCGTTTCTAAGGAAAGGTCACCTTTCCGGACTGCCCTCCCGACGATGTTGTGGGCTGTCCGGAACGGGATGTCGTATGCCCGCACAAGGGAGTCCGCGAGCTCGGTAGCGGTCGAGAAACCTTTTTTTGCTTCCTCCTTCATCCGCTCCCGGTCAAACTGCGCACTGGCAAGCAGGTCTATCAGGAGGCGGAGGCTCACCTTCGTATCCCGCATCCCGCGCCAGATATTCGGTGTCAGTTCCTGAAGGTCGCGGTTGTAACTCATGGGCAGGCCTTTGACGATCATCAGGGAACCGGAGAATGCTCCGAAAACGGAACCGCACTTAGCCCGCATGATCTCAGCGGTGTCCGGGTTCTTCTTCTGGGGCATGATGGAGGATGTGGAGCAGAACGCATCGTCAAGGGCCACGAACTTCACAAACGAGGTGGACCAGATGATCAGTTCCTCGCAGAGCCGGCTGGTGTTCGCCATGAGGATCGAGAGGTCTGCAAGGGTTTCGAGCGCAAAGTCGCGGGTGGCAACAGCATCCATGGTGTTCTCCACGATGCCGTCGAAGCCAAGGAGGGATGCGGCGTAATCGCGGTTTATGGGATAACCGGTGGATGCGAAGGCGGCAGCGCCGAGCGGGGAGCGGTTGACCCGTGCATAGGCTTCCTTCAGCCGGTCAAAGTCGCGGGAGAAGGCCTGCTCGTAGGAGAGAAGATGGTGGGCAAGCGTTGTGGGCTGGGCGTGCTGCAGGTGGGTGAATCCCGGCATCACGCTCTCCTCGTTCTGGCCGGCGAGGGCTATGAGCACGTCCCGGACTTTGAGGAGTGCAGCCATCTGTTTGAGCAGTTCCTCCCGGAGCTTGATCCGGATGCAGGTGGCAACCTCATCGTTCCGTGACCTGCCCATGTGCATCCTCCCGCCGATGTCAGGCCCGAGCGATTCGATGAGGAGCGACTCGATCCCTGCATGGACATCCTCGAACCGGTCATCGAAGACCTCTTCCGGGATCCCGTTGTCATGCAGCTCAAGAAGTGCCGGAAGGAGCTGTTTTGTTACCTCACGGCCGATGATCTTCTGCTTGTCCAGCATCAGGACATGGGCGATATCCACAAGGATATCTGCATCAGCAATATGGCGGTCTTCCTGCATTGATGAGAGGAACTGCATCATCTCGCCGGATCTCTCACCTGACAGGCGCCCCAGTCGTACTACATCGGTTCGCATCGTTCACCCATCCTCTGATATCCGGTTATTATTGGTCATACTCTGATTAAAGCCACGCCTTGCGGGCGGCAAGCTCGATCGCCCGCTGGACCGATTCGCGGGGGATGATGGTTGCCACCGGGATATGGACGAGCTGCTCGATGACGCTTGAGACGATCGGGGCGCAGACGATTGCAACAGCCCCTTCCCGCTCCGCCCGCACTGCTGCAACAATGGCGTCTTCCCAGGTGTGGACGGGGTACTCCCGCAACGTTACCCTGCGGGAGTCCACCTCTGCTGTTCGTTCCTCTATCGTCTCGAGCACCGGGCGGGCAACGATCAGCCCGATGAACTCCCCTTCTCCCGTCCGGTAGAAACCGCGGATTGCTTTCATGATCCCCCGCAGCGTGGAGAGGTTTGGGGACCGTCTGCCGTGCAGGATCTTATAGAGAGAGCTCTGGGCAATCCCGCTTGCTTCTGACAGTTCCCGTATGCTGATCCGGAGGTCGCGCCGCAGGATCTCGTCGAGGGTGAGGACAAACTCCTCGTCCGAGGTGAGCGCAGCGCGCATGAGGCGGTCGATCGGGTCGGTCTGTACCATACTATTGATACAATCAGGTTAAATAAGGGAAAAATTTTTCTTTTTGTCCTCAACATCAGGAACAATTTTGGACAACTATACACGGTCTGTTATCTTTTTGGGTTACTTATTGGATTTTATTATCACAAAAATGGAGGATTCTTACCTCAATAAGGCACTTTTTTATTATTGCAGGATAACATTGTGCCCATGAAGAAAATGACGATTGCGGCAGGTGCAGTTCTCGTGCTTGCCCTCATGCTCATCGCAGCCGGCTGCACCCAGCCGTCCGGCACGACCACGCCTGCCCCGACAGCCGCTGCTCCGCTCAAGGAACTCCGGATCGGGTACCAGCCCAGCACCCACCAGATGGCTGCCATCACCGCCATCAGCAAAGGCTGGTGGCAGGAGTACCTTTCACAGTTCGTTATCGCAAAGGTAACCGATAAGGTCTTCCCGAGCGGCCCGCCCGAGATGCAGGCCATGCAGGCTGGCGAACTCGATATTGCCTATGTTGGTGCAGCCCCGGTCCTGACATCCCTTGCAACCGGCCTTGATGCCAGGATCGTGGCCGGGGTCAATACGCAGGGCTCTGATCTTGTTGTCCGCAACGACCTTGCCTACACCGGCCCGGCGAGCCTGAAGGGGGCAACCATCGGGACATTCCCGCCCGGGAGCATCCAGGACACCGTCCTCCGCGACTGGCTCAAAAAGAACAATCTTACACCGGATAAGGACGTCTTTATCAAGGGCATGACCCCGGGCGATGCGGTCACGGCCATCCTGTCCGGTGCAGTTGACGGCATCTTCCTCCCGACCCCCTCACCGAGCACGGTCGTGAACCAGGGCAAGGGCAGGATCGTTGTCCACTCCGGTGAGATGTACCCCAACCACACCTGCTGCGTCCTCGTGGTCAGCGGCAAACTGATACGGGAGCATCCCGAGATCGTCCGGCAGATCATAAAGACCAATGACCGGGCAGTACTCTGGAACCAGCAGAACCTCAACGAGGCCGCGGAGATCTACGCAGCCAAGACCGGTGCCAACCTCACGGATGTCACATCCTCACTGGAAGAATGGGACGGCAGCTGGGCATCGGACCCGAATGTGATCGTTGAGCCGGTCCTTGACTATGCGAAGATCCAGTACAATCTCGGGTACATCAAGAAGTCCCTGACCAAAGAGGAGATCTTCGACACCAGCTTCTACCAGAAGAGTTGATCATCCGACCAACCTTTTTTTCCCTTTGAGATTCCTTAGTAAATAAAAAGAACGGGAAGGCAACCAACGGGCGTTCCGGTCACGGATTTATACCATGGGCAGGGATACAGGAAAGGACGGTAAAGACTGGCGGCTCGGAGTTCTCGCTATCGTATTCGCCCTCGCACTTTGGCAGTTTGTCGCGGCGGTCATCATCCGGTACCCGTTCATCCTCCCCGCCCCCACTGATGTTCTTTCAGCATTCGCGAGCCTGCTCCAGAAAGGCGAGATCCTCCTTGACCTGCAGGCAAGTCTTGTTCACTTTGCTATCGGCCTGGGCATGGCCCTGCTCGTTGGCATCCCGCTGGGGATTGCCATGGGATGGAACCGCCGGCTTGAATCCCTCTTCGATCCCCTCATTGAGATCCTTCGCCCCATCCCCCCGCTCGCCTGGATCCCGTTTGCGATCATCTGGTTCGGTCTGACCTCCTTCTCCGGGGGCTTTATCATCTTTGTCGGTTCGGTCTTTCCTGTCATCATCAATACCTACAGTGGTTTCCGCAGCGTCCCCCGGGTCTTTGTCGAGGCTGCAAGGATGCTCGGGTGCACAAAGAGCCTGGACCTGATCCGGTACATCGCGTTCCCCGCTGCCCTCCCCTCGGTTGCTGCCGGCATCCGGGTTGCAACGGGTGTCGGCTGGATGTGCCTTGTTGCCGCGGAACTCTTCGGCGTCTCGAATTATGGTCTCGGCCAGAAGCTCTGGTTCTTCTACAGTATCCACCAGATGGACAGTGTTGTCGTCTATATGATCATCCTCGGTCTTATCGGTCTTGCATTCGATATGATCTTCCGGTACTATATTGACCGGTATTTCCTGAAATGGCGGACCGGGGAGGTGGCGTAACATGGGCAGGCTTGAGATCCGCGACCTGAACCAGTCGTTTGCAAAAGATGACGGCAGCCGCCTTGTTGTCCTTGATCATGTCACGTTCGATGTCGAGGATAAGGAATTTGTCTGTATCCTTGGTTCATCGGGGTGCGGGAAGACCACGCTCCTGCGCCTGATCGCCGGCCTCGATACAGCGCAGGCAGGTTCAATTATCCTTGATGGTGAGGAGATCCGGGGCACGAATCCGAAGGTGGGGATGGTCTTCCAGGAATACTCCCTCTTCCCGTGGCGGACCGTCATCGACAACATCGCGTTCGGCCTCGAGATGCAGGGGATGGCAAAGGACGATCGGTACCGCATCGCAGAACGGTACCTTAATCTTGTCAACCTGACCCAGTTCCGGGACAGTTATCCCTCCGAACTTTCAGGAGGGATGCGACAGCGGGTGGCAGTGGCACGTGCCCTTGCGCTCGACCCGGTCCTCCTCCTGATGGACGAGCCGTTCGGCGCCCTCGATGCCCAGACGCGGAACATGCTCCAGAAGGAGCTCCTCGAGATCCAGGAAGAGACCAAAAAGACGATCATCTTCATCACCCACAGCGTGGATGAGGCAGTCTACCTCTCCGATCGGATCATTGTCCTCACACCCCGCCCGGGGCGGATCTGCCGGATGTTTCCCATCAACCTTCCCCGGCCCCGCGACCGTACGAGTCCGGAGTTTGCAAAGCTGAGGCGCGAGGTCCTGGAACTCATCAACCTGAACTGTTCATTCCAGTAAGGTTTAATACGCGCCATATCCATTTTATTAAAGCAGTTTATTAGAGAAGCGTACCGGCATCAATATCTGGGAATTACCTCATATTCCTGCCCGCTTTTACCATTATTTCACAGGAGTAGGACGCGATGGTCAGAAAACCGGCAAAGATGTACAGGGACATATCCAAGAAAGCCTATACCCGGCGCGAATATATGGGTGGTGTCCCCGGGAGTAAAATTGTGCAGTTCGAGATGGGCAACCTCTCGCAGGAATTCCCTCTTGAGGTTGATCTCGTGGTTGATGAAGCCTGCCAGATCCGGCACAGTGCCCTTGAAGCAGCCCGTATCACCGCCAACCGGAGGCTGATGAAGGATGTCGGCAGGTCAAACTTCCACTTCAAGGTACGCGTCTTCCCCCACCACGTCCTGCGCGAGAACAAGCAGGCAACCGGTGCCGGGGCTGACCGTGTCTCGGAAGGTATGCGCCTCGCATTCGGCAAGGCAGTCGGCACAGCCGCACGGGTTGACCCGGGCCAGAAGCTGCTGACCGTCTATTCCACCCCGCCGTACCTTGAAAAGATCAAGGATGCACTCCGGCACAGCGGCCACAAGCTCCCGACCCCGTCACACCTGAAAGTCAGCACGATCAAGGTCAGCGGCAGGATCATCGCGGCGCCGAAGCTGGTCGGCGAGAGGGTTGTTGCAGCGCCGGTCGTGACCGAAGAAGCCGCGGCAGAGCCGGCAAAGGAAGCAGCACCGGCAAAGGGTGCAAAGGGCATTAAGGAAGCAGCAGCTCCGGCAAAGGGAGCAGCCCCGGCAGCCAAGGGTGGCAAGGAAGCAGCCCCGGCAGCAAAGGCTGAAGAGAAGAAAGGCGGAGCCCACGCGAAAGGTGGGAAGAAGTAAATTTTTTTCTTATTTTTCAGAGCACAATTATTGTGAGAAACCATTTTCTGATTGCGTACTTGAGGCAACTG